>Ga0193738_1000557_pt1 | contig 18574 bp, 11 predicted proteins | sample L2a1metaG_FD_144927 | JGI IMG/M metagenome (GOLD analysis project Ga0193738, IMG submission 144927) | Soil microbial communities from a riparian zone of the East river system, Colorado, United States - L2a1 | ecosystem: Environmental > Terrestrial > Soil > Riparian zone | place: USA: East River...
TTGGGCGCCATCACAGACCCTCACGCTTTTACCCAATACGACTTATTATTTGCGTGTGTGGACACCTGCTGCTGGCACATTAACTATGTCAGCGACAAATTTTGCACCGCCTAACAATTCGTGCAGCGGCGCCAGGTGGATAGGGGGAGATCCAACAAATGATAATAATTCTTGTGCAAAAGCTTCTGCGGAAGTAACACCGGTTCAGCTTTGTGCTTTTTCAATTGAGAATACAGCCTTTTATAGTTATATCGTAGAAGCAAATGGGCCTAGTTCAATTCAATTGAATAATATTAATTGCGATAATTTAAATAGTGCTGCTGAAACTGGTTTCCAAATTGGATTCTTCGTAGGAAATTGCGGCTCGCTTTTAAAGATCAGTTGTGAAACAGGGTCCGGAGGCTCAGTAACGGCAACTACCGGATGGTTGCCAGCAGGAACACGAGTAACAGTGGCGATAGACGGGACATCCGGGTCAAACTGTTCTTATAGCATAACTGCATTTAATGCTACTGTATTACCCATCACACTGAAATATTTTACAGCATGGAAGCGACCGGACGCAAACAGGCTAACATGGCTAACAACAGCCGAAAAGAATTTCTCTCATTTTGAAATAGAAAAATCATCCGATGGTGCAAATTTTGTCAAAATAACAACCATTGAAGGAAAAGGTGGAAGTAAAGAGACGGCATATACATTTGACGATAACGAAATAATGGCTGTGCAGTATTATCGTTTGAAATATGTTGATGCAAAAGGACAATTTACATATAGTAATATTTTACGGGTAAATCGTGATGATGTGACCAATGCAAAGGTGTTGTTTAATAATCGTGTTACCACTATACTTGCCTTGCGCCTTATTGATATGAATGCGGATAATCTTTCAATAAAGATCATTGATAATTCAGGAAGAGAAGTAAGACGGCAAAATGTAAAGATCAATCCTGGTGAAAATTCTTTAAACATCAACACCGGATCAATCCCTTCCGGATTTTATTACCTGATGCTGTCAGCGGATAATTATAAAAAGACTTTTTCATTTGTGAAATCATAAGTAGAACTAATAGAATAGGAGTGAACCATGGTTATTTACCGGCGATCACTTCTATTCTTTTTTCAGCGGGCTTGTGATAAATATCAGATTTAATAATACCCCACTTATTTAACCGGTATTTTATTGAAGTACCAATTACGCCTAATCCATATGTTGAACTTCGACTAAAGTTAATGGAAGAAGCTTCTTCAAAATATTTTGCCGGACATGATATTTCACCAATCTCATAACCTAGATAAAAGATCTGGCATAGCATCTGGTTATCAAAAATAAAGTCATCAGAGTTTGCCTGGAGATTTAGTTTTTCTAAAACCTCTTTTGAAAAAGCTCTGTAACCAGTATGATATTCCGAAAGTTTTTGCCAAATGAGAAAGTTTTGTGTCCATGTAAGTATCCTGTTTGCGATGTATTTGTAAACAGGCATTCCATTGATCATTGCCCTGTCTCCAAGTATCCTTGAACCAAGAACAACATGAAAAACGTCTTTGGCGATCAAATAAGCCATCGAAGGGATCAGTTTTGGATTGTACTGGTAGTCGGGATGAAGCATGATAACAATATCAGCGCCGATCTTCAATGCATAATTATAACAAGTCTTTTGATTTCCGCCGTAGCCGTAATTACGATCATGTCTTAAAATATGATTGATACCTATTCGTTTTGCTACTTCAACTGTATCATCTTTACTGTTATCATCAACAAGTATCACATCATCTACAACATTAAAATCAATTTCGTTATAAGTTTTCTCGAGGGTTTTTGCTGCATTATAGGCAGGCAGCACCACTACAACTTTCTTCCCATGGATCATATACTGTGATTAATTTTCGGAAAAATATAAAACGTTGTTCAAAACATCAAATTATTGGGATTTCTGGATAAAGAATAGCCGGTAATAACTCCGGTCAATCAATTTTTATATACTTAGAATAATCAACTTTAGCAGGATCAACCTTCTGCACAAGATAAATAAAATACCTTTCATCTCCGACAATCCCCGGACCCCACTTTTTTAATAGATCAACTTGCAGATCGTTTCGTAAAATTCCTTTTTCCATGTCCTGTGGATTTGTTCCATCCGATATCTGCGGGGCACTATCCTTTATCCAAAGCACTTTTTGGTTGCCTTTATCTATAAATGCACCCAGCGAAGCCACTGCTTCCTGGAAATTCATTTGATCTTTTCTTCTTTTGCTCCAAATTGTAAAACTTCCAAAATCATTCATCTGGGGATAAAATATTTTCTTATCAAGATAGGTGGCAAGTGGAGATATTGTGAAATCTGTAATGCCAACAACAGGTAAGCTATCCAACTTGTTTTCTTTAACGTAATTCGCAACTTCTTTGCTCGGGGAAAATTTATATTGCATTTCCATTGTATACGCTATAATAGCCCCTATAACACTGAACGATAAAATTGTTGTAAAAAAAGGCGTACTTATTCTTTTGCCCAAACTTGCCAGGCTGCTATAATATTTTTTTTCAGGATAATATTCGCTAAGCCAATAGCAAACAACAAGCGCAATAAGTAAATAGCCACAATATCGCGAATGCATTAACGCTGTATAATAGAAAACGGAAAAAAGACCGATCGTTGTGCCTAAGTAAAGTAAAAGTATTAGTGGCTTTCTTAAAAAAACAAGTATGCCTGCAGCAAAAATTATTATTGATAAAAGAACCCAGCCTCCGGAAAGGCTGTCTTTAAAATAAATAGCCGTGTTCCAAAAATGTTCTTCTATTTGAGGAATGTATAGATAGGTTGTAAATAGTTTTGATGAGACCTCTCCCCATCTTGAAAGATCAAATAAGCTTGTTGCATAGGGCGCCGGGAAAGAATTGTCCTTGTCTGGCCATATTTGATAAAATGAAAATGCAACACCAAGAATAAAAATGACCAGGCCGATTACAAGCTGCATCATTGCCTTCCCATTTTTCTGTTGGTAAAGGAAATAGTCCAATACAAGAATGCCGGCAATGCAGCAGGCAATGACAACTGCATAGATGGTAACGTTTGCCAATAAAGCAAGTAACACGCCTATCAAAATATATTTGGTTGTTCTGTTTTTGTATAAGGCACAAACGCCAAAAACAAGCAATATGCCCAAAGCATAACTTCTGCTTATTACTGCATATTCATACAATGGAAAATAGCCAAATGAAAATAAAATCTTATGAAGGTTGCTTAAAGGTGCATAACGATTAAAAATAAAAATGAAAGATGTTGCAACCAGCAAATGAAAAACTTGCATATAAATAGGATCATGAGTTACCCTTGTTATCCAATAAAGAAAAAAATGCCAGAGTGCAGGATTCCCTTCGTAATTCATATTGTCAAGCAACTGGGGCAGTGAATTTGCATCCCTCGCTACCAACCACGCCTGGTGTTCGTCACGCCACATTTCATGTGATAACACGCCAAGCAAAGCGATTACAAAAAAACCGGAAGTAACCATCAAAGCAAAACGAAGAGGAGTAGTAGAAAATCTAATCTCCTTACGCTGTTGAGGTTGCACCGGTGATGGTGTAGCGGTTTTTGGCTGCTGATAAAATTTCTTTTTCTTCTTTGATGCCATAACAGAACGTCTATGGTTTATAAAGTAAAAAAATAACTTAGAGATGAAAGAAATGGTTTAGTTTTTTATAGAGACTGAATTTAACTGCTTATTTTTTCTTGCTGAAAATAATAAAAAGAGTGATGCAATACCCAAAGCGATCACTAATATTAATTGAAGTCCATGCAACATAAAGGCGAAAGCAAGGCCATCTTCAACAGCCACACCATAAAGTACCAGGCCCTGCGAAACTAATAAATGGTAAGTACCAATTCCTCCCTGCACCGGAGCAGACATTCCTATTCCTCCCACAACAAGCAGGAATAATGCTGCACCAGCACCAAGTCCGCTGGTAAATGGAAATGCAAAAAGAGCAACATACATCCCCAGGTAATATAACACCCAAATAAAGGCCGATTGAAAAATAAATAGCCATGGTCGTTTAAGAGTCGCTACGGATTTTAGACCATCGACAAAGCCTTTAATTATTTTAGTGATAGGTGATTCAACGTCTTTGGTTTTACTTCTTTTTAAAAAATAGATGGTCACAATTAGTAAAACAACCAACAGTACGATAATGGCAGTCAATAATAGCGGCGATTTGATAAGCTGTTGAAATTTTTCGTTAAGAGGGGCAAAAATTTTTTCACTGAAAAAATCCCCTAGTCTTTTATATTCCAGGGCTGCTGCAAGCAATATGCATACAAAAAGACTTAACACATCAATGATCCTTTCAACTATTACTGTTCCCAGCAATTTATTGAATGGTATTGATTCAGCTTTGCTTAATGCGCCGCATCGGGAAACTTCTCCCAATCTTGGCAAGGCAAGATTGGCAAAATAGCCAACCATAACTGAGTAAGTAGTATTTTTCAAAGAAGGTGAGTATCCCATTGGCTGAATCAACAAATTCCATCTGTGTGCACGAACAACAAAAGCTATAATAGAAATTAAACCAGACACCGAAACCCAAAACATATCTGCATGTAAGATCTGTTGTATTATTTTTTTTATATCCATTCCTCTCAATGCATATAATAATAATGCAGCTGCCACACCAAGCAGGATTATATATTTCAATATGGTTAGAACTTTACTTTTCATTTCCTGTCATATTTCATTGGATTTATAACTTCCTGAATAAAATTTTGAAAGGATCTTCGCAATAATCTTTGGCCAGATACGACAATAAATTTCAAAATCCTCCTGCTGTCTCACATTTTCTTGTATGCCTTCGGTGGTTGCTGAAGCTTTATGTATTCTGTGTTTTGAAAGTATTTTTGGGACATACACAAATCTTCCTTTCATTTCCGACATTCTTAACCATGCATCCCAGTCCAGGCTCACTTTATATTTATCAGAAAATGTAAAATCATGCAGCGTTTCTTTGTTATACATTACACTTGGGCAAGGTATGGCTGTGCCAAATGATTGTGAGAATTTCTTCCATCCACTGGTCTTTATATTTTTTTTAAAAGGCATGAACATGAAATTCATGATTTTTTTTGCTGTCAGCATAAACGTGGAATTCCTTTCTTTATCACCTACTATTTCACCATAACCTGTAAAACAAATTAAAGTGTCATTGAATTTTTCTGCTGCTTTTAAGCAAAGTTCTGCATAGTTGTTATTGTAAAGATCGTCTTGGTGAGCAAGAGTGACATATTTTGTTTTTGCTACACTAAGACCGAAATTCCAATCATGAGCAATGCCTTTGCCCGGCTCGGTTGTAAATATTTTTATCCCATATTTTTTTGCCGTCTCATCAATATAAAGAGAAGGGGTAGATGTAGTGATATAGATCTCGCTTTTGACTGTTTGATCTTTTAAGGAATCTAAGCAGTCAGAAAGATAGGGTGAATCTTTATATGCCACTACGGCAAATGAATGATTGGTCATTTCCTTTTATCAAATACTAATCGTAATTCATTATGTGTAAAAATCTTGCTGAATGATTCGGAATTCACAGGAAAGTATTTGTTCACATTTAATTGATAATATTTATTATCACATACGCCTGTTTTGCTTAAATAATCCATGTTGATAAAAGTCTCGTGTGTTGCATCTGACTTATATCCTTTGTGCCCAGGTACTGTAAATACAATTCTTATTATCCCTAAACGATGGCAGCTTTCAAATATTTTAGTAATCACATTTGATGATTGTTCGAGATGTTCCAATACATGATTCATTGTAAATGTCTGGTATTGTCCTGGTTCGATCATACCAAAATTATAATTGTCTTCTTCCGGGATATATAAATTCACATTAAGCCCGTTCTTTTTACAAAACGCAACGACAACTTTATTTACCTCAAATCCTATAGAGTTCTTGGGAAGGATCTTAAGAAGCTCGCCAACACCACATCCAAAATCTATTGTTTTGTCAATGCAATATTTCCTGATATCATTTAAATAAACTGTTCTTACTGCTTTTCGAATTGAAGAACGATTATGCAGGTAATTAAAATAATCTTCGGAATATATTTCTTCTGCTGGCCCGGTCATATTTTGGAATTATTTGTATCCTTTGTTTTCGGATAATTTGAAATATCAAAACTTGTAGCGGACAATAACAACTGGAAACCCATAATGATGAGCAACGTTGGGATAACAACAGTTCCGGTTGGTGCTGGGGTATGACTGCTTCCGTACTCGATAAAATTTACAATTCCATAAATGAGCCCGATAATAAACAACGGAAATCCAAAAAGAATGTACAGTGATGCGATATTGAAATCGAATAAAAAATATCTCAGTACGATGCGACGGATAAAAGCCTTTAAAAGCTTTGGCGGAAAGCCAAACAACGTCCGGGTAAGCGAAAGGTGCGAAACTTCGTCACCGTATTTTGCTTTCATCGGAATTTCTTGTATCACTGCATCTGAATGATATAATTCGATTAGCATTGATGATTCAAAAAAATACCTTTTATGGATCTTGTTAATGTCTATTGTCTTCAGCATTTCGTTGCTTATTGCAACAAAGCCATTATTTGGATCAAAAATATTCCAATAGCCCGAAGCTGCTTTAATACAAAAACTTAATCCAAGATTTCCGGTTCGCCTTAATACGGGCATTTTTCGTAAGGCTTTAAAATCCCTGAAACGATTTCCTTTTGTGTAATCAGCTTTATTATCTATAATAGGTTTTATCAGTGCAGGTATATAAGAACTATCCATTTGATTGTCGCCATCGATCTTAATAATAATGTCACTGTTCAGCTCAATTGATCTTTTAAATCCCGTGATCATCGCTCCACCAACACCCTGGTTAACTTCATGATCTATTAAAACGATCTTTTTATTTTCTCTTGCTAATCCGGATAATATTTTCTCCGTATCATCTTTCGAGCAATCATTCACTGGAATGATCCAGCTTATTTCTGCAGGAAGTTGTTTAATTACATCTTCAATGTGCTTCGACACATTATAACAAGGTATGACTACCGTAATGATCATTGATCGTTTCTTTTATAAATAAAAATGCCTGCATTTTCTTTTAGCTTTGTCATGCATCGTATTTCTTTTGGGTTTGGCACAGTGTCAAACACAAAGTATTTTACTCCGAGTTGTTTCAGTTTTGGTGAGCAGGGGTCTATGAAAATTGTATAACCGTCCTGGAAAGTTTGTCTGAAAATTACGGTGTCATTCCAATTCACATCAAAATTCTGGGCGACTTGTTTTGAATTCATTGTCATCCAGGCATACCGATTATAGACAGAATCATATCTTCCTGTTCGGTCCAATACTTTCATGTCTGTCATTGGGGGAACAAGCTTCACGCTGTTAAATAGATCGATGCCGTTTGCTTTTAGTAAATGTGTTAGCCTTGTGTTTCCCATTAAAGCCCATCTGGCGGATGGATCTTTTTCATGTACTTCCTTACTATCCACGACCAGGGGGTTTTCTAAAATTGGGGCAAGGCCTTTGGTCACCGGGTTCACATTCGCATTCGGAATTACAATAGCTATTAATAAAATTAATAAAGCAGGCTTTACAAGTCGAAAATTTTTATAGCGGGTGAGCAAATAGGAAATAACAATAAGGGCAATTACGACACCCACCTGTGTTGAGGTAAAAAATTTTTCTGTCGCTTTGTTTATTTGAGTTGTAACAATCAACATGAAAATAAGTGTTGCTACTGTAAGGGCTCCCAATTCTATCCAGGAAATTCTCTCCTTTTTAATTTCCATTTTACTGCTAGAGATATAACAAATAAGTAAAAAACAGTTAGCAACCCCAACTATTGGTAATGTCCGGAAATCGGGACTCATTGAGAAAAGAGTGATCCTGCTTAGAAAAGCAGGGAAACCAAGCAAGACATATAGTAATCCAATAAGTAAGAAAATTGATATGGATATTAAGAGCGGGTCTGTTTTTTTTGTTTTAAAATAGTAGTAGCCCATTGCATAAAATACTATTGGGAAAAACATTATAAAGCCGCTTGCCTCGCAAATGTTCTGCCACTGTACCGGAGTGTGGGTATCTGTCATGAATATGCCGAAGAATTCTGCAAATACTTTACCGTCTCTCAGAGCACCTCCTGTTGAAAATCTTCTTCCGGGATAGACCGTGTTCAACATCATGGTATAAGTATCCTTGACGAGGTTATAATAGTGATACGTAAAAAGAACTAAAATGACCAATGCCACACTAAAGACAATCGATTTTAACCGCCAATTTTCTTTAATTGTTTGAAAATTTTTCCGTTGAAGTAAAAAGCCGGCAAAAAGAAAAAGATATAAGTATAAAAGGGGCACCTGGAAAGGAGGATACAGGTTAAAAATAAAACCATAAGCGCTAAAAATAAAAACCAGGCCAGCGATGATCATCGGCAACCGCTTTTTATTATAAAGCAAATAAGCGAATGATATAAACATGCCATTTAGATAAAGCATATAGTTGCCAATAAAATAAGACCACCACTGTAAGCCGCCTGAAAAGAAAATAAAAAATGTACCTGTAACGGAAATCCAGAAATTATTTTTTGTCAGCAACATAAAAAGCAGGAATGTACTGATAAGAAAAAAGAAAATATTGAAGTTCCAGGAAAACGCAAATGCTCTTTCCACGTCAAAAACAAAATATGACCAGAGGTTAGGGCGAAGCACCGTGCTGATATCTTTTACTGGTAGTCCCCAAACAACAGGTGCATTTAATTCACCAACCGATCCATTCATAATTGGCATACCTGCATTATACTGACCAATTGCACCTGTTGAACTGATCATCCATTCATCCATTCTTATAAACCTCGGCTTGCCGGCAATAACAGATTCTGATTTCTCCAGCCCAAAAAAGATATCCCAATTTGAAATATTTGATGTATGAATTTTTAGAGAACTAATTAAGAGATAGCTCAATAATAAAATGAGAAGAAATATTTTGGTCTTTCTGTCAAATAAAATAAGACTGCTGGCTGTCTTTAGCTTTGCAGGGCCTGGTACTTGTGCTGGTTTGCTTTCCGAAGATGCTTCAGGTACGGCGATCTTCTTTTTTATTTTATGCTTTTTCGACATCCTTCCTTCAAATTTTTAATATAGTATTTCATGGATAGGATGTTTGATTTTGAGGCGGTAAAATATAAAAGATTCAGCAAAGCTGCAAATAAGGAAAGGGCAGGATTGACTAGTTAGCGGCTTAACACTAAAGCAATTATGTTAATCCACCTTATTTATTTAATTTGGGATTTTAGAGAATGATCCCTTTATTTAACCATTATGGCAAGTAAAAAGCTACCAAAGTCGAAAAGAGTGACTTCCCACACTCAGGCACCGAAGAAAAAGCTAAAACAAAAGAGGGATTATTCTTTGCTGCCATGGTTTTGTTTAGTGGCTATACTTACAGCGGTTTGCCTATGGCCAATGTTAAAAAATGAATTCACGAATTGGGATGATGAATTTTATGTAATTAACAACCCGCTTCTTCGCGGACCACAATGGAAAAGAATTTTTTCAGAGCAGGTATTGGGTAATTATCATCCACTTACTATTCTCAGTTATGCTTTTAATTTCGCCATTTCCGGACTCGATCCTTTCTCTTATCTTTTAGTGAATTACTTATTTCATATTGTCAATACACTACTTGTATTTTATTTTATCTGGTACATATCTGGAAAAAATAAGATCATTGCTGCATTTGTTGCGCTTGTTTTTGGTATTCATCCAATGCATGTTGAATCAGTAGCATGGGTGGCCGAAAGAAAGGATGTTCTTTATACATTCTTTTTTCTTCTTTCATTGATTCAGTACTGCATCTTTCTTACTAAGGCAAAAAAGAAAAACCTTGCCTTTTGTTTTTTATTTTTTGTTTTATCGCTTTTGTCAAAACCGGCAGCGATCGTATTGCCCTTCGTTCTTTTTTTACTTGATTATTGGTATGGGCAAAGCCTTAAAAAAAATATTGTATATAAAATACCATTCTTTGCGCTTTCAATATTATTTGGTATCATAACGGTGAGTATCCAAAGCTCATCAGCTATGGCTGGACTTAGTATTTTTTCGATCACTGATCGATTGTTTTTTGCCTGCTATGTATTAATGACTTATTTCGTTCGCTTTTTTGTTCCTTATCCTTTGTCTGCATTTCACCCATTTCCAATAACAAATTTTGCGGGTTGGCCGATCTATCTTTCACCCATATTTGTTGTTGCATTATTGGTTGCTTTATGGTTTTTACGTAAAAATAAAATTGTTGTTTTTGGGATATTTTTTTATGTGATCAATCTATTACTTGTTTTGCAAATTATTTCTATAGGTCTCACGATCGTGTCTGAAAGATATACCTATGTGCCTTACATAGGTCTTGCATTTATGTTTGCTATGTTGGTAAGCCGTGTAAAATTTGTTCCTCAAAAAGCCTCATTAGCAGTGGGAGTAGTGGCTATCATTGCATTTGGAGTCATTACTTTTCAGCGTACGAAAGTTTGGAAGAACAGTGGTACACTATGGACGGATGCATTGAAGACGTATCCCCGAACTCCTTATGCAAGAACAAACCGGGCAAATTATCTTTCAAAGCTTGCGCTACGACCCGATCAAAAACCATTTGCCGATAGCATTTATAAAATTGCATTTGAAGATTGCGCAATTGCGTTATCAGTGAGACCTAATCATGCGCCGGCATTTGAATACCGCGGATTAATGTATTTAGACAGGCAACAATTCAAGGAAGCATTCGCTGACGCAAATGAACTTATCAGGTTAAAGCCAAATTATCGTATCGGGTATGATATGAGAGCAACCTGTTATTATAAAATGAATGAACCGGCAAAAGCATTAGCTGATTATAGTAAATGTATTGAGATAAAACCTGATGATCATCGTTCTTATAACAACCGTGGTTCTCTTTACATGAATTCATTTCAAAAATACAATGAAGCTCTCAATGAATTTAATATAGCTATTAATTTAAACCGGCAGGCCAGTTATTTTCTAAACCGTTCTATTTGCTATTATAAAATAGGCAATATGGAGAAAGCTAAAGAAGATGCATTGATCGCAAGTCGGGGAGGCGCTGTGATCCCTGATAATTACAAATCTCTGTTACAATTAAAATAAGCTGATTGAGATCCCAATGAAAAAGAAGGTTAAAATAAAGGCAAAGAGTAAGATAAATCAGCCTGCAATAAAAATTGAAAACCTAAAACCGCCCAGGGATAGATCTTTTTCGTTATGGCTACTTGGCGTTTTAGTAATTACGGGTTTATGTCTTATTCCAATGTTCAATAATGGATTTACCAACTGGGATGATGATGTTTACGTTACAAATAACTTAATAATAAAAGCACCAGATTGGGAGGCGATCTTTACCCGGGCATCTGCTTATAATTATCATCCTCTTACTATGCTCACACTTGCATTTAACTATGCAATTTCGGGCCTGGATCCGTTCTCATATCATCTTGTCAACTGGTTGCTTCATATTCTTAACACGGCTTTGGTATTTCTTTTTATTTACAAAATTTCAGGAAGAAAGATCTTTGTTGCAGCATTTACCTCACTCATTTTTGGCATACATCCGATGCATATGGAATCTGTAGCATGGGTGTCAGAAAGGAAAGATGTTTTGTATGCCTGTTTTTTTCTGCTTGCTTTGCTTCAATACTGGAGTTTTCTCGAAACGGCCAAACGCCCTAAACTTTTATATTGTTTTATATTTTTCATTTTATCCCTCCTGTCGAAACCAGCAGCAATTATTTTACCATTTGTATTGCTCTTACTTGACTATTGGCATGGCAGGTCTTTTAATTGGAAAGTATGGGCTGAGAAAATTCCTTTTTTGATATTCTCATTTCTCTTTGGATTTATTACCATAAAAGTGCAAGCGGCTGATGCTATTGTAGGACTTGATATTTATCCTCTTTGGACACGTTTCTTTTTTGCATGTTATACGATCATGATCTATACTGCAAAATTCTTTATCCCTTACCCGCTTTCGGCTTTTCATCCTTATCCTTCTGTTGATTCGCTTGGCTTACATGTATTGTTATCGCCGGTTTTTATGATCGCATTGCTGATCCTCTTATGGTTAAAAAGAAAGGATAAACTGCTGGTATTTTCTTTACTTTTTTTTATTGTAAATCTTTTATTAGTAGTACAATTCTTATCGATCGGTCTTACGATTGTTTCAGAACGATACACTTACATTCCCTATATCGGGTTATCTTTTTTGGCGGGGATGTGGTTAAATAAATATCTTAATACAACATCAGCCTCTTTTATTAAAGCGATCCCTTTTATCATTGGAATTATTTTTGGCTTTATCTCATTTCAAAGAACAAAAGTGTGGAGAGATGGAGATACATTATGGGCAGATGTGGTGAAAAATTATCCGGATGCTGCAACGCCAAGATCAAATCATGCTGATTACCTTAGGAAAATGGCAGGATTGCCGGCTAATAAATCCCGGAGAGATGAATTGTTGAGCAAGGCATTGGAAGAAGCCAGCACGGCGATAAAATTGAAACCCACTCACATTAAAGCATATGTAAATCGTCAAAACATTTACCTGGTGCTTGGAAAAGATTCCCTGGCTATGGCCGATGCGGAAACTTTACTTAAGTTAGAGCCATCCAACAGCCAGGCATTTTACACCAAAGGATTTGCTTATATGCGATTTGATCGGGGGGATAGCTCATTGTTTTGGTTTAATAAAAGCATCGAAATTGATCCTAATGCAGACTTTGTTGTGAATAGCAGGGGAACCCTTTTGTTTAATAAATTTAAACTCTACAATGAGGCGATAGCTGATTTTACTAGGGCAATCGAATTAAATCCTAAGGGAGAATATTTCTATAATCGTTCGAATTGTTATTTTAGAATGGGTGATATTGCAAAAGCAAAAACAGATGCGTTAATAGCTCTGGAGAAAGGATTTATAATTCCCGACGCCTATAAGAGTAGTTTACAGCTATGAAAAAATAAAATTTCTTAGATGAGTAAAAAGAAGAATATTAAGCAAGCAAAAGTAAGACCCGTACAGTCCAAGCCAGCAAGTAGATCTATCAAAACAAAAGGAGAAAGTAAAATATTGCTGACATGGATACTTCCAATTTTATTATTTACGGGGATTTGTTTTTTCCCAATGCTAAAAAACCAACTCACCAATTGGGATGATGAATATTATGTTGTTCAGAATGCTTTATTGCGTGGGCCTGACTGGACAGGGATTTTCAGTAAACCAGTTGTTTCAAATTATCATCCAATTACAATTGGTACCCTCGCTGCAAACTATTCAATGACGGGACTTGATGCATCTTCATATCTCATTACAAACTTATTATTGCATCTTATAAATACAGGCCTGGTTTTTTATTTTATCTGGCTTATATCCGGGAAAAAGTTATGGGTAGCTGCATTTACTGCCATTGTTTTTGGCGTTCATCCTATGCATGTAGAATCAGTGGCATGGGTGTCGGAGCGTAAAGATGTTTTATATACTTTATTTTTTCTTCTTTCATTAATTCAGTACTGGTATTTTCTTACAGGCAAAAAGAATAGAAATCTCATTTATTGTTTTTTATTTTTTGCATTATCCCTGTTATCAAAACCAGCTGCTATCATTTTACCTTTTGTGCTTGTTTTGCTTGATTACTGGTATGGCAGGCCCATTGGAAAAAGAAGCATACTTGAAAAGATCCCTTTTTTATTTTTATCATTGGTGTTTGCAGTGATCACTGTAAAGCTCCAATCCAAGACTGCTATTGCTGGTCTTGATTTTTATCCTTTGTGGAGCCGTTTCTTTTTTGCTACATATACAAGTATGACGTACATCACTCGGTTTTTTGTGCCATATCCGTTATCGACATTTCATCCATTTCCTGCAACAAAGGCTCTTGGATGGCCTATTATGTTGTCGCCATTATTCATGGTGGCGTTGTTAATTCTTCTTTGGTTTAAAAGAAAAAATAAACTTCTTGTTTTTTCTTTTTTCTTTTTTATGATCAACCTTGTACTGGTATTACAAATTGTATCTATCGGGGGCACTTTGCTGGCTGAGAGATATACTTATGTTCCTTATATCGGATTGGCTTTTTTTATTGGAATGATGCTCGATAAATATTCTCAAACGATCAATAAATCATTATTATGGGGAATAGCTGGCGCCCTGGTATTGGTATTTGGCATCATGACTTTTCAGCGGACTAAAGTTTGGAAAGACAGTGATACGCTTTGGACAAATGTTTTGGAACATTTTCCCAATTCCTCAGTGCCGAGAACAAATCGTGCAAATTACCTGATAAGAATTTCTTCCGCACCTGAAAACAAAGGAAGGCAAAATGAATTATTGCAAAGGGCATTAGAAGATTGTAATGAAGCATTAAAAACACCCCTAAACCATGCAAAAGCTTATGAGAACAGGCAGAATATTTATTTGCGCTTGAATAAAGATTCATTGGCTTTATCAGATGCAAATTCATTGATAAGGTTAGAGCCAAACAATAGATTGGGTTATTATACAAAAGGCGTCGCTTATCAACGATTTAATATGCCCGATTCTGCTATAGTTTATTTTAATAAATGTCTTGAGCTAAGTCCTAATACTGATTTTGCGCTTAACAACCGGGGAAGTCTTTTGTTTAATTATTATAAAAAGTATAATGAAGCAATGGCTGATTTCACCAAAGCCATCCAGATAAATCCACAAGGTGATTATTATCTTAACCGGTCATATTGTTACTATCAATTAGGCCAGGTTGAGTTAGCAAAAGCTGATGTAAGAGTAGCAATGCAAAAGAATATTGTAATACCTGATAATTACAAACAGTTATTAAAGCTTTGATCTATTGAATTCCTAAAGATGCTGCAAAAGCTGCTTCCAGTTGAATGCCTGCATTCTTTGCCGTTAATGCATCGTTACGGGCACTCTCAATATTATTAAGGTTTTTATATGTGTATGCACGATTCAAAAAATAAGCTGCCTGACGATCTAATTGAATAGCCGTATTAATAAATCCTAAGGCTTCCTGGTTTTTACCCAGCATACGATAACATTCACCTATAGTGTTTATAACATCGGGATCATTTGGCTGATAGCCTAAAAATCTTTGCCAGTCTTTAATTGACTCTTCATATCTTTTTAAACTCATGAAAGTGATAGCCCTGTTGCTGTATGTTGGTTTATAATCAGGTTTCAGCTCAATTACTTTAGAAAAATAATATAAAGCAGAGTCAAACATACTTCTTCTTGCATATAAGGCCCCCATATTATCTAATGCGACGTAGTAATCTGGTTTTACAACTAATGCCTGCTTATAATCGACGATAGCGGCATTAAAGTTATTTTGGTCCATATAGATATTCGCCCTGTTGTTATATGATTCATGATCGATCGAATTTATTTTAACAGCCTCGGTATAATAATCAATTGCCTGCTGATAGTTTTTGTTTGCTTCCGTATATTTTAAATTTGCTTCTTGTTCTCTCTTTGCATTCCGGGCCTGGTCCGCTTCCTCTTTGAGCTTATTTCCATCTCTTCTGAAAAGTGTGGCTCTTGCACTATATGCTCTTGAGCAAGGTTGATTTTTGATCACATTGTCCCAAAGCGTTTCCCCGCTTTTCCATGTTCGGGCCTGCAAAAAAGATAACACTGAAAAAATGATCGTAACCGGCGCAAGTACAGCATAGGCTTTCCATAATTTCCCTTTGGCAAACTTGTCCAAAAGACAACCTACAATAAAAAATAAGCCGATGTAGGGAACATAGGTATATCGTTCTGCAATAACAGCGCTACCGACCGAAAAAATTTGTAAAACCAATAAAAGATTGGCGATATAAAAACTTATTCCAAAAGCAACGAACCTGTATTTTTTCCAAGTGAAATAAGTTACAGCAGCAAGTAGCAACGCGAATATGGGAGCTAAATAATAAGCAGCAGATAACTTTTCGTTCAGGGGAGGAAATGGATAAAATGCGGAGAGTTTAAACGGAATGATCATTTTGACGAAATACATCATGATACCATAAAATCCGAATAAAATATTTTTAGCAAGACCAAAATACTCTTCGCCTGTAGCACCAACTGTTTTCTGTTCAATGACCGTTAACAGACCTAGGATGATAGCGGGGATCAAAAACGGGATCTTTTCGATAATAAGTTTAAAGGAGAATTGACGTCTTCTTAAAATGTCTATACAAAATAACGACACAGGAAAAATAACGGCTGCCGGTTTTGACATTAGTGATAAGATGACAAATAATAAAGTGAGCCAATATTGTTTTTTTGATGATTCATCAATGTATTTGGTATAGGTAATATGTCCCGCAATAAAGAACAGTGCATATAAAACATCTTTTCTTTCAGATATCCATGCCACTGATTCCACATGCAAAGGATGTATGGCAAAAAGAAGCGATGTGACTAATGCTACAAGCGAGTTGCTTTTTGAAAGTAAAAAAGCGAGCCTGTAAACAAGATAGCAATTGACAAGATGAAAAATGAGATTAAACAAATGATATGACCATTCATTTTCCCCGCTAATGGCAAAATTCAAAGCGAGACTGAACATAGTTAGTGGGTGATGGTTCCCTTGCACCGGGGTTGTCAACAATTCAGGCAACCTGCTGAGATCACGGATCAAATAGTTATTTCCACCAACGTAATCAGGATCATCCCAGTTAACAAAGCCTGCAGATAAAGCAGGTATATAGATGATAAATGTTATGATTAGAATAAGCGGTATATGCCAATTGGGTATAGGGACTGCTTTGGGTTTAACTATTTTGGTGTGAATATGTTTTTCTATTTTTTTCTTCTTTGCCATAGCTGTTTATTGCGCCGGTAAATTATTAAAATAAACTGATTTTTTCAGAAAGAAAAAAACCAGGGATCCCGACTATTTTTAGCCATTAGGATGGTTCAAACAAAAAGTCCCCCAAAGTTGGGGGACTTGAATTATCTGAGTTTTTCTTTTACCAGATTAGTTAGGACTTAGCACAATGCCTTTTGCATTGTGTCCCGCAATACTAACAGTGTACACGATCCTTGTTCTGTAAACAGCAGGAACATTATAAGGAACCCATACATCTTTCAATGCAACAACATCTCTTTTCATTTCACCGATCTTAACGCCATTCATAGTATAGAAGCTGATCATTGCCTGCCCGGTAACCGGAGAATTTATCTTGAGAGAGAAATTCTCTTCGTAGGGATTTGGAAATGCAGTTACTGTCAATGAAGGCTGAGATGATATTGAGTTGCTGGTGATAACTCTACCGCTGCCGCTACCTGCAGGAACATATCCAGTCAGGATCATACATTCGTCAAATGCTTCATTGATATTGCTTACTGCTTCCTGTATTTGTGACAGAGTTAATGGGCTAACATTTACACCACCCAATGCATCATTTGCCAATTGCAATAATCCAGCAACTGTTACAGCATACCCATGAGTTGCGAGGTATGATGAAACTGCCGGAGAAACCAACTGTGTTGGAACTCCTGCACCCGCTGGTTCTGATGAACCACAATTACGCGGAGCAATAACAGCGAGACCATTAAGCGATACATTAGCAAGCGTACTACCAGCTATTGTTGTATTAAAGTATAATGTAAGCGTCTGAGAAAATAACTGATTCCTGATACTACCGCCTTGCTGTAGTGGCACAACCGGCCAGCTTGGTCCATTACTGTATTCAGGGACTCCAGCAACGTTATCAGTACCAAATACTGCTGATGGTCCACCACCTGGCAACATCTTAAAGATGTTGCTGTTTGATCCCTGGTTCACATCAGTCAGCCTGACAACCCAATACCTGTTGAGATCCTGGCGACCGAAGACCGCCATATTACCCGGAGCCGCAGTCAATGCATCGATCATGATCTGTGTCTGGTTAACAGTAGTTCCATTTGGCAGACAGATATTACCACCCGGATTGCCATAAGCACCTTGTGTCAATGTACATACGGTCTCACAACATTTCACTCTTATTGTTTGTGTGTAAGTCGCCGTATTTCCACAAGCGTCCCGAGCAGTCCATGTTCTTGTAACTATACGGTTGAATCCAGTTGTACAATTTGCAGGATTATCAGTAGAGCCAGTCATCGTTACAGTTGGTGTGCCACATGCATCAGATGCAGTTGGAGCAACTGATGACGGAACCGCAGCTGAGCAATCAACATCAACACTTGCTGGTGTTGTTGTAAAGACAGGAGCAGCCAGATCCGCTGTCCATGTTGCAGTACGTGATGTAGTGGAAGTATTACCACAAGCATCTCTTGCTGTGAATGTTCTTGTTTGAGAACGAGCACAACCATTGCTTGTTACACTGCCATCACTTGAAGATACAGTTGGAACACCGCATGCATCAGTTGCAGAAGCAGAACCAAGAGCACCGTTTATATCACCTGAAGTTGGATTACATCCAAGCGTTAATGAAGCACCAGTTGCAGTGATCGTTGGCGCAGTTACATCCGCAGTCCATGTTGCTGTACGTGAAGTAGTGGAAGTGTTTCCACAAG
>Ga0193738_1000558_pt1 | contig 18540 bp, 25 predicted proteins | sample L2a1metaG_FD_144927 | JGI IMG/M metagenome (GOLD analysis project Ga0193738, IMG submission 144927) | Soil microbial communities from a riparian zone of the East river system, Colorado, United States - L2a1 | ecosystem: Environmental > Terrestrial > Soil > Riparian zone | place: USA: East River...
GCTGGCACCAGATCAGAACAGCAACGAGGTACAGGCCTAATCCGCCCGGTGAATCGCCCATCGTTCGCACTGGTGCCTTGAGAACTACATAGTGACATGAGCATATTTCCTTTGAAGGAAAATACCCTTTTGGATATTCAATTTGGGGGACGGACGTTAGCCGCTGCTGCGGTCATTGCCTATCTGGCCTAGCGTCCGTTCCCTTTGTTGTACGTCCAGGAGAGAGGAAATGAATATGCAAGACAGCGATTTCACGCTGCTCGAAGGAATTCCGACCCCCTCAGAGGTTCGGAATCGTCGGCCCTCGCGTCGGCATCCGGCTAGCAGGCGTGGCAGGGTTCGCAACGGTCAGGCGTTCCTGAATGGTTCTCGTGCCCGATGCACGAGGGTCACCGTGATGCGTCCTGAAATCAAAACGCAGAACCAGCGCTCATGGACGATGCACGATTACATTACCGTCCCCCGCGTTGAGCTACATGGCACATGGGGGTTTGGCGACATGCTCAGTGACGATTCCATTGGGAACCTGCTGCGCGCTTACGCCGAGATCAAGGGGAGGTGAGTCAATGACGACTAAAACCTCTAGAGGGCTGAGCGTGCGTGCCTCGCTGTTCCTAATCGGCCTGCTGGGTATCGCTGCCCTGATCGTCAGCGTAAAGGGCACGCCGCACAAGGTAGAGCTTCCGCCGGACAGTGACCTGAGGGAGAACATAACGCTTTCAGTCACGTTCAACCCTTCCACGCGTAGCGGACAAGGTATTGAGATTCAGGCGCATGTGGAGAACGTGCGAGTCACCCCGCCTGGTCTGTTCGTCAGTCACTCGCCGTGGAATATGATAATCGGGATTCCCAAGGGGGCAGCAGTGACGCTGTACGCCTTGCAAATCGGTTCCGGCGATTTGGATTGCCTTATTTCACGGCAAGGTGTGACGATGGATCACACCCATCGAAACACTGCCGGATCAGTTCGCTGCTACCTCAACCGTCCGAAAACCAACTGAGGAGAAGGTAAATGGGCGCGATTATCAATTTCCTAACCAGTAACCCATGGGTTGCTCTGATACTCATCGGGGTAATCATTGGGCTGGTGATGAAAAAGTGAATCGCCACTGGAAAGATTGGATATGGCAAGAGAAATAGGTTTCCCTAGTACACGCTAGGGCAGTAAGGAAAGGTAAAGAGAGGGGAGCGCTGCCGTAAGGGCGCGCTTCCTTTGGTCCTCATAGCTTAGTGGTTAGAGCACTTAGTCTTCAGGCTAGGTATGGCCTAGGTTCGATTCCTAGTGAGGGCACGCACGAGAGACAACAGAGGAGAGAGAATGACAGTCAAGCGCGTCAAGTGTCGCGAGCATGATGGTTGGTTCACAATCGTCGTCAAGGCAGGCCGACCCCCGGTCAAATGCCTAGAAGACAATCGGTGTGATGCCTTTACACCTGCCAAGCGACACGTTGTCACACGGGAGAACACAGCGTCAGCGGCTGAGAAGCGCGCCAGCGTGATTACCAGCCCAGTAAAACCACCAACCAACAAGAGCGTTGCCCAAGCCCAAGCGGCCAAGGCGGAACTAGAAGCGCTCGGATGGGCCGCCAAGGGTAGAGGATGGTTCGAAGAGCCGGATGGAGGGGAATTCCCTGGTGCCATGATGGCGGAAGTTACCGCTGTTCGCGGCTCAGAGAGCCTTGTCATCACGTGGAATGACGGGAAGGTATCGCGTCAGGATTACAACCTCTGGCACAACCGGCGCAGCCTAAACGGCATGCCACCAAGCAAGTTGAAATTCAATCCGGATGAGATGACTGATCGCGAATTGGTTAGGCAGATATCCGGTATGAAAGTCACTTGGTGGAATACGCTCGGGAAGACAGAGGAAACCTACGTAGTGTCCGGCGACAAGCTGTCAATCGAGCACTTCTATACCAGCAACGGTGAGGAAGATACCGGCCGAAGGATCGTCAAGTTCCTTGACCAGAACGGGAACGGCTACCGGCACTTCCACGCTGAGGCACTTATCAAGGTGGGTTAGCTATGTGGGAACTAGTCGCAGTAGCGGCATTAGGGGCTGTATTTGGCGCCGTTCTAGCTTTGATAGGGAGTAGACGACGATGAGAAACCGAAGCGTTACCGAGCGTTTGCTAATTCAGATACTCCACATTTACTTATTGTCAATGGGTTACTGGATAGTCGCCGGACAGTGGATAGGGGCAAGATGACATGCGTAAATCTGTAATCGGGGTACTGCTCTCGGCGCTGCTGTTGCTAACTGGCGCTGACTGCCAAGGCAGCAAGCCCAACCCCCGCAACCCAAGTCCGCAACCTAACAACAAGTGGGTATGCGCTACCGCGCCGGTTGACTGCCCAGTTCAGTCAGGCTGGCAGGATGCCCCATCGATCGCACCAATGTCGTTACTGATTCCGTTACCGTCACCCAATAACCAAGTAACTCGATCACCGCAGCCTGTACCCACCCTGCCTCCCGTAACCATCTTGTTGTTAGGTGATTCTCTGACCGTAGAACCGTCATACGGCGAGGAACTGTCACGGCTGATGAACCGTACTGGGCAACCTCACACACGTCATGTAGTGGCAGCGCCAGGGTCTAAATGCTCGTGGTGGGTTACACGGATCAACGATCTAATTACCCAATACCAACCGCACATGCTCTTTCTCAACTGCGGTACCAATGACACCCCTTCTGACAATACGGAAGCTGATTACCGCGCGATACTTGCGACGGGTACAGCACGGGGGGTACAGGTGATCGCGTCGCTGATTGGCATACCCGACATGCGATCGCCAACCAACACAGTCAGGCCGTACATTCTGGATTGGATGCACAACACCAATCTAGCTATCAAGCGTGCTCTGGTGTCATACCCGCAAGTAGGGGTAGCAGACATACAGCGGGTACCAGCTAACCCGGAATGGTTACAGGCCGATGGAATACATTGGACGTCGCGTGCAAGGGCTGCGGTAGGTCAGATTTTCTATCAGGCTGCGGTACCCGTACGCGGCTGGAAAACACTGGCACAGATGGGAACGTATGAGATGTGCGGGCTATCTGGTGCGTGGATTACCGACCCGTGGCCTACTAACTACCGAGTGTGCCTGTCATGATCCTAGAGCACGAATTCCGGGGTAATGATGATTTCTGTACGTACAAACATCATCTGACCCCATGCGGTAAGCCCAAGAGTGAGCACGTTCAAAACAACCGAGTGCATCTCTGGGCTTCTGTGACACTCCGCGTGCACAACGTGCCAACTCAGGTACAGGCCTGCACGCGCCGAATGTGTTTCGTGAAATGGTGGCCTAGCCGGAACGAGCCAACCGGAGATTGCAAGGGTCTATGAGTATCAACATCGAAAAGAAGGGGAAGCGCATAGAGGTTCGCTCAGGCGAGCCTCTTCCTGGCATGAAGACCACGATTCCAGGGGCATATCAAACGGTGTCCGGCTATTGGACTGTTCCGCTGTCCTTGGAATCGTGCAAGCTACTCCGGCTTAAATTCGGTGGCCGGTTGGTTGTCGGAAATGAATTGAAGCGTTGGGCTAGGGCCGTTGTCGACTCTCGCCGGTACATGTCCAATCTCGCATCATCCGCCGATGCCAGGCTAGAACATCTGCGTGAGCGCGCTCCCAAGCTCGCTAGGGCAATGCGCAAGAGGAAGTATCAACGGGTAGGCGTTCGCTTCATTGCCGACAATGGAAGCGCAACGGGGGTATTCGATGATCCTGGCTTGGGCAAGACCTTGATTGCCTTGGGCGGAATCCTTGAAGCGGGTATTCCAGGGCCGTATCTAATCATTGCCCCTAAGACAGCCTCAGATACCGTGTGGAAGCGCGAAATAGCGCGCTGGCTACCGGAGGACCATCGGGCTGTGACAGTGCCTGAGATGCGCTATCAGAGGGAGCGCAAGCTACGTCTAGCCCGGTATGGGCCGAACACGTGGCTTGTCATCCATCCGGAAATGGTCATGGTTCAAGCTTGGTGGATATGCCAGGAAGTAGTTACCAAGCGGAAGCGCCAAATACACAAACGCACCAGAGAGCGGCGCATCCTGGAAATCACTGAGCCATGCGGCGTACGCACAGCGGAAAAAGGAAGGAATCAACGCGTACTCAAGTGCGGTCATGTGAAAAGCAGTAAGACCAAAAAGGTTTTACAGCATGCCTATCCGGCGCTGTTCGAACGGGAGTGGGGTGCGATCGTCAATGATGAATGTCATGAAAGCCTTATCCGTCGCTCAGGCACTCCCACTCAACGGCGCAGAGGAATGGATTTACTTCGAGTCCGGCCGGATGGGCTGAAGCTAGCCCTGAGCGGTACCCCCTTTGAGAGCAAGCCTCACCAGCTTTGGGGAACGCTCAACTGGTTAGACCCCGGTCAGTATGGAGCCTTTACCAGGTGGGCGGAATTGTATTGGCAGAAGGGAGGCTATACCGGCTATCAAATCGGGGAGTTCCGCAAGGATCGTGAGCCGATGCTTTGGGATTCCTTGGCCGCTATCGCGCTGCGCCGGACTAAGGCAGAGGTTGCGCCTGATCTCCCTCCTAAGATGGAGATTGGTACGCCGCTCAAGCCTGCCGAACCGGATAGCCCGGTTGGTGTCTGGATCGAGATGGACGGGAAACAAGCTCGTGCATATGAGGAAATGGAAAAGATCAGCATCACTGAGCTTGACTCAGGGCGGTTGGAAGCTACCTCAGCACTGGCGGAATTGACTCGCCTGAAACAACTTGCGTGCGCCTACGGGGACATTGAACAGCATCAGGTGCGCAGTGCCTGCCAGAAACAAAATGAGATCGCTAGGCCTAAGTACTGGTGCTTTGACTGCAAGCGCCAAGGTTGGCACGTAGAGACTGTGTTCAAGTACGTTCCTGCGTTCCCATCCAACAAATTCACATGGACTGTTGAGAGTCTTGAGGAGTGGGGTTACCCACGTAACCCAATAACCAAGGTGGTCATTGTGAGTTTCTACACTGGAATTCTTGAGCTGTTCCGGCAGGGGCTAGAGAGCCACTTCAAGACCAAGCCCAAGAATCCATTGTGCACGGCCATTACCGGCCGAACCCCAATGAAGGATAGGCGGAATATTATTGACCGATTCAACAGCTCAGGGAATGAGCATGTGATGCTGTTGAACATCAAGGCAGGCGGTACCGCGATCACGCTTGATAGCGCCGATCGAATGATATTCATCAGCGAAACAAGGATTCCAGACCAGCAGAAGCAAGCGGAAGATCGTATTCACAGGGTGAGCAACCCTAGGCAGTGCATGTATTACTATCTTAGATCCCTTGGCACGGTGGACGTTGGTACCGCTATCGTGAACCAGGAAGCCACCCGAGAAACGCACCGATTACTAGATGAACGTCGGGGGGTTGAGTATATGCGTCAAGTACTTGACCTGAGCCACAACCCCTTTAGCTAAGGGGAAAACCAGTAGTTGACAGCAATTCACCACAGATGTACGTTGACCACTTCGGCCCAAAAATGGGTTCACACAGAGGAGAATGACAATGGTTGCAAGACCAGCTCAGCGCCGGAAGCCAGCTGCAAACACCCGCAAGGCTGCTGTGCCTGCTGCGAAGCGCACTGCCCCCGCCCGTAAGGCAACGCCTAAGGCTGCACCCAAGCCTCAGCGCGCCGATGTCACTTCGTACGCCACAAAGGACGTGACCGATTACCACAAGGCATTTGCCAAGTGGATTGTCACAGAGGTTGGCTACGATCCGGAGAGCGCATCATCGAAGCGTATGGCGTTCCTCAAGGGTGTTTCGATCGCCACTGCTGCGCGGCCCGCGTTCATGGAAAGTGAATTCCTTGAGGAGTGGCGCGATCGTACCGGTACCGCCAAGCGTGGTCCCAAGCCTCAGGAAGAGGCTGCGTCTGCTGCCAAGACTCGCCGGAAGCCTGCCCCTGAGCCGGTTGACGACGATGAGGACTTCGAAGACGACGCTGATGAATTCGAGGATGACGAAGACAGCGAAGACTTCGAGGATGACGAAGACGTTGACGACGATGAGGACTTCGAAGACAGCGACGATGAAGACGACGCTGAAGACGACGCTGAAGACGACGCTGAGGACTTCGAGGAGGAAGAGCCTGAGCCGACTCCGGCGCGACGTCGTAGGCCGGTAGCTGCTGCCCCCCGTACTCCGGCACGGAAGGCAACGCCTGCAAGGAAAGCAGCCCCTGCCAAGGCCACGCCTGCCAAGGGTCGCCGTGCCAAGGCGGATGACGACGAATTCCTGTTCTAACTAAATCCATGCTCCCATTGGGCAGATACCCCACCTCCCCGGGGTATCTGCCCTTTGGGCTATCTAGGGTTGGAGCCGGAATGAGTGAGCTAGAACTAGTTCGCTCGCATGAGCGAATGGATATTAAGCGCTGCCCTACTAAGTGGTATTGGAAATGGCGTAAAGGCTTGGTGCCCAAGGCAAAGAACTTCGGCCCACTTGAGCTAGGAACGTGGGCGCACTACGCATTTGAGCACTGGTACGCGCTTGGGTATAACCGCAACGGTAATCTAGTAGAGCATTTCCGCCTAGCCGCAGAAATGGCAATACAACAGGCGGTTGAGTCAGGCGCCCCTGAGTACGTGCTTGACAAGGCAGAGGAACTTGCTGCCCTAGGTGAGGCGATGATGATTGCCTACCAACGGTTTTACGGTGCCGACAAAGACATTTACGTGTTGGCCGTAGAGATCCCCCTTGAGTTCACAATCTCCGATCGTTCAGGGAATGTGATTGCTGTTCATCGGCTCAAGCCTGATCTGGTTTACCGAGATCGGAACCGCGATGTTTGGCTGCTGGAAAACAAGACTGCCGCTCAGATTCGTACTGAGCACTTGGTGATTGACGACCAAGCCAGGCCTTACGGAGTAATGGCAGAGAGCGCATTGCGCAAGCTCGGCTACTTCGGCGCTAAGGCAGAGTTCAAGGGAATCATGTACAACTTCATTCGGAAGGCGCTGCCCGATGAGCGCGAGATGAACGAAAAAGGGTTGTACCTCAACAAGAACGGGACAGTGAGCAAGCGGCAACCAACTCCTCTGTTCTTGCGCCATCCTGTGAAGCTGACCAGGCCTGCCAAGGTACGTGCTCTAGAGCGTATCCAGGATGAAGTAATCGAGATAACCACGCTTACCAAAATCATTCGTGATCGCAGTGAGCGCAAGGTGTTTGACTTCCACCGCCTAGGCAAGACTCCACACAGCTCGTGCGCCAAGACATGCCAATTCTTCACAATGTGCGTGGCGGATGAGCAAGGCACCGATATACGCGACATGGAAAGAAGCATGTTCGATCGCCGTGACCCATACGATTACGACGATACGACAGACATTCCCGTTGGGTTTGAGTTGGGATGAGCTATGAAAGGTTTCCAACGCATCAAAAAGAGAAGAGCCGGAACCATTATGGGACTCGCTAAGTTACTTCGTTTCATCTGTGAAGGTTGTCGTGACAAACGGCATGGCGATTGCATCGGCGGAACCTGGTGCGATTGCCAGCATCGGCGGACCAAATGACCGATAGCACAGCGGGCAAGACATCGCGCTACGCCAAGACAGAGCGCTCTGTCGTCAGCATGTCTGACTTCGCGGCTGAGATAATCCGGCTCGACCAAGGGCAATCCGAATCGGTTAACGGCATCATCTACGGCGACTCCAATGCCGGTAAGACGATTGTTGCGGGCACCTGTCCAGAGAAAACATTCTGGTTGGTGTGCGAGCCTGGCTTCAAGACTGCCGTACGCTCACGGCTAAAGAAGGGGTTGCCCCCGCACAAGGGGGCTAGGCGGATATCTGATTCCGCTACCGCTTGGGCTGCTGTCGAATTCCTAGAACATCGCGAGCGTTATCGTCAGCTCGATTGGATTGTTCTTGACGGCATGTCAACGATGCAAGACCGTTTCCGCCTGGCCTACGCGGCTGAAGCGTTTGACATCAACCCATCCAAGCGCCAGCATCGGAACCTGCCAGACAGGCCGGATTACTTCAATACGCAGAACTTCCTGAAGTCATGGATTCCGCGATTGGTTGACATGCCGGTAAACCTGCTCATTACCGCGCACGCCTATCGCACAGACAAGGTTGAGGATGGAGATCTACTTGTCTTCCCTGGCATCCAAGGCAAGGTAACCGAGACGGCTAACGCCATCTCAGGCCTAATGGATTTTACGGCCTACTACGCAGCGCGCCGGATGAAAACAAAGAGCGGTGATTCGAAAATCATCCGGCGACTGTGGTTCGAACAGCCCGACGAGAAATGGGGAGGTGACGGAGTGCGGTACATCGTTGGTGAGAAGTTCGATGGTGCGCTAGGTGCCTACATGGACTTCCCAACGATACCAAGGATTATGAGCAAGATAAACGAAGAGGAGACTGAGTGAAACGCAAACTAGGATTAGCCGCTACGGCTGGAATCGTTACGTTCCTTGCTGGCATGATCGTGGTGATAGTGGCCAGCGCGGTTAGAGAAGCCACTAAGCCAGTACCCGGATGGCAGCCAACGCCAAGCGCCACAGCCAAACAATAGAACAGGGAGAGGAAATGCCAAGAGTACGTTGGGGAATTTCAGCGAGTGATGTCAATGATTGGGATAGGGATTCCCAATACAAGCCTTACGACGGACCACAACCGCCGAACGGGGTCTATCAGTTTCAGCTCAAGGTCTTGAAGTATGCAGCGGCAACCGGCGACAAGCTTCCGCAACTGCGTATCGGACTGGCATTGGTTCCGCGCTCTGGACGCAAGGAAGAGCGCAAATACGATGGTTACTTCATCATGGGATTTCCGCCTGTTTCGAAGCGTACTCAGTTCCGCTACGTGCCCTTCCTGGACGCTCTAGGCGTGTCTGGTGAGGACTTCGAGAACCGGACTATCACGGATCACGAGGGCAACATCACGAAGATTGGCAAGTGGCGCAACGATGGTCAGGAAATCATTCTTGCTGAAATCAAGGATGGCGTTGACCAGAACAACAATGCAAGGAAAGAAATCGGTTGGATGGGCTACGTACCCGAGGAAGACGACGATGGAGGGGAAGAAATCGACGAAGAGGATTACGACGAAGAGGAGACATACGACGAAGAGGAAGATGGTTTCTAATGGCAACCGATATCCCTGGAATTGCCAACCCTCCTGAGATAGACACAGCAAATGAGTATGGGCTGAGTGCGGGAGAGAACCTTCCCAACCACTCAACGGCTATGCGTGGCCGTGCGAAGTTCGTCCGGCAGGTTCTCCCAAACGTGCCAACGTTCCGAACCAGGCAAGAGGCTTACCGATTCAGCGCGTGGCTAGTCGAGATGGCAGAGGTTCACCTGCCTAACGAAGACGGTTGTGAGCTTCACACGTTCGAGGCGGTACGCGACGCAATACGGAACACGTAATCGATTCGGGGGGTATGGCTACGGCTGTACCCCCACCCTCACCAGAAAGGTAAGACAGTGAACAGTCTCAAGCGTATGAAGGAAGACATAGCCGAGAGCGAACAGTACGGCGCTCGGGTGATTCGGAGTCATAGAAGGCCACCAACGGGGAACTTTCGCAAGGCTGCCGCTGCATCGATGCTGATTGCGGCACTAGCTCTGATACTCGCTCCCGTTGCTGGCACACCCGTTCTCAAGGTGGCCGTTGCCGCCCCTGTAGTCGACGCTGAGGAGCTAGAAGTGTCTACCCCTGAGCTGACTACCGCCTACGAAATAGACCGCATGAAAGAGCAGATAGCGCGCTCTAGGCAAATGGCCACTGTCGCGCCTGTCATCGTGCAAGTAATCAAGCCGACTTGGGTTCACCCGTTGGCTAGTGGCAGAGGAGGGAATTCCTGCTACCGCACTAGTAAGCGTCCTAGCCATGGCGGGGTAGACCTGGCACAACCATCGGGCACCCCTATTCGTTCTGTAGCGGCAGGCACTATCTACCGCAAAGCTTATGAGCGCGGTGGAGCTGGTTATTACGTGACCGTTCGCCACGCGGGGAACGTGTTCAGCCAGTATCACCACTTGAAAGCCAGCTCTCCCCTGAGCGTCGGCACACCCGTTCAGGTAGGGCAGGTGATTGGATACGTTGGCCGGACAGGAAATGCAACAGGCAACCATCTTCATTTCGAGATTCGTACCGGCTCACTGAGCCATCGTGTAAACCCTGCGCCATTCATGCGGGCACGGGGAATTAGCATCGGCTGTTAAGAGTCTTAACAATTAGAGGAGAGAAACGGTGTACCTATTCCGCAAACGACGCGCCACGGAGAGAGCGCAGAACACGTTACGAGAGATGGCCAAAAAAGGTCGCGTGCTTGAACCTAAGCTAGCTACAGCTCTGCCGTGCGCGTACATCTCGCTTCCAGCGCTAGACATTCCCAAGCTCGCTGAGGAATACATTGCAGCCATGGAGGTTCAGCGAACCGATGATTGGTGCCGCTGTGAATGGATCATCCATCCCGATGATGTCGACTTGCCGAAGGGCAAGCGCCGTAAGCGAAGGGGAGAGCAAGCCGACGATTGCCCTGTGCATACCAAAGAGGGCTTCCTGATCTACTTTTTTGAATGGGTGTTTACCCGTGGCAGCAATTGATTGGGATGCACTGACGGACGCTGAGGTTACCTATTGTGGTGACCCGCGATTTGAGGATCTCAGCGACATCACGGTTTTGGGCGAGGGTGACAACCCTGAGGCATTCATATTCGGGGAGGCACCAGGCGCTCAGGAAGAGGCAAGGCGCAGACCCTTTGTTGGTCCCTCTGGCGCTGTTATGCGTGACCTGATGGCGATTGCTGGCCTGTATGCCACAGCCGATGATAAGCGCCTAGAGGGGCTGGAAGGCGGGCCGAATTGCTGGCTAACCAATACGGTCAAGTTCCGGCCACCCCGTAACCGTAGGCCAACCCCCTTGGAGATCAAGGCAGCAAGACCCTGGTTAAGCGCGGAATGGAAAGCTGTCGGAAAACCACGGCTCATCATTCCCGTTGGCGGAGTAGCACTTGAGGCAATAACCGGTCGGCAGCAATCGATTCTGATTGCCGCTGGCAAGTGCCACAACTACCGGAGTAAGGAAGGCAGAGAGCTTTTTATCTGGCCGATGGTTCACCCTTCCTACGGTCTTCGTGGTGGTCCGCAAGTGCAAGAGATGCTTGAAAAGGATTGGGAGAGCTTAGCGGAATGGAGAAACAGGCAGTGAAATATTCTGTGCTACTCACCTTGTATGGCAAGAATCTAGAGGTGCTTCGGACATCGCAACAGACAGTGGACGACGCAAACATGGCTTGTGGTTTAGCCATAGTCGTTACTCCTCAGGAAGCCCCCGCGATTCGTGATGTCCGGGTAGAGATCAGAAAACTACATGATCCGGTTACGTGATCGCCTAGCCGGTCAGCCAATCAGATTCCATTGCGTCGAAACAAAACGAGACTTGCGGGAGGTTGCGGAGTTCATCCGTGCCTCTCGCGTTCTCGCTATCGACACAGAGTCAACGGGCATCAACTGCTATCAGCCTGGCTGGCTGTTGCGCACTGTCCAATATGGAGATCACACAGACAGTTACGTTGTGCCGGAACGGTTCCGTAAATTCATCGCGTGGTCAATGTGCCAGCGCATAAACTGGCTAGGCCACAACGGTCCGCACGATATTCGCTGCATTGACAAGCACTTGGGTTACCGGACTCATGTTGTCTGCGCTGGTGAGACTTACATTCCATCCCATCACATCGACAGTCGCAATCAGAAGGAAGGAGGAACAGGCCACGGGCTAAAGGAATTGGCTATCCATTCTGTTGACCGATCGGCCGGTAAGTGGGAGGTAGAGCTGAAGCGGGTATTCAAAACTATCATGGTTCCGATGCCTGGTCAGGTCTACAAATCAGGCCCTAGGAGGGGAACACCCAAGTTCCGCAAGGCCAGGCTTGGAGAGGGTTGGGGGTTGATTGATCCGATGCATCCGGCGTATATCGCCTATGCGGCTGCTGACCCCATTCTGACTTACCACGTATGGCGTAAAGAACAGTTCGCTGTCCGGCAGTTTCATGAGCTGTACCAGTTTGATCACAACGTTCAAATGGTCTGCGATACCTTGCAGCGCAGAGCAATCCGCCTAGACGTCAACTACACAGAAGTGCTCAGCGAGGCTTTCACACGCAAGGCTAACCGTTACATCCACAAGGCAAATGAGTATGGATGCAGGAACATTCATAGCGGCAGGCAGATAGCGGATACGTTGCTAGACCTAGGCGCTCGGCTGACGGATCGCACGCCAACGGGCCAGTACCAAACCAGCGACGGAATCCTAAGGGCACTGGCGAAGTCAACCACTGATGGTGACGTCAAGGAATTCATCCGCTGTGTGTTGGTGGCTAAGCAACTGCTCAAGCGTCGTGAGAACTACACCGATGCGATGCTCAGGGAAATGGATTCGGCAGGCAGGGTCCACCCAAGCATTAATAGCCTAGGTGCGCGTACAACGCGTATGAGCGTCAGCAAACCACCACTACAGCAGTTGCCGACAAAGGATAGGGACGATGAGGATATAAATGAGATCACCTAGAAGCCTGCCATTCGCCGGTATCGTTGAACGTCCTTACGATCAGGGACTGTTGTCTAACGTAGATTGGTTCGGTATCAGGCCTGTCTATGTGCAATTCAACCAGCTTTATCTAACCCAGGAAAAGCTTACGGTACTTGGGTTGTTCGGTATCCAAGGATATTCGACAGACGCATATGTTCGCGTGGTCGAGTGGGGAACCAACTTGTATGTAGAGGACGGACACCATAGATTGATTGAGCGCGCGATACAGCGAGGGCAAACAAGCCAAGGTATTTCTCTATGTCGTGTGTTCTGTTTCGGCCTGGTGCCATATGAAGCTACTCAGTAGTGCGGCTATCCGCCGATGCCTGATTGCCGACCCTGGCAAATCGATTCTCTCCGCTGACTTCGATCAGATCGAGTGGCGCGTGATCGCTGCGCTAGCTGGTGAGCAGTCGATGATTGAGGCAGCCAAGCGCGGAGAGAGCATCCACAAGTTAACTGCGGTAAAGCTTTTCGGCCCTGACTACAACGCTGACCAATACAAGCGAACCAAAAACATTAACTTCACTTGGGCTTTCGGTGGGGGTGCTGGCACCATGGCACGCCGGTACGGCATCCCCTTCGATGAAGCAACCGAGCTAGTCAATAACTACCAAGAGAAATTCCCAGCGCTGGTCACGTTCAAACGCAGAGAGACGGAAGCAATCCTCAAGAGCGCACTCACTCCCATGGAATACAAAATCCACCGTGAGTTGCGCTCTCGCATGTACGCATTCCGTTACGACACCAAGGAAGGGAAGCTAGCTAGAGCAGCAATTCAGATCGAGCTTAAGCGCTTGCTGTATCGGAAGATTGGCTATGTAACAACTCCGCTTGGCAGGCGCCTGATTGTTGACGCCAGTAAAGCTTATACCGCAGTAAACTATAAGGTTCAATCAACAGCGGCTGACCTGATGAAGCAAGCCTTGCTTGATGTCATGGCGGACCCTGAGCTAGAGCCGACTGTGCTTCTGCTCATCCATGACGAAATCCTTGGGCAGGCTCGCAAGCGCGACGCTGAGCACATCGCTGAGCGCTACGGCAAAGTGATGAGCCGTGAGTTCATGGGAGTTCCGATTACGGCTAGTGGAAAGGTATACGGTAAATCATGGGGACACGGTTACATGGAGGGGAAATGACAGTACAGGCGTTGGAGTATTTGACTCTAGATGCAGTCAAGGCAGCGTCTATCGCGCATCATCTACAACGGGGCAAGCGTTCACACTTCAATCCGGAAGTCAGCGAGAACACGCGCTTAGCGGAGTTGGGTGAATTGGTAGGGCAGGTATTCCAGTCTGCTGCATTGGTTCGCGACCCTGCCAAGCTACAGCAGGCGCTGCTTTGGTTGTCGGCAACAGCGGCCATTTGGGTTGAGCAGATAGACAAATTCGGTGCTGTGCCCAGCTTTGACGAAGGAAACCCGCGATGAGTTTCGAACGCCTAGAAGAGCTAGCCAAAGAACATTACATTACCAATCGTTACGCGGGCTATCGGCTGCACATGGGAAGGGAGTTGTCTGCCTTGCTGATGCAGCGATACAAGCCGGACATCGGAGAGCAAGAGCTGACCAAGCTCAGGGATACTCTGTTTGGTGCGCCGCTTCTGTATCAGCTCATGGGAATCCCCATCGTGATTGACGTCGCGTTGCTTGAGGGTCCGATGCAATGGATTCTGGTGGACGCTACCGGCGAAGAGATAGAACGGGGTGAGGTAATTGCCGACGCTCCCGAGAGGATTGTTCAAGGCGCTAATGGCGCGCGTACCTAATGAGTTCCATCTAGTCACGTTCGATCCTGGTGGCACCATCGGATGGGCACACTTTGTGATCGACTGTAAGGCGTTCTCACGTCCAGAGCACAAAGTCCTACGGTGGCTCAAGTCTTGGGATTGTGGAGAGTTCTCAGGGCATGAGCACGAGCAGATCAGCGCTGCGGTTGCCCTGATTAATCGAGCGCACTTCGGCCCGATGCCGTTCAACTCACGAACCGATGTGCTGAGTGAAGATTTCGCGCTGGCACAGCTCATCGGCGGAAAGGAATTGGTTAGCCCGATTCGAATCAATGCCGTGCTTGATTGGGAGTGTCGCAAGCAAGGCCTGGTGCTAGAGCTTCAAGACCGTGCTCAGCGTGTTCAGATCACGCCGGAACGCTTGGAGCTGTTCGGCTTTGAACCACCCCGTAAACGCTGGTCACCTCACGGCCCTGGCAAAGACATGTTCGCGGCCATGCAACACGGGGTAGTCAAGCTCAGGCGGATAAAGGAACAATCCCGTAGGCGACCATGGAAGTTATCCGATGGCACATCCTCAAATGCGTTGTGGGACTGTGCATGCGAGAGAGGCAAGCGTTGTGATCTCACCCATGCTTCAAATAGATAACGGAGGAATAGAATTGGCTCAAGTAGGGAGGCAACCTAAGCTCGGATCCAAGGAAGCTGTTAAGGCATACAAGGAACTTGGCGAGCTAACCAATGCAGAAATGTTGATGCTGCGTGATCAGTTCACCAAAGTTGGGCGAGCTAACTACCTACGGAACATATACGGCTACTACGCCGGACAGGTGGCACGCTCGGTCTATGACACCTGGCTAGCTAAGAACCCTGCCAAGGCTTCCTAGCTGGCCTTACTTGGATGTGACCCACATCACACTTGACATGAATTAACTCCCCATGGAGTCTGTGACCAGTAAGCCCAGAGAGGGCACCAACCCGAGGAAGGTAAGAACCATGGCTGAGGCAACCACCACTCGTCCGTCACGCGCTCGCTCACGCAAGGCTGCTGATGACGCAACCGCTACCCCCGCGAAAGCCACGCCTGCCAAGGCTAAGGCTGCTGCTACGCCTGCCAAGGCTGCCGCTTCCACTACCGGCGACGATGGCCGTGTTCGCGTTCCGATCGTGCTTGGGTATGCGGGAGACACCAAGAGCTACGCCGTTTTCGTTCCTCCGGCAGGGTCGGGCTGCGTTGGCAAGTTCTACGCACCGTTGGGCACCGAAGAGGTTAAGGTGCTTTTGATCGGCCCTGCTGAATAACTACATAGGGACTGTACTCCGGCGATCAGTACAGCACCCCGCACATAGACCCCGGTTAAGGTTGGCATGCCTTACCGGGGTCTAAGTGTATTTAAATACAGAGGAGGAATTAAATGGAATTGGTCGGTAGGGCTATGGGTGGGCCGAGAGACGGCATCAAGCTAATGTGCCCGCACACATGGAGTGGACGTGTAGCGCGCCCTACAGTGGGCCGTAGCCTCCCCATTTATTACAAGGGTCACTACGCATGGGATAAAGACTTTGAGGTGTGGATGTGGCACAGAGACAAGCAAGCGGTACAGATGAAGATGGCAGCAGAAACCCCTCACCAAAGATGAGGGGTTCCCTTGCACAGAGAGGAGAGGAAACGGTGTACCAGCGTTCGGCGCTCCCGAACAACCGTGCTGACCGTAGCACATCAGGCGCTAACGTCCCTAGCCCCGTGGCGTTGGGATGGTCACCCTTCCATACGGCTGCTGAGGATTACTTACAAGCCGGTTACCTACCGATCCCCTTGCCCTCAGGTAAGAAGTTCCCACCCCCCAAGGGAATACCCAATGACATCGATTACTCAGAAGAGGTACTTGCTGAGTGGCTCGCTGGCATCTATCGCAACGGGGACAAGGTAAGAGAGGACAGAGGATCAAAGAACATCGGCTCAATCGTGCCGGATGGCGTTGTCGTGCTTGACATTGACGGACCATCGGGCAAGGAAACCCTTGCAGAGCTTGAAAATTCACTAGGCGCACTACCGCCAACTTGGATGACGTTTCGTGGTGACGTCGAGAGATATCATCTATGGTTCGTTACTCCTCGTGGGCTTACGTGGCCAGGCAAGTTAGGGGCAGGCCTTGATATTATTTATCGTCATTACCGCTACGTGGTTGTTCCTCCGTCTATCCATCCCAATGGTTCTCAATATCGATGGATCAAAAATTCGCGAGGCAGCGCAAGGCTTTTGCAGTATCTGCCATCGCCCGATGAGTTCGCGGACTTGCCCGAAGCGTGGCTCACACTTTGCGGCTCAAACGGGTATGTCCGGCGTGATCGAGCGGAAATTGATTCTCGCTTATGGATTCAAGAACATGGTGCAGGCTCGCCTTGTGCGCAAATGCGAAGGGTTGTTCTCACGCACCTCAAGCTGATGCGTAAGCACGCTGACCTAGGGGGTTTGCATGATTCGATGGTTAACGCTGTGTGGTCAGTGTTGGCCGAGATTTCACAAGGGCATGCTGGTGGTTACGCTGCGCTGCGCAAGCTCAGGAATACATTCATCATTCAGGCCGATGAAACCGGCAGGCGCGAGCCTGGTGCACCTGAGGCGGAATGGTCGCGTGCATGCGTTGGTGCCATTGAAAAAACAGCAATCGAACGTGTCCGGCAGGGTGACCCTTGCGTGATTGAGGAGGAAGAGCGTGGGAAAGATCCTGATCGATTCTTTGACCCTAAGCATGGTCTGCGAGCGAGGTCACTCCGAAGCTCTGTTGAACGCACTGGAAAATTGGCAGTCGGGCCAGGCAACATTATCTACCGTCACACTGATGGGCTTTGGACCCCTGATGGAGAGAGTGAGATTTACCGTAGGACTGAGTTTCTTCTCAGACAACGATACCGACCGAGCCACGCAAGCAATGTCTTCTCTGTTGTCAGCAATAGAGAACCCTTCATCACAGACGACCGACAAGACACCCAATACCTGAACCTACCGAACGGTTTGCTCGACTGGAAAGAGGGCAGGCTCTACCCCCACAACCCTGCTGTGGTAAGCACAATCAGGATTCCGATCGAGTGGGACGAAGACGCTGAGTGCCCTGATATAGATCAATTCTTCTTGGAGGTGTTTCCCTCTGATGCAATTGAGCTGGCTTACGAGATCCTTGGATACATGCTTTACAACGACAATCCTTTACACAAAGCCATTCTCCTATATGGATCAGGGCGTAATGGGAAGGGCACGTTTATCAGATTGGCTCGAATGCTTGTGGGCCATAGCAACATATCCGCAGTTACCCCGCAAGCGCTTGACTCTAGCCAGTTTTCATCGGCACAGCTTTACGGGAAGCTGGCAAATCTCGTTGGTGACGTTGACCCTAGGATCTTCAAATCCACTGAGCAATTCAAGCAATTGACTGGTGGCGATTACATGATGGCGCAACACAAGCACAAGAATCCTTTTGTGTTTCGCTGTCGCGCTCTCATGGTCGCTGCATTCAATGCTCTCCCCCGGACAGCGGACACCACTGAGGGCTTTTTCTCACGTTGGGTTGTCATCCCGTTCAGCGCCTTTTTCCCAGCAGGAAAAGCCGACCCTACCCTGATAGACCGCCTAACCTCTCCTAGGGCTTTACAGGGATTGCTGAGGGGTTCTGTGGGTGGTCTACAGCAAGTGATGCGCCGTGGTTCGTTCGCCATTCCGCCATCCGTCGCCAGCGCCACAGAGCGCTTCAAGATGGAAGCCGACCCAATGCGAGGTTTCATTGAGGAGCGAACCAAGTTTCACCACACGGGCGATCCTGTATTCACAGCGCGAACGGATATTTATTCAGCCTATGCAACATGGGCAGCGATGAATGGATTCCATCAGATGAGCGCACAGAGATTCTATGAATCATTTACTGCGGCTTGCGTTGACACATCTAAATATCCTGTGAAAGTTATTACCTTGCATGGGGTTGCGGGGTATAGGGGGATATCAATTCAGTAATTAATACCCCGGGGGTGGGTGGGGGTTGGGTGGCAAGGGTGGGGGTTGACTATACTGCATTATGCGAGATCGATTTATAAGCAATAGCGATTGCCCTCACCCTAGCCACCCTGTCCCCACCCTAATGAATTCTTTTGCGCTGCAACATATTTTTTTGCGCTCAGTAATTGACGAGTATCAATGTATATTATTCATTGTTGGTTTTTGTTTAGTTTCGAACATGGAAATTTATCGATGGCTACA
>Ga0193738_1000559_pt1 | contig 18500 bp, 37 predicted proteins | sample L2a1metaG_FD_144927 | JGI IMG/M metagenome (GOLD analysis project Ga0193738, IMG submission 144927) | Soil microbial communities from a riparian zone of the East river system, Colorado, United States - L2a1 | ecosystem: Environmental > Terrestrial > Soil > Riparian zone | place: USA: East River...
GTAAATAGATCACGACTCCCCTCCCCTATTCCGCATATACCACCCCCACGATTTTCCTAAATTCCACGGAATGAACATGTGCCTATATACGACAAATCCCCCCGAGCGGTCACCATGCTCGGAGGGAAATGTCGTCGGCACCGTAGACGGATACGGCGCCAATACGGAAACGGTGGGAGCGCTGCTACCCCGTGAGCGCTACAACCTTCCGTCTCCGGTACTGCGCCCGGCATCCGTGGCCGGAACGCAGCGGGTTGCGCTCCGACGCACGGACGCCGGAACGGCCGTCAGAATGCCGTCTGACGGCCTCGCAGCGGTCAGGGCAGCGGGGACCGCAGCGCCCGCTACCGGAACCGCCACGAGAACGCCCACGGTCCCCGCTACCGTGGCGTGAGGTGGCACGGGAACGGGGACCGTAGGGGAACGCAAACATGCCGGGAAGCCGGAGCGAGGGGATTCGCTCCGGCTTCCCGGCGTAGGGGAGATTACTTCTTGCTGTACTTCTCCCGGATCTCGTCCATCTTGGCGTCATCGACGGTGTGCGTACCGTCGTCCGCCGTGAGCACGGGAACCTGGAGGTGGAGAGTCCCGACACCGGTGGCCTTGTCGATTTCCTGGGTGACGGCCTTGACGCCGTACTCACGGCGGAGGCCGTTCGCCACGCTCTGGCACTTGGGCACGTCAGCGTAGGTGAAAGCGTCGCCCAGGTTGTCATACAGAGCGTCGATTTCCGGCTTCCAACCGGCGTAGTTATTGCGGGGGCGGCCGACTCGGGCGGGGATGCCGCCGGTGCTGACCGTCCGAGCGGGAGGAACGAATCCGTTCCCGGCGTCGGTGGTGGACTCTGCCTTACGGGTGGTGGCCATGGTGACCATCCTTTCGTGAGGAGGTTCGGCGCACGATCCGTCAGAGCGTGGAAACCAAACCCGATTTTCAAGGAGCTAACCTCGGGGCCGCTCCCGGTGGGAACCGCCTTGCACCACCCACACTGCGCCCTCCCGCACGGGAATGCAAGGGTTTTCTCGTTTCCGCCGAGAAAACCCCTCTGACCAGGGAAAACGTCAGACGTCGTAGTGGTGGACATGTTGGGGGTGAACCTCCCACGTGAGGCGTGCCGGGCCGTACCGTCCCCGGTACCACTGGCCGAATGTGTAATCCGTGAATCCCAAGTGATCCATGGATTCCAGAAACTCCGCGAGAATGTAAACGGGAATGTATATGCAACCTAAACCGAAACTGTCGCAATAACGATCCGTCGGGTGTACCGGTCTACTTTCCGGTGTCGGTCCCCTACCGTCATTACCGACAAAATGGATCCATGAGTTATTCCACCGATACGGTGCAACGAGAATCTCCCGTGGTTCTACCAAAGCCAGTGCGCCGAAAGCTCTCTGTCCCTGACTATCTAAAGCCACGTCGTATTCGAGCATGCAAAAGCCGGGTTTATCCTCTGGCCATGGCTGATAATCCGCCACGGTATTGTAGTTCTGATTTGCCATCAGCAACTTAGGTAAACCGTCCACGATATGTGGCACGGTCTCTAATTGCTTCTCCGCTATCTCGCTAGGGGATGGAAACGACCGATACCAAAGCGGGAGACTAGTCATTCAAATGCAACCAATCTACTAGCGACGTATCGGCCGCATTGTCGCTATTGATTGTAAAACCGACGCCGGGGTTTAGCACGTAACTAAGATTCCCGACCGTTCCTCCCGGTGTCCGGCGTGACAAAAATATACGACTAAGGGCATCGATTGACGTGCGAGCTACGGGCACTGTTCCCGCAACGAGTGTCGCACTGCCTATCTGCGAGGGAATATGCAAACGACCCTGCCCGCCGTCAGCATCAATATTGAATACGGGGTCGTCCGTCGTATTGTTCTGCGACCGCGAAACAATAGATGTAAACGGGAAATCTGTTGCACCTACGAAAGTGGGAGCCACAAAAGAAAAAACCAAATTTCGGGTAGCACCGGCTCCGGTGACACTGGAAGAAATAAAAGCCGGAAAATCTTCGGCAGGATCGCCGGTCCAGAACGTTAAAGCATCTTCGAAAATACCCGCTCCGCCTAGCTGTATAGCGAGAGTGTCGTCAGCACGGTATAGCTGTATTACGCCATTGATCCCGTCAAGCACAATACGCCTACCGGAAGTGGCACCGGTAGGTAGAACCAATACGTCCAAGAAGGGGAATCCGAAACGCATTAGTAGATCGACTTTCTGTAAGTAATCCACACATTCCCGAAATCACCGGGCGTGCAATTTATCCATTCTACCGTCATGAATTCACCGCCATTCAAGTAAACGGGCGGGTCACCACCAGCGGAAGCACGGCGAGGAGAGGCGGGAGCGTCGACAAATGACCCCATTACCCGCAATGATACCGACGCTCCGACCGGGGCATTTGGCATCTCTAGCGAGACTTGGGAAACATCCCACAATTCGTTTAGTTGAGGGCCGAATTTGATCGTTAAGTCTCCCGCTGCGTCAACGACACCAGCGAATGATTCTTTGAATAGTCGGTCAAAAGTGCGGGGCATTATGTTTCCAGCGCAGTAACTCTAAGTTCCAAATCACGGAGTCGGTCGAGAACTTCGGTGAAATCGTGTCCGTCGATTTCTAAGTCCTTGACTTCCGCTTTCTTAATTTTTGCCGTTCCCCGCACTTCCACGTCATTGACTCGTGTCTTCGGTGGCATTATCGGCTCCAATCATCTTCTTGATATGAAATGAACAAGTCGTTTGCCGTGGTCGGACCAAACCTAGTGAATATTCCCGCAGCGTCGGTAAGGGCGGCCGGACGGACCCATAGCGGCCCGGAATACTCAAAAGGAGTCGGGGCATATCCATTAGCTTGTTGCAAATAGGCGCCTCGGAAATCCTGCGCTTCCGCTCGGGTTGCCGCCACGATTACACCGATGGCTTCCGCACCAAATCCCTGACTAGGGATACGCACCACTAGTTCTATGCGTTTCCGTCGGGGATTTTCTCCGACCAATAATTGAGCATCACTTCCCAAAGGCAAGAAAAGTTGACGTGACATTCCAACACGAGAAGGAACTAATTCTCGCTGAAACGGTCCTACGTTAACCGGTATTCCCTCGCCATCAAATTGCATGACGACTCGGGTGGATGGCGTATCGAAACTCAATTCGCCCATTGTTCTTGCACCACGCTTAGAATCGCATCCTGCGTGCTAGCCGCAATACTGGTCACGATTCCGGCCGTATCGTTAATGACACATGGCCGTGCCCAAAGCTTTCCGGAATAGGTAGTTTCATAGCGAGCAACAGCGTTTGCTCCGGACAGTAAGAATGCACCCCGAAAATCGTTTGCGTCGGCTTCCGTCACACCTACACAAACGAGAACGGTTTCCGTATCTAACTGAATAGTCGGCCAGAGAATGAGTCGCTTTCGGCGTGGGTCGTCCTGGCAAATAGCTTGGGCCATGCTACCCGCCCTGAGAATGACATTGCGGAAATCCCCTCGGCGAGAGGGCATTTCCTCCGTCCGAACTACCCCTTCAATACTGACGGCGATAGCCTCTAGGGGCCGTTCATCTTCCTGCAAAACGTCGTCCGTATCTGGCGTATCGTACGTCGGTTCCACGGTATCGCTCACAGTAGACCTTTCTTAATGGTGGAAGAAGCGTCGTCAATTACGGGCCGTAGAACGATTGAAACGGCGACAACGCCGAGGGCTATTCCTGCGCCTACTTGGACAACCCGAATCCAATTGTGCGGATTACCGACCCATTCCGCAAACTTCAATAGCGGGTCGGTAATGGTTTTTAGAAAGGCGACGACGTCGTCCATCGGGTTTAGATCCTTTATTACGGAACCGACGCCTACGGGAATTGCACCGCCCAAATCTCCGCCTCCCGCATTGCCAATGCTTGAGTCTGGATTAGCGGCCGCTCTCGTGTCCGCTGACGACGGTACTGGCGTTCCTCCACTGGCACGCCACGGCGCCCAACCGGAGGCCATATAAAGCTGTCTGGCGACAAACCAATTCACAAGCGGAGACTTGAGAACACTCTTAAACTGTGCTTCCGTCCCGTAGTTAGAACCGTATTTCTGGAAGTGTTCCCGTGAGCCGATTTGCCATAGTCCGATGTGCCCCGACTTGAGAAAATCCTCTACGTCGGTATTGAATCCGGATTCCCGACGTGCCACGGAAACCCATTGGGCGGTAGTCGTCCCCGAGGGCGGACCGCCCGAGGAATTTACGACGCCCGCCACTTGTTCCGCGGTGAGAATTGTCATTCTGTCGGGGCGTCCGTATGGGTAAGCAATTCCTCGATATCGGCGAGGTTCTCGCTCAATTCCACGGATTCGCCATAGGTGCCAGCAGCGTACAAAACAGCTGCCTTACGGTCGTTCCATTCTTCGGTAGCGGCAGCTAAATGCTGGTCGGCGGTGGCAGCATCAGGGTAACCGATAACCCGTACCCGGGCGGTTAGCAACGCTTGATATTCCGCCATGGTACCGACGTGCTTTGGAGCACCGACTCCGATACGGAAAACGGCGCCGTCCGAACCTCGTCTAATCAAATGTAGATCCAATTCGTCCTCCGGTTCTAGCGGTTCCACGATTTGTACTGACGGGAACCAATTGCGAGTATCATTTTCTCCGATGGCGGTGGAAAGCACAGAAATATGCATGTGCTTAGAATGTGCATTTGCTCCGGAATAGGTTCGCCATACCCACGGACTCGGGCCCTGATTACCGGCGAAAATACGCCCTTCGTAAATGACGTATTTCACTCTAGGGTCACGAATACTACGGATGTGTTCGGCGAAGAATGCCAGGTCAGCGCCACTATTTGTGACGTTGCCGTCGATATCCTCGTCCAAATCAAAGGCGTGAACGGCACCCCGAGAGTCGGGATTATGATCGGAATTGGTGGCGCCGTGCGCAGCATCACCTATCCATCCGTCGGAAGACTTATCTCTCCCGGGGTACCGTGCATTTGCCTCGCTCCGTAGCTGCACTAGCGACGGAACTAGGTAGGCCATTACGCCACCGACATCGGCTGGTCATACGTAACGGCCGTATCCCCCGTCATCCGAACTGAATCGGTGGGAGAAGCGAAAGGATTCCCAATCGCCGATCCGGTCACGGGATTCGTGAAGTTGTTAATCCGAGTGAGCCAATCGAGAGCGATAACCATCGACCCCCCGATAATGAAAACAGTCGGATCCTTTGCGAGAAGCGAAATACCGGCGACGACACCGGCAGCGAGCCAAGAATTCTGCTTCCGCACAGCTTCGATAGTGGCATCACCCGGTTCGCCGTAGGCTCGAATATCGGCCTGTCCGGGGAGTCCGTTATTGTAAATGGAATAAACGACGGTGGCGGTAGCGAGGCCGAGGCCGAGTGAAACTTCCGGCTTACCCATGATCCTTGTTCCTTCCGTTTATGCGGAATAGACGACGTTGGAAACGGCACCGTGCGGATCCCATCCGGCCGAGTTTCCGGCCTGGACACGCACGGCGATTTGAATTTGTGGTTCGCCGAATCGCCAAATGTATTCGTTTCCACCGGCGTTAGCGGCAACCCATCCGGACGCTTCACCCGAAGTTTCCCAACGCAAACGATATTGCGTGGCACCCGGAGCGGCCGGGAATGCAACCCCGTATCTATCTCCGCCATGAGGCCAAAGCCCGACGGGTCCGGCTGTAGTTGGAACGGTTACTTGCTGGGCGGGAGGCGGAGGCGGAGGCGGATTAACTACCGGTGGCGGAGGCGGTGGTTGTACGCCACCTGACGGAATCTCGATAATATGATAGGGCCCACCTTCCGGCGGATTTCCTACCGCACCGAGCGCAAAGCGAACTAAATCTTCTTCCGCTGTAGTCAAAGGTTGGCGTCCAAGAAATTTCCCGAGAGCCTGTCCTACGGCCGCAGCATCTAGACCAATTGCTTGCGCTTTGGAAACCGCTAGATCAAACCACTCCGCATTTGTCTGCGGAATTCTGGCGTTGTCTGGACCCAATACGGAAAAACCAGGGATATCTGTCGGCTCTCCCACGGCCGCCAAATTCGGGTCAGCTGTCAGAATAGCCGGGCCTTCTTGACTGTTTTTATACCATGCATAAGCAACGAGTCCGAGTGCGGCAGCACCACCGTAATATACCGCATTCTTATTCATTGCCTTGCCAGCGATGGTAATGGTATCGCCCGGCGGCATTATGGCACCACCAAACCATCGACACCGTAACCACCGAATTCGGGCGAATTCTGCGCTTGCATGTCCTCGTCAAAAGGACCGGGGTCACGGCGAATTCCACGGACCTTTCGGCGCCCTGGCATGAATCGCTGTAACGACGAGAACGGAGAAGCGTAGGTATCGGACTTATCCGGCGGAGGCGCATCACCAATAATGGTAACGATATCGGCCTCCACTGGCTTAACGACAGTGCGGTGCATTGACGGCGGTTCGAACCTCCGATTGATCTTTGATTCTTCGTAAACGCCGAGGTGCCAGGATGGCTGATTTACTGACCATCCCCATGGCCTGCCGGATTCGCCATCGTTTACGGGGTGTCCGTTGATTCCCCGAATGAAAACGGGATTGCCGGGTGCCATGCGGGTAAGAGGAACGTCACGGGAAGCGTCGATAGACAATCCGTAAAAATCGTCGTCGGACTTCCGGTACTTTGTATCGGTGCGAGTATGCCTATCAGCCGCACCATCATCACGGCCACGGTAGAAAGCAAGCTTGGCAATACTCTCTCCGGGAACGTATGACCCGCCGTAACCGTGACCGGTCATTTCCGGATTACCGGACCCCTCTACCGGCGTCCTATCAACGAGAGTCGAGCGTGGAATACCTCCCCGGTTTTCGAAAAATGCGTCACTGTAAAGCTCCCCTCCGCCCTGCGCTACGGGAGCGTCCATCATTAGCGGTGCGGGCGCCTCGGAGGAATCTCCGTGACCAGGGTCGGTAGGCGTGGCCACGGTAAATCTGTCGGGGTCATTTCCGACAATTGCGGCCTGTGACCGGGCCCATGTATCACGGAATTGGGAGGCTGGCATTTCTCACCTCTTTTCCAGAATGAGAAGGTCATCGTTTCGGACGCCTTCGGAGTCTCCTAAATGAATTCGAATGTCCTCGGTTTCCCCTCGGACTATCAAACCCATCGTGGTTAAAACGCCGGGATCTCTGTTCAAATCCAAATCCTCGACGACGTACAATCCGCCGGGTTTCAGATATTGCCAGAGATACTTTAATGCTTGGAATTGGTCTATCGGACGGTGCGAAGCGTCGTCCACGATTAGGTCGTATGGCTGACCTTCCTTTCCGGCCCGGTATAAATCCTGCGGTTCTTTGGCATCACCGAGTAAAGCGGTAATCCGGCGTTCCCCGTTTACGGAAGCGACGGCCGCCGGGTCGATATCCATACCGACAATTGTAGCGTCAGGGAAATAATCCCGCCACGCTCGGAGAGAACCGCCATGCAAAATACCCAATTCGAGAACGGCGGTTACCTGCGTACGAACATGCTCAAATTCCAATTGATAACGATGTTCGTAAGTATGGTGGAAACCCTTATCGGTATTGTGACCCTGGAATAACGGGTGCATTAACCCTGCCCGATGACAGTCTTAGAAAGTCGAGAAGCACCGGTGAAAAGCCGTTCGATAACTTCCGGCGTCTGCCTACCGGGGAGAACGAGAGTCGTAAGCATCATGACTCCGATCAAACCGGCGATTGTCTTTTGCACAGTGGTCACGGAATGACCTTTCTATCCGACGACGTCTAGCAGTCGTTCTAGCGGGGTGGGAACGTTATTGATGCGAACTAGCAACGTAGTAACAAGCGCCGTATATGCCAAAGCTACCGCTATGCCTGGCGCCACCTTTTCGATGCCGAACATGAGCCCGGCAAGAAGTCCGGTAGCAACGCCGATGCGCACGGTGTTATTGAACACATTATCGCTGGCGCTTTGGACGGGTGAAGTAAGTACGGTTTGGTTCGCCCACGTGAGAGCGCCAGCCGTAAGGATTGGTCCGGTGCTTTTACTCATTGGAAACCTCACGAGAACGATAGGTGAACGTGGTCGGTGTGAGGGCTAGCCCCGGTGTAGGCAATGTCTCGCCAGCTCCTCGAAATATTTCCAATTCGCCGATTCCAAATCCAATATTTCGCCCCGGGAAGCGTCTTGAATTTGGCGATAATTGCTTGAGCATCGGCGTTAGAAGTAGTCATTATGTCCAACGCTAAACCTTTGGGATGGTCGGAAGAAAGGTCGGGGCGTAATCCCCATCCCAGAATCTTCCAATTACCCATCGCTCGGAATACGGGATATGCTGCCGCAGCGTTGCCGACGAGTTTTTCGATTCCCCCGTCGGAGGGAGCGATTGCGTTAATGGTAGCAACTCCACCAGCCACGACTTGCGCAATGTAGGGAGAATGGACCGCTCTCGGAGTCGGCGTTTCTCTCCGTAATAGCTGGCGCAATCCGTCGACTATTGGAACGTCACGGACTCCGGCATACACGAGGTATAGGCCGGCCGTCCCTACTAGGACGGCCGACCCGGCAATACCTCCGGAACGCTTACCGGCCAATCACGCTCCCGGAATCGGGAAGTTGACGGCCCGGGCGACCTTCGGGACAACGTAAATCCCGAGAACGATCCCGACGGCCAGGGTCGAAAAAGGCTTGAAAAATCCCATTACCGGTTACCTCCGGTGCGAGCACCACTTGTCTTGGACTTGTCCTTTTCCTCGCTCTCGTCCTTTTCGGGCGGGTCGAGAATGGTAGAAATATTGTCGACGGAATCCTCAGAGAGTCGACCGGTCTCGGCCAAATCTCGGAGAGCCTGGGCGGTTTCCCTATCCATCAGTTCCCTTTCTCAAATCTTGGACTTCGGCTTGGGCAATATCTCGCTGGCTAACGGCATCGGCTCGTCCCGTATCCATTACGTCAATGACACGAGTCAATTGCGAATTCACCATGTTATGGGTTTCGTCCACCTTTACGGCGGTCGCCTCCACTGTCCCCGCAACCTTCCGAAATTCCTTACGAAGTGCGATTACCGCACCGATAATAGTCGTAACAAATACCGAAAGAGCAGTAAGAAATTCGGCAGTGAATTCAACGCCGAACATGATTAAATCACCGCCAGCCCACGGATTTCGCCCTGCGGGAACGGAACGACCTTGTTCACGAGAAGGTCGAGCGAGACGGCGTTGCCCCAAGTTCCCTGGAATTCCAGGTTGCTGGCGCTGGACATCGGGAGGTATCCCCGGGTCAATTCGCCACCCGGCTTATCCGTGAAGTCCTGGAAGAATTCCCAAATCGGGAACACTCCGGAATCCCTACCGCCCGCAGCGTCATTGGCGGCGCTGTAGCCGTAAGTGGTGCCGATAAGCCACCGGTACAGCAGTCGAATTCGCGACTGCAGCAGGAATGATTCTTCGTACTTGAGTGAGAACGGATCCGGCCAATCCGCTTCACCGTTCGCTCGGGTGGAAGCGGAACGACGGGCGATGAAAATGAGCATCCGGACGAGGCCGTCAATACCCTGAAGGCGCTGCGTCCGGTCGCCGGCGGAGATAACAATACCGGCCTGCTTTTCCCACCGCTGGGTCGTGTTGAGGAACGGCGGATTCTGTTCCACCGGGTTTCCCCGAGCGTCCGTGCTTTCCGGATCGAGCCACGATGCGAGCGTGGAACGGACACGGAGAGTCGACGACGTAGCGGGTGCCGTAGAGAAAACAGTAGTCGTACTGGCGGCGAAAAGTTCCACGGAAAACTGTGCCGCACCGCTCTTGTTCAGCTGGGAGCCGAGAGCGTTTCGTGCAACAATTTCCAGCGGGAGGTACAGAACGAAAGCGAAAGTACCCGCAGTCGTAGCCGTACCGGACGTCGCCGAATACGTGGCCGACATCTTGGTATCGCCCTGGAAACGGTAGCCGCCGTACTTGTTCAGCAGATACACGTCAAACCCAGTGAGCGTGCCGATGAAAGGCCGGGAGTTTGTATCGAGGAATCGCACCACGGAAAGGACGTTGAAAGGTCCATCTTCCTGGTAAGCGACGGTAGTAGCGGTCGTGTTCACGGCCACATTTTCCACCGTAAGGAACAGTCCCCGAAGGTATCCGGACGGAGCGATTTGGTAGGCATTCAGCCGCTGCTCCGCCGTGGTCAGTAGAACGTTACCGGAATCGAAATCAACCTTATCGTTCTTTCGAGAACCGGCGACGAAAGACCGTGGCATAACCGGAGCGGCCTTGCCATTTTCCTTCACCATTGTGCTGGGCATTATTTCCCTTTCTTACTCGGAACCGAACCATGACGAGCTGCCGTAACCACCGCTGTTTGCACTTCCAGAACGGGAACGACGCCGGGGAGAAGGAGCGGCACGACGTCCGCTACCACTGGAATTACTACCCGAATTACTACCCGAATTACCGCTCTGCGCTGCACGGCGCCGATGGGTTTCCCCGTTACCCGAATCGTTGTCGTCGAAAAACTTCACGAGGTGATCGAAAAACTCCTTATCTTCGTCATCAGGATCACCGTCCTGGAAAATATGGTCGTAGAGCTTGTCGAGCATTTCGTCCTTATCTCTGAACTGCGGCATCCCTCTTCCTTTTCAGTCGGCGTTTACGATTGCCATTGCGGCCGATTGTCCGTCATCAGCCATGAATCGACCTATGTATAGGAATTCGTGGCGTTGAAGTTCCCTCACCGCCACTTCCACGAATTCGGGTTCGACACCTCCAATTTGCTTGAAACGGTCCACAGAACGCTGGTCGGGATCCTTGAAAATCACCAAGTGTTCCGACTGAGAATACATGTTCAAAGGAGCGTGGAAAGGTCGCTGCGTTGCCGCCCACATTCCGCATCCCATGGATTTCCCTCGCATCCAAATGGCGTTTAGTTCGTCCTCCAAACCTAGTTCTTTGGAAAGTCCGACGATCTCGTCCGCAAAAACAATTCGATCGCCTTTCCGGTAACACTCGTTCAACACTCTCCGAAATTCCACGGCGAGCATACGATCATCTCGCTTGATGGAAGTGAGAGAATGCCTCGGCCAGAATACCCACCCCCGCTGGCGTTTCCCGAACCCGCCGCCTTTTTCGTTGTACGCACGGCCGATTACCGGAGGCCAACGCTGAGTCGTCCTGAACCCGGTCGACTTGCTAAAGTCTTTAACAACCGGGTCTCTGGGTTTCATAACCAAAACGATTGCCGGAAGTTTCGGGGTCGCCACCTCGTTAAGCAATTCGTAGGCGATCGTGGTTTTACCGCTCCCGGTGGGCCCCATAATGGCAACGTGTTGGCCAGCTTCGTAATGGGGACCAAAAACTTCCGTGATGAATTCTTCCCGTCCAAACCGACTTATTTCCGGTTTGTCAGCGTCCAATTCTTCACGGGTCGGAAGCGGAATCGGTTCAGCCATCGCCGTTCTTTCGAGCGTTGGCCTCGTCACGGATTTGCCGTGCAAGTTCTTCCCTCGGAATTAGCGAGGGGGAGGCCGCTTGCATACCGGCGGGGAGCTTGCCATGGTTTTCGGCGAATTGGAGACCGATAGCGATTCCGACCGTGGCAAGTTCCATCACCGGAGTAACGCTGCCGATTCGGTCGAGAAGGGTACCGAGAACGGGGTATGCGTCCGCAATCTTCGCCACGGCTTCGGCCAGAGGTTCGGCGTTCGTAGCGAGCGTCCAAACGTCCATTGCGTATGGCGAAATTGCCTCGGGATTGCGTACCGTGTCGGCCGCTGCCCGAATCGACAATCCCATCATGGGAATACCGAGAAGTTCCAGAACGGCTCGCTGCCGCATTCCCGGGGGAGAAGTGGGCATCTTTGCCGTTTGCGCTCGATCTTGGGGAGCGCCTCCGGGTCGAACTGTCCGAGGCGGAGGACTAGTTTCCGCTGGCATCTTTGGCCTGCCTTTCCGCTTCCGCTTTGAGGCGGTTTCGCTGTTGTTTGGTCAGGTTGCTGAAGCGTGGAAATAACGCCCGATTGGTGACGAAAGCGGGCGAAAGATTGTCGATCATGGGATGCCGACAAACCCGTAAGAATCTAACGGCATCGGTAGGGGTAATTCCGTCGGGTGTGATTTCGAGATAGCAGTATTCCGCTTCTCGTGGCATAGCGTAGAAAATGGCTTCTTCTTTGGTGTCGTATGTAGCTTTAGGGTCTAATTCCTTTCCCGTTTCGAGGTGGAACGCACACCACCGACCCACATTTTCCAGCGGATCGGTGGTCGCAATTAAGTGAAGATTGACGGCCTCGGAGACTCGCTTCCCAGCATCTAATTCCTCCGGGCTCGGAATGACCGGGGCGTCAAGAGGCATGTTGCCCCATTTGGTCAATATTCCGTGCGATGACGACGAGGCATGTAACCATGATTGCAGCAGAAACGAAAACGATGGCCGAAGCAATCAGCTCGGCCATCTCTCTATATTTCGGGATTTCCTCCGAGATTTCCGCTCGGATTTCCCGCACCGCTTCCGCTCCGTCTTTGATATCGGCCATAGTTCCCACGTGGTAATTGTACCATAACCCGGGTAACGTAACACCGTTAACTTACCCGAGTTAGCTTGCTCGGCCTGGTCGGGTCGGCTACACTCGGTGGTATGTCAGCACTTCCAGTGTCACAACCGAAACGACCGGACCCACCCGTGTCAGCACGGGTGCCGAGTAATATTCAACGCGCCGCCCGTGCCCGTGCCGAAACTCTCGGTGTCAGCTACGGCCAGTATCTGATCGATCTCATTACCCGTGACACGGCCGACAATGTCGGTCCCCTCATTGCTGAGATCGATCGCCAGAGCTCGCCGGAAAGCGAGGCCGCAGCGACATGATCATTACGGGCGGAATGGATAACTTGGCCTTTCTCGTGATCTATCACGGGAAGGGCCTTGCCATTTTGGCGCTCGGATGGCTCGCATTAGCCGTGATTTTTGTCTTTGCGTATCATGGATTGAAGCGGGTTTCCATGCGCCGCCTTACCGATGTTTGGGGAGATTACATGCCTGAAACCCCCGAGGTTATTCACGAGGACACCGAGCCTATGCCACCGGCCGTGGCCGTAAAGTGTCCTACTTGTCACGCCGAACCTGCCACACTTTGCGTGACAACGATCTCCAATCTGCCGACGCCCATTTGTCATATGTCACGGGCAGCTCGTTACGAATCTCGGCTCGCCCATCGCCGAAACGTAGAGGACGCTCTCCACCGTGGCGGGTAAGAGATTTCCCGTCACAGTGGAATGCGGCTGTATTATCATTGTCGTTCATACTTCGGGAGAAAGGCTCGTTACATGTCCGACTCACAATGTGGAATATGTGGTGAAAGCCTCGACGGTGACCACGACGAAACACTCTGTACACTTAATGCCGCTAAGGCTTTTTTCCACAAGCTCGCTAGTCCAGATGCAGAAAAATTATTCTCACTCCGACTCATTCCCGCCGAAATCTCAATCCAGTTCGAGTCCATTGTCGGAATTCCCGACGCCGATCCCGAGAGAAGATGGCGCGGATACATAACCATTACGACTCGCCGATCGGGGATCATTATTCGTCAGGTCTGTTTCGGAAGTCCCGAAAGTCACAGTACACCGGAGGGCGCTGCTGACGCTTGCGACGAAATTTACGAACAATTCAAGGAATTCTACAGCTCCCACGGTTTTCATTTCGACGACGACGGTTTAGCCCAACCACAAGGAAAGGATTTCAATTGACGACCGCCATTACCCTGGCCGTTCTGAGCATGTGTACATCTGCCATTACCCTGACCGTTCTAGTTTTGACCGAGTGCGTGTGACGCGTCCTCTAACAAGGAAAGGATTTCAATTGATGCCGTTTCCCCGGATTAGCATGTGGACGACCGTTATTACCCTGGTCGTTCTGGTGTTGACACCGCTGGCAGGTTGCGGATGGAATGATTCTCGCAACGAGGATCGCGGTCGTGGTGACGCCCCCGTTGGGGACGTTGTCGATATTCCAGTCGACGTGATCCAAATGCCTGATCGTTTTTCCAATGTTGCTCACGCCTGCGACGGTCACGGACACCGTGTTTACGTTACGACAAAGAGCGATCAATCCCGATTTATGGCGGTGATTGATGATCCCGAGTGCGTGTGATGCGTCCTCTTTACGGTAAATCGCTCACCCCGGAACAATGGCGAGAGTATTTTCGTATTCGTTACGGTCAAGAACTACGTCGATTTGTCGTCCGTCTAGCTGCGGGTTGGACGGAAGAAACGGCGATGCCGGCTCTCGCTTCAGCTACACATCAACTTCTCATTGCGTCAATCCAAACCAGAAAGGTCACCAAAAATGCCCACATTTGAACAGATTCAGGCGCTCGTTGCCGAGGCGGCAAAGGTAGCTGCTACCGAAGTTGAAGGGTGGATTCCCGAAAAGAAGGGCGACAATACTGCCGGAGAGTGTGTTTCGCTCGGAACCATTCATACCGTTTTCGGCGATTATTACACCACGACACACAAGCTGCTGACGGAGACGGGTTACGACGATTCCAAGTTCATTCGGGTTGCGTGGATGGGCGCAGTGCTTCAGGCACAGTATTTGCGCCTCCGGCCCCGTCCCGGCGACTTCCTGGCTTTCCACCACCAGGGCATGGTTACGCCCAAGACTCCCGGGCTCGAAGATTACGCCAACATTGTTGCCGTAGTTATCGACCCTGCCACCGGCAAGTCTCGGGTGCCAGTCGACCTACCGGATATTCCCGTGGCGCCGCCCAACGCCGAAATGACGGCCGTTGACGCCGTTTCAGGCGAGGTTCCGCCCGCACCTCCCGTGCCGGGAACGAGTCCCCTTACGCCCATTCCGGGTGAGGAACCGCTCTAACCTTTAGCACGGATTAACACACTCCCCGCATCGCCAGCGTTGCCGGTGCGGGGAGTGTGCCATATCTGTACTAGAGGAGGAGCATTACCGTGCAAATGGGGGATTCGTTTGCGTTATTGATTCGTCATGGCTAAGCGGTCGATATTCCAAAGAATGCGGGACATGTTTTCGGGTCGTTCCGCAAAATCGCCGCCACCGCCTCGACCACCGACTATTCGCACTACGCCGAGCGATGTACCGCGAAAACCACCCGGTTTTCTTAAACAACGAGTAGTTAATCACATTGTTTCAATATCTCCGCTATCAAATCGGAGACGCGTATCCGACCACGTTGATTACATGGATATTGACGAAATGGAATGGACGCTGAAAGCGAATGCGACGCAAATTGCATGGCGTGCTCGGCAAGATGCGGACCGAACATTAATCACGGACGAAGGAGCAATTGTGCCGTTAAACCCGTGGTGGTACCGCTGAATGATTCCGCTGCAATGTGAACGCTGCGGAAAGCGTTTCGTTGCTCCAAACCGTCAGAGAAAGCTCTGTGAGTCCTGCCGTAAATCTCGTGATCATCACGGTGAGAATGGACCAATTGAATTCATTGGCGTTGACGGTGAAGGAGTAACTCGCCCCGACGGAAAACACGAATACGTTCTACTATCGGTGGGTGATAAATCTCTTTATCATCCTGACGGAAGGGAATTAACATGGTACGATATCATTCCCTTTATCTGGGAGTGCTTTTTAGAAAAGCCGGACGCGGCATTCGTTGGATTCTATCTCGGTTATGATTTCACTCACTGGCTCAAGGGTTTACCGGAAGAACGGGCGAGGATACTTCTTACTACTGAAGGAATCGCCCTACGCAAACGGGAGCGATCGGGCGGAAATCGAGTGCCGTTTCCAGTGGAACACCGGGGATGGAGTTTTGATTTCCTTGGACTTAAGCGTTTTCGTCTTTGGGAAAACGGTTCGAGACTACGCCTTTACATTTGCGATACCGGCGCCTACTTCCAGACGAGTTTCCTTAATGCTATCGATCCAGCAAAATGGCCAGATGGCGCAATTCTATCGAGCGCTGAGTATCAACTCATTAAGCAAGGAAAAGAGGAACGAGGGGGAGAAATTGTTCCATATGGCACGCCTATAGATCCCGATATGATTCGATATAATATACTCGAAAATTCCGTGCTGGCCCGGCTCATGCGGAAGTACAATGAAGGATTAACTGATGTCGGGATTCATCTAAAGCGGGATCAATGGTTTGGGCCAGGGCAAGCGGCTCAATCTTGGATGAATAATATTTCCGCTCCAAGAAGGGAGAGTTTTGAGTCAACTACGGACACTGATATTCGGCACGCGCTCCGATCTTCATATTACGGCGGATGGTTTGAGATATTCGCCCACGGACATATTTCTGGCGTTTCATGGGGATATGACATCAATTCCGCTTATCCGGATATTCAATCGCAGTTACCGTGTTGTATCCATGGCCAGTGGACTACTGGTCGCGGTGAGCGTTACCCGAGCGGTAGTTACGTTCTCGTCTATGGCACTATTGCAGGATCGAACGACTATATCGGAACCGCCCCACATAGGATGAAAACCGGAAACATTCTACGGCCACAATTGACTAAAGGCTGGTACTGGTTACACGAAATTGAAGCAGCACGAGCCGCGGGTTTGGTCGATTACATTTCCGTAGAATATTGGTGGAAATACGACCCGTGTGATTGTTCACCACCTTTTGCAGCAGAACGGAAACTTTATGCAGAACGACTTAAAGTCGGAAAAAATACAATCGCAGGAAAAGCTCGCAAACTCGTGTATAACTCTGCTTACGGCAAAACGGCCCAATCGATCGGCGTGGCTAAATACGCCAATCCATTCTATGCGTCACTCATTACGTCGCTATGCCGCACGTACATACTTAGAGCAATTAGTTTGCACCAATTCGGCCCTGAAGACGTTCTTATGGTGGCGACTGACGGTATTGTCTTTCGTTCTCGAAATCCTAATCTGGCGCTCTCGGAGGAAACACTTGGCGCTTGGAGCGAAAGTCAGCACGAAAACCTTACCCTATTCATGCCCGGGGTCTATTGGGATGATTCGACGCGCCGAAGGTTGGCGGAAGGCCAGCATCCGTCGTTAAAGTCTCGTGGAATCCCTGCCCGTGCTCTCGCCGAAAAGATCGGGGAAATCGATGATCTCTTTAGTAATCCTTTTAGTGGCGACGGTTTCCCAGTATTTGAGTTACCGATTCATTTCTCGCTTACGTCGCCGAAACAGGCGCTTGCACGAGGGAAATGGCACACTTGTGGACATGTATCTACAGCGGGAACACGAACTATCAATTCTGATCCATGGCTCAAGCGTTTGCCTAACGTTGTTTTTGAAGAAGGCATTATCCGATCATATTGCTACTTGCAAGGCTTGTTCGGAGTCGAGACCACGCCCTACAATAGAACTTTCGGGGACGAGGAACTAAGGGAAATTGACATGCTTAGAATTTCCCCCGACGGCGATGCCGACATGCTCATTGCATTAGCATTGAAGGGAGAATAACGTGGACATTACTCAACACCGTTCCTATACGATTTCATTGAATTACGAAGAATTAAAGGAACTGTTCAATGATTTAGATGCTCGGGCGGATGAATACACTCTACTTCCCACCACCAGAGAACTCCGAACCAAAATCGAAAAGGTGATTGATCCATGATTAGGTTTCTACTCGTTCCTTTGCCTCTAAAGCAATCTGCGCATGATTTTTGTGCCGATTTTACCTCGGCGCTAAGAGATATCGAAAACAGCCAAATTCACGCTCGCCCGACGGAAATTATTAGCGTGATTCCGCTACCTCAACTCACCAACATGTCGTTTCACTATTTCGGTGTCATCGCCCGAATGAAAGGTATTTGATGACCTGGATTGCGTTCTTTATCGGATTCACCGCCGGAACGGCTGTCATTCTGTCGTTCGGTTCAATTCTCGGTCATTTCGCCAAAGCGAGGCAAATTCCTCGATTTCGTGTTCGGATGATGATTTGGGATCAAGACCGACAGTTTAATCGCACTGTTCTCGATCTCGACTCTACATCCATTTCACGGCTGCTTCTCATGGCAAACGAGAAATTGCACGACGAATTCCTAGTTCAAGGGATTCCTATCACACTGGACTTTCTGAAATATGGTGAGCAAAAGACACAGAAAAGCGAAGATTCGGTGGGGTTCGAAATCCCCTTCGACTCGGCGTAATTATCTCATTCGACGTACAAAGCGAGGGAAAGGGAGACCGCCATGGCCTTTCGGCAGAAATACCTAGGCCCAATCATTTGCGCGCTTTTAATCGCAATGTGGATCATTCTCATTGGTGCGTTCCCGTCTGGTGACGTTAACATTGTACCAGATACGGATGGACCGCCAGTGGGAACATCGCCGTGAAACGGAGGAACAATACAAGAAAAGCCTGGTTGTATTCACCCCGGAGATCCCGAAGGATGTATCGGAGGATTCATGGTAGCTGCACTTCTCACCGTTCTAGTTAGCGGGATCGGAGCTGCACTTTGGCGGCAAATGCGATAAACATTTAGCGGGTAAATCCCCCGGGGTATTCGTACCTCGGGGGATTTTCGTTTTCAGAGATCGCCCGTCTGTAGGTCCCCC
>Ga0193738_1000561_pt1 | contig 18468 bp, 8 predicted proteins | sample L2a1metaG_FD_144927 | JGI IMG/M metagenome (GOLD analysis project Ga0193738, IMG submission 144927) | Soil microbial communities from a riparian zone of the East river system, Colorado, United States - L2a1 | ecosystem: Environmental > Terrestrial > Soil > Riparian zone | place: USA: East River...
AACTAAAATCACTCCGGTAATGATTTCTCATAGTAGTGTTCGCATGGCTTACTGCAATTTCATAAAAAGAAGAATCACCGGTAAGCTGTGTTGCCGCAAATAACAATTCAAGATTCATCATGTTATCTATGATAACCGGGTATTTCCACCTGGTTCGATTATCCCATGATTTGATAACCCCGGCAACAGAATTGAACCGGGTGGACAAAGTTTTGGCCGATTCAATAATTACGTTTTTACAATGTACGTCCTTAGTGAGTTTATAACCACTGCCGAAACTGCAATACACTTTGAATCCCATATCATGAGTACCACCATTTGTTTTTTCCCTTTCCAGATTGGCTGTATACTTTTCAGCTTCTGCTTTCCACTCTTGTTTTCCGGTATACTCAAATAAAAACCATAATACACCCGGGAAAAATCCACTGGTCCAGTCCCTGGAAGAAACAAGTTTTAATTTATTGCTGTCAAGTGTTCTTGGAGAAACCAGGTCCTGTCCTGTACTTCCGGGTGTAACTCCGATGGTCGCAGCAGAGCCTGCTGTTTTTGCTTTTGGAATTTCAACAAGCATCAGTTTTGTTTGTTTTTCTGCATCGCTAAAAACAGTTGACAGTTTAGTATCCTGTGCAACCAGTATATTTATTCCGCTTACTATCATAACTATACTGCTGATAACTTTTCGTTTCATTTCTTATTTAATTTTTAATCAACACGAATGAGTTGTATTTCCAGCAATTTCATTAGTTCTGTTCCCGGGATCGAAACCGCATCGATCACTAAAATGTAGGAGCCTGCATTAAGTTGAAAAAAATCAAGGTCCCTGGTGATCACTACAGTGTTTTTTGGATCTGTTTCAACCTGGTATTGACGAATTGATTCCAGCTTTGTTGTTTCGACAGAATGCTTAAAAAAAGATAATGAATAAGATCCACCTGCACTCTCAGCCGGAGCCAAATACTTAATTCTTATTTTATATTTACCAGGTCTTATGGTATTGAACTCCCAACTAAGGCTTTGCTCTTTCTTTTTCCAACCTTCAACATAATAACGATTTGTCTTACCATCTCCGTAACCGAAACCTTTTCCATTTTGTTGCGCATCAAATGCAAGTAAGCGATCCACTATTGAATTGGGGGCAAGCAACCGACCTGGGTGGGTAACCAATTTGCCTTCCCATTCAAGAATCACAACTGAATTACTACTATCAGGAGCTTTCTCAGGAACCACAATATAAAAATCCGCAGAGGAACCGGATTTTAGTGAATATGTTTTTGAAGTATCAGTAAGTGAATAAGCCTTTTTAGGAGACGAAATCAATCCTCCAACATAAAGTTTTCCATCAACAGGCCAGTTAAAAACATGCAGATACAATTTATTTTCTTTTAAAGTAGAAACACCCCAACTCTGCACAGGCAAAGGGCTTGGGCCAGTTCCATAAATACTTTCACCGTATTTCTGCATCCACTTACCAATGCCATTTAGTATTGCCAGGTCCTTATCATCAAATGCACCATCGCCTTTTGGACCAATATTCATTAATAAATTTCCTCCTCTTGACGCAGCATTTGCAAGTAATTGAATGAAATGACTTACCGATTTATGGCTGGTATCATACTTGTGATAGCCATAACTTTCATTGGTTGTTGGAATAGCTTCCCACCCGATAGCTATCGGGTCCCCGGTAACAGGATAAAATTCAGCAGGACGATCGGCAGTATTTTTATAATCACCGAAATTGGCGGCCGCATTTCTCACCAGCCTGCCATTTACAACTACCTGCGGATCTGTTTCCCTGATCGCCTTTAATATGCGAATGTTTTCTGATAGCGGTAGCTTATGTGGCGTATCAAACCATAAAATATCCGGATGATATTTAGTAAGCAACTCTTTTATTTGCGGAATTGCTTTTTCATCTACATAGCGGGCTGCTTTTGGCAACCATTCTGGATGGGTATCATACCAGTTAGCACCACCAATTAATTTGTCACCGCCTGGATTATTATAATCCCAATCATTTCCGGGGGCATCAGGATGTTCCCAATCAAAGGCATGGGAATAATAGAATCCGAATTTTATCCCATGCTTTTTTGCAGCAAGTGACAGTTCCATCATTGGGTCTTTCCTGAAAGGAGTTTGATCAATGATATCAAAATCTGAAACTTTGGAATCATATAAAGCAAAACCATCATGATGCTTGGCCGTAATAATAAAATATTTCATCCCGGCTTTCTTCGCATTTAGCATCCATTCTTCAGCTTTGAATTTTACTGGATTGAATTGATGCGCTAATTCAAGATATTCACCGCGTGAAATTTTCTCTTTACGCATCAAATGTTCTGCATAACCGCTCACTTTCCTTCCTTTCCACTCGCCACCAGGCAGTGAATAAATTCCCCAGTGAATGAACATACCAAACTTTGCTTCACGCCACCATTTTGTCCGTTGTTCGTGTGTTCTCATCGAGGCGGTCCACCAACTGTTCAAAGCATCATCGATCGCCTGTTGGTCACGTTGTTTTGCCCGGTTAAACATTTCTTTATCTTCATCACCCGTTGTTTGTGCAGAAGCTGCATAAGTGACAAAAAGAATTATATAGATAAATATGCTTTTCATTTTAATTCATCCAGATTAAAGGATTTCTTACTGGCAAATTCCTGATCACCTCATCTGTTTTTGGAGAATGATCCAATTTTTTCCAGGTATCGAACCACTCTTTGTTTTTATAACCATCTGCACCGAACAATAAAAACGGTTGTGCCACCGGCCAGTTTTCCCAATACATTACATCCTGCTTATGCGGCCATTTGGTTTTATCTGTAATAAATGGATATAAATATTCAATCGCTTTTCTAATTGACTTCCGGTCTGTTGTTTGATAGGTCCACAGGTTATCTTTGTCAGATGAAAGCAATTGACTAATGGTTGCCATTGCATCAAGATTGAAGATGGAATATCCATACGGCTTTGTCCTCCGCAACTCCTGCGGGAAACTTCCGTCGGCTGCCATCTGGTTTGGCAGCAAAACATTTTTATAACGCTCCCTGCAAAATGCAACTAATGATTGATTACCGGTAAATTTTGCAAACGCCGCTACTTGCATCACCCAGCATGTCCCATGGTTGTTGGCAGCATTCATCTCATCAATGCCATATTTATGTGTTGTGAGCCATAATAAAAACTGATCAAACCATTTTGTTATAGAAACTAATGTTGTTTTCTCCATAGCAGAAGAGGTTTTCATGGCAGTTAATGCCTGCGTTACTTCCATTAAATGAATGGCATCAATGATACCAATGCCGCGACCCGTAAATCTTCCTTTAATAGCTTGTGCATATAACAAATGCGGATTCATCAAGGTAGCTGTGTCAACAAACCATGCTTTACAGTGCAACAATGCATGGCGCACATATTTATCATCGCTTGTGATCTTATAGGCAGAACCCAAAGCACCCATCAAACGACTGAAACGGATCATTGCAAGCCGATGTGCAACAAAATTATCCGGGTTTGTCATCCCATCTTTCTGTATATAAGGGCTGTCAACACTTACAGGATTGGGCCACCAATAATCACCCTCGCTAAAGAAATCATGCTTGCTACCAGCACTTCTTGAAGAAGCTTGAGCAGTAACTGTGACTGGTTGCAGGCTTAATGCTTCTTCAGCTTCAGAAAGAATTTTATCCTTTAATATTTTTGTTACGTCTTTTTGAAATGAAGACGACAATGGAACAGCCGGGATTGACATGAATTTCCATGTCACATTTCCAATGGCATTCGGTTTATTATTTTCAGCAGCAGATATAGTTCCTTTCCAGTTTCTTTTGACCTTTTCAACAATTATTGTCCGCCATGAAAATATCCCTTTTTCGTAATCGAATGTTTCTCCGTCATCATCATACAATAAATACTTGCCAGGCTTTTCTCCGTAATGTTTTATTTCGATGTCTACTTTCTCATTTGTTTTTGGTGCATGCAACATGGGTTTCATCATTGGAATGATGCCACCATCTTTTACATACACCGGAATTTTATTCAAACCAGGTATTACAGTCAGGATTTCTCCGTCGCCTGCAAATTCACCAGTATAGAAATCATACCATTTGCCTTTTGGCAAAACAACTTTACGTGTTGTTTGACCAGTAAATAAAGGAGCAACTAATAAATATTCGCCAGCCATATACTGGTCTTTTATTTCTTTGCTTGTTGCTTCAGCATATGGATTCTCTTCAAGATCAGTATTGCTTGCTTCTTTTTTTACTTCTTGTTTGAATCCATTTTCCAATGCCATTCCTCTAAACACCGGGGTTCCATCAAAATGATATTTTGCAAATTCAGAATACCAGTAAGGCATCATTTGCATACGTAGCAATGCCAGTTGTTTGATCTGTTCGGCCACTTCAGGATAAGACCAGGGTTTTGTTCCGCTTGACCATGCATTGATCATAGCCATTGGAGAAAAAATAACAGTTTGAAAGCGTCGCAACCATTCTTCAGCAGTTTTAGATGCTCTTGCTTCTGGTGTCCATAATACCCCGGCAAAGCCACTATTGATCAATGCCGTGATAAAGTCTTCATGATTGTAATAGTCATTATATATAACAAATGGGAGAGAAACGCCACCACCATTGTTTGCACGTACTAATCCATATGTCCGCTGATTTTTTTGATGAAACATCTCGGCGGTATAGCGCATTGCCAGTACACCATATGTCTGTCGCATTTGTTCAGCGCTTATCCCTGATGGAAATGTCGCAACATCCGGCCACAGATAATGATCATATCCATCCACTTCATCGATCTTATAGCCACTTATTCCAATATCAACCTGGTCCTTTTTTAATTGGCCAAAGAAAATTTTTCTTGCTTCAGGAATATTGAGATCAGGTACTTCTCCAACCCACACGGTATGCGAACCTGTATATGAAGAAATATTTTTATAGAAAGAAGCTTGCTTTGATACATAAGGGTTGATCCATAAATTCAAACGGATATTTCTATCCATCATTTCTTTTACAAATTTCTCCGGTTCGGGATAACGCTTTTTGTCCCATTCAAAAGTTCCGGGATAAGATTTGCTTTGCCATCCGGGTTCGAGGCCGATAAAATCGAGCGGATAACCTTTCGATCTAAAAGAATCTGCTTCTGCTTTCACTTCATCCGCTGTAAATAATGATCTTACTCGTTGCGTAAAACCTAAACCCCAGCGTGGGGGTAAAGGGCCACCGCCATTAAATAAATTATACCGTCGAACTGCCTCTAACGTTGTCGGTCCTGCAAACAAAAATACTTCTGCCCCGGCCGCCGGTACTATTATTTCAACTGCATCTGAATAAGGTCGTGAGCTCCATGATCTATCTGTGTTACGATCTTTTTCCGCTGGAGGATTCTTACTGTCTTTACGAACACCAGTACCGGCATAGACATCAATGTATCTCGCAGAATTAATGAACACACCATAACCTTTTGATGAAACATAAAACGGAACTGGTGCATGCGTTCTTCCATTATCTTTTCCGCCATAATGATCCATGTGCAATTGCAATATTTTTCCACGCTGATGAACCGTTTGAAAATTCAATCCAAATCCATAGAGTTGTTCTTCTTTATCCAAAGGGAAACGCAAAAATGTTTTACCATCGTTGATTTTTCCTGAAATATCATTTTGAAAAAATGGAAAAACGACTGTTGCCATTTTTGATAAAGCCTCTTTGTTTGGAACGGAACCAGACGCTTTCAACAGATCATATTCTTCTGGTTTGCCAACAACTCCTTTCCATACACCGGGCATTACTTCGGTCCATGTTAGTTGTGAGTTCTGTGCAACAGCCCTGAATGACAACATCACAAATACGATAGCAAAAACTTTTCTATAATTAAATAAGCTTTTCATTATAATGGAACGATTGTATATGTTTTACCCTTCTTTGTTGCAAAATCAATTGTATAACGTTTTGGAATATTCAATTCAGCCAGTTTCGCCTTTTCACTTTTCTGATATGGCGGTTTGCCATACACGGTGTTCAATTCATTTTCGTTATCGCCTTCTGCCGGTTTTGATCTTACTTCAACAATTTTTAGCGGCTGTAATGAACTGACCCTGCAATTACCTCCATTAACTGAAACAATTTTTGCCTGTGATAATTTACCATCTTTCCAGTTAATGGATAGAGTAAAATTTCCTCTTGCTTTAATTCCTTTTATTGATCCGTTCCTCCACGCAGATGGCAATGCCGGTAATAATGCAATTTCACCATCATGACTTTGCAAAAGCATTTCGGTGATACCGGCCGTTGCTCCGAAGTTTCCATCGATCTGAAAGGGGGGATGAGCATCAAACAAATTCGGATAAGTTCCACCGCCACCCATTACCTCTCTTGTTTCTTTTGGATTGATATAAGTAAATGCGTCACTCAGAATTTTGTAGGCATGATCTCCATCCTGCAGGCGTGCCCACCAATTTATTTTCCATGCCATGCTCCAACCCGTGCTTACATCGCCACGATGAATGAGAGATTGTTTTGCTGCTGCAGCTAATTCACGAGTGGCGCTCAAGGTGATTTGAGTACCAGGATATAATCCAAATAAATGGGAAAGATGACGATGTTTGTCAGTAGGATCATCCCAATCATTGAACCACTCCTGTAATTGTCCATACTGCCCAATATGATAAGGATATAATTTTTCCTTTGCCTTTATCAACTTGTTTTTAAAGTTTGTATCGGTTTTCAAAATATCAGCTGATTTAATACCAGCTGTAAACAATTCACGAATGATTGACATATCCATAGTGCTTGCCATGCTTACCTGGTATTCTTTTCCTTTTACCTTCATTGTGTTTTCAGGAGATGTAGATGGATTTGTGACCAGGAAACCTGTTTTCGGATCTTCGATCAGCCAATTCAAAAGAAATTGCGCGGCGCCTTTCATCAATGGATAAGCTTGTTCTTTTAAAAACTTCTTATCTCCTGTAAATAAATAATGCTCCCATAAATGCGTACTGAACCAGGCACCGGCCATCGGCCAGCAGCTCCATCGCGGCATTGCTCTTGGATCGTTCCATCCTAATCCGCCAGGCGGTGATGTTTTTGCCCAGAGATCAGAGTTATGATGTGTTACCCATCCTTCATTAATATTATAATTTGTTTTGGCAGTACCAGCTCCATTCACCGCAAGCTCTTTCATGAAATCAAATAAAGGCTGATGACATTCTGAAAGATTTGTATTTTCTGCGAGCCAGTAATTCATTTCCGTGTTAATATTCGTTGTATAATTGCTGCCCCAGGGTGGTTGCACATGATCATTCCAGATGCCCTGGAGATTTGTAGGCCGTGAGCCGGGTCTTGAAGAAGCGATCATTAAATATCTTCCGAACTGGTAATACAAAGTTTGCAGTTGATAATCATCAGGCGAAGCCGAATATTGTCTTAACCTTTCATCTGTTGGTTGTTTTATTTTTTGTTGATCCACTCCAAGATTTACTTCAACTCTTTTAAATAATGATTGGTAATCCTTAATATGTGCTGCCCTCAATTGTGTATAGGTTTTTTGTAATGCTTTACTGAGGTTAGCTTTAGCTTCAACAGCTGGGTCCTTTCCTTGTTTTCCAGGAGACTTGCTAAAGCCATTAAAACTTGTTGCTGCAGAAAGATAAATAATAACAGCATTTGCCTTTGCAACAACCAACTCATTGTTTTGCTGTGTTATTGTTCCACCTTCTGCAACCAGTTTTACATAAACTTCAAAATTCATTCCTTCTGCATCATCATATACGACCTGTTTCGGCTCATAATCACGATTGGCAACGTGTATCGGCGCTTTTCCTTTCAGCAATAATTGATCATTACCAATAGCAGTTGCTTGAAATTTTAATTTACTTGTGATTGAAGTAATAAAATTGAGAGCTTCTTTTTTATTCGCAGAAATTCTAACAATCATTACTTTGTCGGGATGGCTGATAAACGTTTCCCGTGTGAAAGTTATTCCATTGATTGTATACTTCACAGTTGCAATTGAATTATTCAGATCAAGATCACGATAGTAGGAGGAAGGAGTCGTATCACCCAATTGGTTTTGTATCCAGAGATCAGCGAGTGGTAAATATCTTGCTGAATAAGGGCCTTGCATGTTTTTTTTCCATACTGCGGCAGCGCTATCATAGTTGCCTGCAAATATGAGTTCTCTAACCAGCGGCAAATATTTTGGGGCATCAGGATTATTGCCGGGATTAGGATAACCGGACCATAATGTATTATCGTTTAGCTGAAATCTTTCTTTTGCAATTCCTCCAAAAACCATTGCTCCTGTTTTTGCATTTCCAAGTGGCAATGCTTCCTCCCATATTGATGCTGGTTTATTATACCATAATTTTAAATTAGGATCATCAGTGGTCATCTGTGACTTACTCATTTGAGCCAACAACAGAAATAATATGAACAAAAGTCTTTGCATGTTTTTATAAACCATCGTTAGAAACTTCTTTAGTAATAATAAAGAAGCCGGCTTGATCGCCGGTTTCTGATCGCATTTACTTTGTCTCTTATTTTCAAAAATTCTTTTTTTATGGATAGCTATACCGAAAAGGATGCACTGTTGCACCGTATACATGAACCTTACCATTGGTAGCAAAGTAACCAGCTGTACGATCATTCGTCCTGTCGTTAACGTTAATAGGAGCATCCTGATTATTGATCAGTTTGAGGTTGATCTTTCCTTCAGGGTCGAAGCCGGCACCTCCGGCTGTATTAAAAGTAATGTTTGCTGCTAGTGCCGGATCCGGGTTAGGTGAAGTTTTTACCACTGCCCATCCTAATTTGGAAACTTTATTCGGATCTGCGATAGTATTAGGAGCTAACAGCGTTTGTATAGACGTATTATTAACACTTAGATTTTCAAAAGTATAGTCTGCCTGAAGAATAAGGTAAAGGAAATAATTCTTTACTAATTGCTGCGGGTATTCATTCCACTGAAAGGCAGGACGCATTGAATCCATTGTCGGATCTACTTTTGACTTTACAACATTACCGGCACTATCTCGTCCTATAATTGGATAATCAAAGAAAAAGCCCCCGTTAACTCTCAGGCTTGCACCACTCCCGGTAGTGGTCCTGATAGCGCCATTATGAAGGAAAATATAAGTTCTGCCCGGTTTTTCATATTCTGCCATGTCAATACCGGCATATTCAATACCCAGCTGCATCCATTTAAAAACTGTATCACCGGCCACGCCTGCAGTTCCCCTCGAAAGCAAAAATTGTTTTGCAGTCATGTTAATATTAGGGTCAAGCGTAAATGCATCGTATTGATAATCCTTTTGAAGCTTATAGCAGCTAGTGAAAGAAATCAGGACCACAATAATAACGGCGAAGTAATATATTGAGATTTTTTTCATGAGAAATAGCTTATTTATTTTTAAAATAATCCACCTGGGTTTATTAAAATACCTGTTAGTCCGTATAGGGCTGATTCTGCACTAAGCTTGGATTGGCATTTAAAACATTACGATGTAACGGCCATAGATATCTTCTCAGATCTGTTCCCCAGCCTGTTTGTGCTGCACCGGCAGCTAATTGCCGCTTTTTTAATAATGGATCCATAATTTGAACAACGTGATCTGTACGGCAAAGGTCAAACCAGCGTTTTCCCTCATCAAATAATTCCCATTGCCTTTCCTGCAGAATTGCATCTTCAATCAGTGTTTGGGTTGATAGTTGCACAGCGGTATAGGCAGGAAGTGTTGCACGCTGATGCACAAAATTCAAATACTTAATAGCATTCGGCATATCACCCGTCTTATTCAAAGCTTCGGCATATAAAAGAAATATATCTGCCAAACGGTACACAGGAAAGTAAACCGGTTTATCAGTGCCCACAACTGCATCGGATTGCGTCCTGGTCATGTAAGTAGATTTTGCATTGGTATAGCCTGCCGGACCATACCATTTTATGAGGCGATCAAAATTATCGCTCTTTGCAGAATCGATGGTTTGTTTTGCCCGGATATCCAGGCCCGCTCTTAGCCATGAAGTAGTTCCCGTATACATTTCGGCTGCTGTTTTCATTGGTGTGTTATTTACTGTACTGCTAACAGCCATCATACAGGGACATCCATTTGCGCTCACGTCCCAATGAATGTTCCAGATCGTTTCTATGTTGGCGGCCGGGTTGGTGAAGATCGTTTTCCACTCGGCAGTTGGAACCAGGTCATTGGAAAGCCCGCCTGCGTTTGGAGTTGGCGAGCCATTATACACTTTACCTGTCGGTGCCTTTGCCTTGAATAAGTTTTTGATCCAAAGAATGGCATTGGAATAATCCGGAAGAATCAGGTTGTCATGGCTCTTCCACATATATACATCCGCCATTATCGCCGCGATAGCGCCTTCATCAAGATACCATACAACAGGACTTGCTCCTTTAACTGTCAGGTCATAGGCTTTTTGCAGATCAGCAATGATCTGGTCTTTCACTTTAGTTTTCGAATCCCGTGCCGCAAACGGATTATCATCCAGGTTCAGAAAAGGAGTTGTACGAATAGGTGCATCTCCCCAAATCCTGAGGATGTAGAAGTAAGAAACGGCTCGCATGGCATAGGCTTGCGCCGTATAGTATTTTATTTCAGCCTCGGTAAGACGTTCGGCTGCTTTGGCGTAATTATTAACCTCATCAATTTTATCAATAATCAGGTTTGCTCTTCCAATTACAGTATACAGAGGACTCCAGTCGGCATAAGTGTTATTAGGCGATAAGTTATTAAAATGCACTTCGTTTGAACTATTGTTGGGAGTACTGTTTTGAATATTATCTGACCTGGCATCACCCCACCATGTAATTCTGTTGTTGAACTGCGTTTCACCAACCATGGTTTGCTGGAAAGCCCCATACATGCCAGCTACTGCAGCAAAAACATCGTATTTGGTTTTGAAGAATTGATCCAATGTTCCGTCAGATAATGGTTCTTCATCCACCATCTTTTTACAACTCCCAAGTATCAGTACAGAAAATAATAAAGTACAATTAAGTATTTTTTTCATTGCTGTCATTATTAAAATTGAATATTTATACCCATTCCCAATTCTCTTCTTTTTGGATATTTTCCGTTATCATCGCCTATCTGTAAAGCATTGCTTGAGCTAAACTCCGGGTCATATCCTGTATAATTGGTCCAGGTTAAAAGATTGATACCATATATATACAAGCTTGCGTTGCTCATGAAAACTTTTTTGGCAGTTGCCGGCTTGACACGATAAGTTAGTTTTGCGCTGGTTAATCTAACAAAGGAAGCGTCTTCCAGGAAGTAGCTGTTACCACTTGCCCGTTGGCTTCCCCGGGTATCTTTATCAGGAAAATATGGGAATGTGGCACCTTCTTGTCCTTGTCTTACCCACGCACCGTAAATAGCTTCAGGAAGTGCCGGCCCGTTAGACGAGCTGTTATTTGTTAATCCTTGTTTGAAACTATTATAAACCACTCCGCCAGTTGTACCATTAACAATAACATTCAAAGAAAATTGCTTGTAATTGAAACTGTTTATGATCCCGAAGTAATAGTCTGGTTGAGCATTCCCAATGATCTGCCTGTCGTTATCATCTATGATGCCATCAACATCCACTTCTTCCCACTCAACATCGCCACCCAATAATGGTAATCCATTACCCGTTTTTTTATAAACCGTACCTGTATAAGGCTTACCGTTCAACTCATAACCGGCCGCAGTTACAATTTGATTGTTCCTTGGCGTAGGAGTGGCCGGGGGAGTAGTTGCTGGTGAAATTGTAATTCCTACCGGTGTTAATTTTTGCCAATCCTGTGTATAGGCATTATGTACATCACTTGGATAGATGCCTAAATTTCTCCATCCATAAAAATTACCAATCCTTCCTCCTTCTTCTATTAGCCATTTACCAGTTATAAAGGGTTGGCCACCTTCAAGACTTAAAATTTTTCCACGTTCGAAAGTGAGATTTCCGTCTAATCTCCAGGTAAAGTTTTTGGTAGAAATTGGAATTGAATTCATTTGAAATTCAAGGCCACGAGTTTCAATTGTACCTACATTTACTTTCACAGTTGAGAAACCTAATTGTCCCGGCAGCGGCTTGGCATATAAAAGGTCATGCGTTGTTTTTATGTAGTAATCAAACACAAAACTGATCTTGCCGTTAAACAACGTTAGATCCAAACCCACATTTTTTTGTTCTGTAGCTTCCCATTTTAGATCCGTGTTGCCAAATGATGTGCTTAAAGAAGCTCCCGCTACTCCATTATAACTATTGTTACCCTGGTTTAGTAATTGCAGGTAATCATAATTTCCTACACGATCATTACCTGTTTGCCCCCAGCTAAATCTTAATTTTCCATCGGTTAAGAACCGGTCAGCCCAACCCATGAATTTTTCATCAGAAAAACGCCAAACTGCATAAGCTGAAAAGAAATTACCGATCCTGGTTTCGGGTGCAAATCTTGAAGAAGCATCTCTTCTCATCATCCCCATTACATTGTACCTATCCTTAAAACTGTAGTTCCCACGAATAAAAGCATAAGCGGTAGACACAGCAGAGCCACTTGTCGTTTGCCTGGTGAGATTATCAATGAATGCGCCTTTTACATAGTGAGCGGTTTCAATAACAAAATCTTTTCCCTCCAGATGTGTCTCATCATCTTTTACCCTATCTTTTCCGGCACCTAACAGACCAGTAACGGCATGGTCCCCGAATTTTTTATTATAGTTTAGAAATCCCTCGAGCAACCAATCGAAGCCTTTATTCAAATCGTTTCTTCCGAAGTTCTCGTTACCATTGTCATCCAGGAACCGCGGTTGAAAATAAAAACCCTGGAAGCTTTCCAGGTTTGCGTTAAACCTCGTCGTGAATCTCAGATCTTTTATAATTTGGAATTCTAACTGGTGATTCATTTGGACCTTCATTGTTTCCCTTGTGTTGTCTTCCAATAAAGCATTGGCTACAGGGTTACGCTTTGAATTGAGATAACTTGTCAGTGTGCCATCCGCATTATAGACCCGCAAGTAAGAAGCCCTGTCAAAGGCCGGTCGTAAGGAGTTATTTATACTCGTGAAGTTTCCGTATGACCAATAGAAAGACAGGTTGTTGCTATATTTTAATTTTGGTGAAAACTGAAACTCGGTATTAATCCTGGACTGAAAAGACTTATACCATGTATTCAGTGCGATACCTTCATCATTTATATAGTTCATACTGCCGTAATAACTCATATTTTTTTGTCCGCCGCTAACACTCAATTTAATATCATCACGATCGGCGCGGTTGCCTAATAAGAGATCCTGGTAGTCATTATCAGCGTTAAACGAAGGATTTAAAGAATCGGTAAAACTGCCTTGTGTACCACTTAAGTTTCCCTGCTGAATTTTTCTGTAATAGCGAAGTTCAGCGGCATTGGCCGCCTGTATCTTATGGGCCAGCCATCCATAAACTTTGGAATACTGAACATCTATTTTTGGCTTGCCGTCTTTTCCTCTTTTTGTGGTAATTAAAATTACTCCGGCTGCAGAACGTGATCCATAGATGGAAGCAGAAGCGGCATCTTTCAGTACCTCTATACGTTCAATATCGTTTGGATTTATAGCAGCACCATTATCACTAATCACTCCGTCAATTACATATAATGGTGTGTTCCCTTCAGCAGTAAAGGTATTGGCCCCCCGTATCTGTATTGACCCTTGTGCGCCCGGCTCACCATTATCATTCATTATTAATACACCTGCTGCCTGCCCTTGCAAGGCATCGAATAGGTTTATCGGTTGACGCTCGGCAATCTGTTTACTATTGACAGATGAGATAGCGCCCCCAACATCTCTTTTCTTTTGCGTTTGTCCATAACCAATGACTACTACCTCTTCAAGATCATTTGTTTTATCAGTGAGTGTAACATTGATGATTTGCTGTTCTTTTACGTGTTGTTCTTTGGTTAGGTACCCAACAAAACTAAATATCAAGAGCGATTCCTTAGAAGGAACATTTATTGAGTATTGTCCATTTGCGTCAGTGGTGACTCCTGTAGCAGCACCTTTGAGAGTTATACTAACCCCCGCCAGGGCAGCACCTTTAGCGTCTTTCACTGCGCCAGTCACCCGGATGGGAGTTTGTGCGAATCCTACTGAAAAAGCGGACAACAGTATTAAAAAAAGAAAAAGTTGCCGGCATATCATATAGCCTGCAGAGAAAAAAGCATTGGATTTCTTTTCCATAAAGCAGTTTGTTTTTTTGTACAAAAACTTGTAGATATGAAGCCTTAACCAATTGGGTTTAGCAACCGTCTTGCTTAAAAATATTTCCGGCCTGATTAAAATTAAATACCTGAATGATTTTGCCTTAATCCTTTTATGGCGTCAATATGCAATTACGTAACATTTTCTTTCCCGCCATTTCTGTTGATTATCTTACTAATAAGCTATTTTAACATGTGGCCCGAGCTTAATGATTTGGTGAATATTCCGGACTATTTCCGGGAAGAGATTTAAAACATCATTTTCAATCATGCTCCTGGGAAAAATATATCGGAAAAACTGGTAGGTGACAAGGAATAATAACTTTTGTGTTAAAGTGTAAGGCTGATTTAAGCTGTTAATAAGTCTAGAAATATGCTTGAAAAAGAAATACGGAATTGTCGGATTGGGAGTTTGCGCCTCGCTAAACTAAAAAACGCTGAAACCCGTACTGGGACAGCGTTTCAATAGATCATCTGCGGAGAGAGAGGGATTCGAACCCCCGGACCTTTTGGGTCAACGGTTTTCAAGACCGCCGCATTAGACCGCTCTGCCATCTCTCCGGCGCAAAAATAGCCTTGCACAGTTAATTAGCAAAATCGATTTTAGAAAAAACAACAAGCTCCTGATTATACAGGAGCTTGCTTTATTGGGAAATTTTGGTTGCTTAAAATTTATCCCACCATAGTTTAGTTTCCACTACATCACCGCCAATAGCGGCAGCTGCAGCCTCATAATTAAGACGGTTTACATTTTGTTCATTCACCGGGTAAGGATACCTTAATGGTATTTCAGATTGCGCATCTACTGCGGGATCAAGGTGCGGGTAATCCAACCTTCTCCATTCGATCCATGCATCCCAACCACGATTGTACAATGCAATCCATTTTTGCACACCTATCTTTTCTTTATAACTACCGGCAGCAGAAGTATAATTTACGGAAGGTTGTGCCAGGTAAGCAGTTGCCTGGGCACTTGTACCTCCCCAATAAAGTATGGAGGCAGTGATTGCATTATTATAATGTTGCTGGGCTGTGCCACCAACGTTATAGCCTCTTTCTCTTGCTTCTGCTAAGAAGAATTCTATTTCGGCATAATCTAAAAGTAATGCAGGAAAATCAGGTGCTATAATTGCATTCGCCGGTTTTGAAAAAGTGGCATAATTACCACCGGCACCGGCTACTGTTCCTGAATAATCGCCGGAAGCATCTTCAGTAAAATAATTATCGAGACGAGGATCTTCGAAAGTTTTCATCGTTTCAATGATCGCTTCAGATGCAATAAAATCTTTGCGCCCGCTTTGAACAAGATCTACCCAAATTGGATTGGTATTTGGCGGAGCTGACAGGTATTGAAATTCTGCATTATCAGCATTTGAAGTAAATACACCGGCCGCAACGGCTGACTCAACAACCGATTTTGCTTTTGCATTATCATCATCAGCTATTGTCATTCCCATTTTTACTTTAAACGAATTGGCAAATTTTTTCCATGCGGCCACATCGCCATGATAAATGATATCAGCACTTCCAAAGCTTTCAGCCGAAGTATTCAGATTCCCGATAGCCGCATCCAGTCTTGAAAGCAGATCATTATAAATTGTCTTTGCGTCGTCATACTTTGGAAAGGGCTTATTAATATCCAATGCTTCTGTATAAGGAATATCTCCATAAGTAGTTACAAGATAATACCTAATTGATTTTTCTCTACATTTTCATCATTGAGATCGGCGGGAATAAGATTTGATGCTTCACGGAGATCCCGAAGCACGTCACGATACAGCGCATTCCAAACCCCATCGTTTATACTACGGGTTCCCAAATCGTAATTACTTTCATCAGTATAGGTTGTTTCCTGCCAGTATTGAACGATCAGTCTGAAAATATTCAGGTTGACATTCGATGACGTAAGCGTATTCACCAATGTTCTTTGTCCATTGGTAAAAAAAGCATACGAAGGTGCAGTAGAAGGATTCTTCGGATCTATATTAAGATCGGTGATGTTTTTCCGGCATCCTGCTGCTACCAGCACCAGGCTCATTATGATCACAAATATTTTTTTCATAACCTTACTATTAAATGGTTAAAACCTAAGTTTAGCATTAATGGCAAATGTTCTTACGGTAGGATAAGCTCCTCCCTGGTATCCCTGCAGGTTACCGGCACTGATCGTTTCTTCCGGGTCAGCATAAGGAAGATTCTTATCAATGATCCAAAGGTTCCTGCCGATCAGTGAAAGATCAATGCCTTTGAATGGTTTTAGTTTTGCAATTGTTTCTCTTGGTATCGAGTAAGAAAGAATTACCTCTCTTAATTTTATATAGCTTGCATCATATATAAAAGAAGCAGCAGGATTTCTTAAATAACCAAAAGCGCCATAACCATTCAAAGCTCGCACTGTATTTGGCTTGTGATCCACAACACTGATGCCTGGTAAAACAATTCCACCACCATCTGCAATTGGATTACGGGAAGGATTTCCGAGGTCATTCAAACCGGCTGTTTCAGGGTACAGGCCTGTTGCCAACCCATAATACATATCAAGAGAAAATAGATCGCCACCATGTCTCATATCCACCAAAAAACTCAAGGAAAGATTTTTATATTTTAAAATATTATTGATCCCGCCAACCCAATCGGGATTTGGATCACCAATCACTTCGTTTGATGTGGTAGTAACCAGGTAACGGCCGGCAGCACTAACAAGCGGTAAACCTGTTGCTGAATCATATACAAAATTTGAACCCCGGATCGTACCAAAAGGTTTTCCTAAAGTAGCATTCAATGAAATTCCTCCCTGGAAATTGGCCAATACTATATTCTCCGATCCTTCAAACAACTCAACAACTTTGTTGCGATTGCGTGACCAGTTAATGTTCATGTCCCAGGAAAAATTCTGATTTTTAACCGGGGTTAAATTTAACTGTACTTCTATTCCTTTGTTATCGACCGTTGCGGCATTTAAAAATTTGGAATTATACCCCGTAGCTGTTGATACAATAACCGGTAAGATCTGGTCGAAGGAACGGGAATTATAATAAGTAAAATCAAATCCCAAACGATTTCTTAGAAAAGCCATTTCCAGTCCCACTTCACCGCTTTTTGTTCTTTCGGGTTTTAATGAAAGACTGTTTTTTGTGCCGGTGACTGATGATTGTGGTTCACTACCAAATGGAGGAACCACCGCATATACGTCATACACACTGAAGATAGGAGCATCATTTCCCACCTGTGCGTAGTTAGCTCTCAGCTTTCCATAAGACAACCAGGAAACATTTGGTAATAATTTAGAGAACACAAAGCCGGCTGATACCGAAGGATAATAGTACACATTGCTATCGGGAGGCAGGGTAGAAGATGCATCTCTTCTTATGGTTGCGTCAAGAGTAACCATATCCTTCCAACTAATGGTGGCTCCTGCAAATAGTCCATCAACTTCTCTTGTGCCATCAAATTCTACCGGTGCATTCGGCGTATTTAAAGAATTCGAAAGTGCGTACACTCTTGGTACTATCAGGCCACCATTGGTTATGGCTCTTATTGTAGAAGTATGTTGCCTCCGGATATTGGTACCTAATAAAGCTTTTAGATTGATATCCTGGGACAGGTCTTTATTAAAATTCAATAAGAGGTCATAATTTGTTTCCCGGTACGAACGATTGAATCTTGAATAATGTGAAACCGCCACACTGCCGACAGCCTGTCTCTCTTCCTGTAATTCATCATAAGAGTCTAAGGAAATTCGTCCCATGATGTTTAACCAGTCCGTGACCTTATAGTTAAGATTTACGTTGCCGAAATAACGATTGCGATTATCTGTTTCAAAATTTTCATAGCGTGTGAAATACGGGTTATCCCAATAAATAGGGGTCAGGATCGTTGGATCAGTCCAGTTCCATGTTATATTTTCCCTATTCCTGAAATAAGCATCTTCCTGTTCCTTTATATCAACATTTACCTGCCACCATTGCCGGAAATTTGTCATCAGGTTCTTATCATCATAACCTGTTCCATAACGTCCTTTTCCAACAATGTTTGAAAAATCTACAGAGGCCCCGGCTGTTAATTTATCAGTAATATTATACGTACCTCCAAAGTTTACAAGATTCTTGTTGACCTCACTATTCGGCATAATTCCCTTATCACCCATTCTTGTATAACCTAATTTGAATGTTCCATTATCCGAACCACCATTTATAAATATGCTTTGATTGTATGTTACTGCCTGGTCAAAAA
>Ga0193738_1000562_pt1 | contig 18445 bp, 14 predicted proteins | sample L2a1metaG_FD_144927 | JGI IMG/M metagenome (GOLD analysis project Ga0193738, IMG submission 144927) | Soil microbial communities from a riparian zone of the East river system, Colorado, United States - L2a1 | ecosystem: Environmental > Terrestrial > Soil > Riparian zone | place: USA: East River...
GCGGCGCCGTTCTACCGGGCGTGACGGTGCTGGCGAAGGGAGCCGAGACCGGGTTGACCCAGCAGACGGTGACCACCGGGACCGGCGACTGGCGTCTCGCCGCCCTGCCGGCCGGCACCTACGAGGTGTCGTTCGAGCTGGATGGATTCAAGAAACTTGTGCGCACCGGCATCACCGTGGAAGCCGCGGTGACCCGCTCGGTTCCCGTGACGCTCACGGTGGGGGGCCTGTCGGAGGTCGTGCAGGTGACCGGCGACGCGGGTCTCCTCAGCGTCAGCACTGCCGCGACCTACCGCAGCCTCAGCGGCGCTGAGCTCGAGGTCATTCCGACATCGACCGGAAGCTTCACGCACCTGCTCTCGTCCGAAGCGGGCGTCAGCGCGGACCTGCCGCCTGTCCTCGTCAACGGCACCGGCAATATTCGATGCGACGAACCTGACGAGCAATGAAGGATCGCTGAGCGACAACGTGGCACCGGCGTCGGACACGCTGGAAGAGGTCAAGCTGCAGACCAGTCTCTACGATGCCTCGACGGGCCGGTCGGGCGGCGGCAACTTCCAGCTCGTGACCCGCAGCGGCACGAATCAGCGCAAAGGCACGGGGCACTTCAGCTTCCAGCACGAGAAGATGAACGCCAACGACTTCTTCTACACCAAGGACGGCATCGACAAGCCAAAGGCCCGCCGTAACGAAGGAGGCTTCACGTTCGGCGGCCCGCTGCGCCAGAACAAGTTCTTTTTCTTCGGCGGCTACCAGCGCACCCAGGCGGAGACCGGGTTCGTGCCGACGGCGAGCAGCCTCACGGTGCTGCCGCAGGCGCTGCAGTCGATCCAGGGGGCGCGCACCAAGGAAAACGTGCTCGCCGCCTTCGCGGCGCTGAACCCGTCGATCCTGACGTCGATCCCGAAGGCGCAGTGCGCGAACCCGGCCGACACGGCCTGCATCTCCGACGTCGCGATCAGCCTGCTCAACCTGCGGAACCCCGTCACCGGGGACTTCGTCATCCCGGCGCCGCGCGCGGGCGGCAACGTGATCGGCAACGACATCAACGTCGCGGGGTCGAACGGCGGCAACCCGTTCATCCGCCAGCGCAACGTGGTTCCCGCCGAGTTCACGCAGGATCAGTTCACGCTGAAGCTCGATGGCCAGCTGACGTCCAACAACCGCCTCAGCGCGACCGGCTTCTACGCGAACTTTCCCGGGCTCGATCCGTTCCCGGATCCGTCGTCGCTCGCGTCGCCGTTCACGCTGAGGCGCGCCGACGAAAACTCGACGACCGCCATCTCCGACACCCACATCTTCGGCGCCAACAAGGTCAACGAACTGCGCGGCGGCGTGTTCTACTTGAACAACTCGCGCAGCCTCGACGATCCGTATTCGGATCTGACCAACGCCAGCATCGGCGTTCCCAACCCGGCGACGTTCTACGACAACAGCACCGCCACGACGAGGCTCGGCCACTACATCGGCCGCCCGGGCGGGACGATGGAGCGGTTCTCGTTCGGCGGCCCGAACGACTCCTACAACAAGCGCCGGCAGCGCACGTGGACCATCGGCGACACTCTCAGCTGGAACCTGTCGTCGCACGCGGTCCGGATTGGCGGTGAATTCCGCCGCAACGAATTCGACACCAACCTGCCGGAAGAGCAGGCGACCGAGTTCGAGAAGTTCGACAACTTCACGCAGCTGCTGCGCGGCGTGGCGACCGAAGCGGACACGCAGTTCGGCATCACCGACAAGCAGTTCCGCTTCAACGACTTCAACATGTTCATGTCCGACGAATGGCACGCCTCGTCATCGCTGACATTCAACGCCGGCGTGCGCTACGAGTTCTTCGGGCTGCCCGAAGAAGTCAACGGTCGGATCGGCAACGTGGATTTCGAAGCGATCACCAACACCGAGAACCCGATCAACGCCTTCATCGTGCCCAAGAACGTCCAGAACACAGGCTTTGCCGCTGTTGACGGGGCGATCGCGACGTCGGTCAAGGCGTCGAACAACCACACGCTGAAAGGGCAGGACTGGAACAACGTCGCCCCGCGCGTCGGGTTCGCGTGGACGCCGAGCAAGCCGTGGGTCGTTCGCGGCGGCTACGGCATCTTCTACGACCGGCCGTCGGCGGCGTTCATCAACACGGTGTTCAGCAACTATCCGTTCCTGCGTGAGCAGGAAGTGACGTTCCCTGCCGCGGGCGTCCCGCTGGTCTCGGCCTGGTCGCAGCAGGATCCGCTGTTCCCGTTCAATCAGTACCTGCCGAACCGGATCGTCCGGACAGCCGGCGCCGCCGGCACCTACCAGATCCGTGACGGCACGAACGTGACGCGCGGCGCCGACGGCACGATCAATCCGACCGATCCGGCGACCGGCCAGCCGACGCGCGGCAACATCGCGGAGACGTTCGAGTTCCGCGCCATCGATCGCAACCTGCGCACGCCGTACGTGCAGCAGTACAACTTCGGCGTGCAGCGCGAGCTCGGCGCAAACACGATGCTGGAAGTCCGCTACGTCGGCAGCAAGGGCAGCAAGCTGCTCGAGTCGCGCGCGTTCAACCAGGGCTACGACCTGAACACCGCCGATACGCCCGACTACATCTTCGAGCGGTTCAACCAGGCCTACGTCGCCGCCGGCAGTCCGAACGGGGCGCTGAACTCGGGCGCGACCGCGCGCGAGCGCGGCCTCGGGCGCGCGTTCGGCTTCCCGAACGCAAGCCTCGGCGGAGCGATCGACAACAACCTGGCGAACTCCGCGGGCGCGGTGATCGGGTTCGAAGCACGCGGGCCGATCCTCGGCTTCAACATTCCCGAAGCGGTGATTCTCTCGAACACCGGGCGGTCGCAGTACAACTCGCTGCAGATGAGCCTCACGAAGCGGATGTCCCGCGGCGTGCAGTTCAACCTCGCCTATACCTACTCGCAGTCGAAGGACACGAGCTCGGTGGATCCGGGCAGCACGTCCGGCGGCGGCAAGCCTGATGTTCCCAACGCCGGCTTCGCGGCGCAGGGCAACCAGCGCGATCTCGACGCCAACTACGCGCTGTCGGACTTCGACCGGCCGCATCGCTTCAGCGGCAGCTGGGTGTGGGATCTGCCCGGCAGCGGCCTGCTCGACGGCTTCCGGTTCTCGGGCTTCGTCCAGTTGCAGTCCGGGCTGCCGTACTCCATCTACTCGGCGGAGCCGGAACTCGGCAACGCCAGCCAGTACGGGGACCTGGTGCGGGGATCGGGCGGCATCTACCGGCTCGCCTTCGGCCGGCCGAGCCTGTGTGGATCGCTCGACGACCTCCAGCAGCATGGTGAGGATCCGACGGAAGCCGCGTTCAACAAGAGCGTGCTCTGCTCGCCGTCAAGCGCCGCGGGCGGCTATCCGGGCAACCAGGGATTCGGCAACCTGGGACGCAACGTGCTCCGCGGGTTCTGGCAGCGCCGCGTGGATCTGAGCCTCGCGAAGGCCTTCCGCCTCGGCGGCGAGCGCCACGTCGAAGTGCGCTGGGACGTCTTCAATGTGTTCAACACGGTGAACTACGCGCTGCCGAACAACGTCATCGGATCGGCGACCACCGACTTCGGCAAGATCACCGATTCGGTCGGCGGGCCCCGCGTGATGCAGCTGGGCGCGAGACTGCGGTTCTGATTTAACGAGCCGACGGCTCGACACGAAGGCCACAAAGGCCACAAAGATCACGAAGCATTAAGGGCTTTGTGGTCTTCGTGGTCTTTGTGGTCTTTGTGCTGGAACGTGAGCCGTGGGCCGTTCGCTGTTGATTTAGAGCTCGCGCACGCCGTGGCTGCGAACCATGAAATAGATCGCGACGGCGAGAATCAGCACACCGTTCACCGCGAGCACCGCCGGCGCGGACGTGCGGCTGGCGACGTAGCCGGCCGCGAGGCTGCCGAGCGGCATGCCGCCGCGGAAGGCGACCATGTAGATGCTCATCACGCGGCCGCGCAGGTGGTCGGGAACGATCAACTGCACCAGTGACGCCGTCATCGAGAACGTCATCAGCAGCGTCGCGCCGGTGAGGAACAGCAGAACGTTGCTCAACCAGCCGATCCGCGTGATCGCGAAGATCGTCACCAGCGCGCCGAACACGGCCTGCGTGATCAGCACCGTCCATCCCATGTGCCGGAACTTGCCCAGCCACGCCGTGACCAGCGCGCCGCACACCGCGCCCGCGCCCGAGAACGCCATCATGTGCGTGAAGCGGTTGACGTCGCCGTGGAAGATGTCGCGCGCGAAGACCGGCAGGAACGTCATCAGCGGCAAGCCAAAGAACGTCGTCAAGGCCGCCAGCACCGTGAGCCCGACGATCGCCGGTTCCCCCTTCGCGTAGCGCAGCCCGCCTTTCAGCTCCTGCATCATCGGCTTCGGATCGGTGGGCTTCAGGTGCTTGTGGGCCATGCACAGCAGCGCGACGATGACCACGAGGAACGACAGCCCGTTGATACCGAAGCAGGCGGCGCTGCCCCAGGCGGCGAGCGTCGCGCCGGCGAGCAGCGGGCCAAACACCCGCGCGAGATTGAACTGGATCGAGTTCAGGGCAATGGCGTTGGGCAGATCCTTCTTCTCGACCAGCGACGGAATCAGCGCCTGGTAGGCCGGGCCGCCGAACGCCTGCCCGACGCCGGCGAGGAAGGAGAGCAGCAGGATGTATTCGACCCTGAGCTGATTCAGCCAGATCAGCGCCACCAGCGAAAACGCGGTCGCCATCTGGACGAATTGCGATCCGATCAGCACGTGCCGGCGGTCGTACCGGTCGGCGACCACGCCGCCGATGAGCGTCAGGAGCAGGATGGGGAGCTGGCCGAGAAAGAAGTCGAGGCCGAGGTAAAAGGACGAGTTCGTCAGCTCAAAGATGAGCCAGGCCTGGGCGACCTGCTGCATCCAGTTGCCGACCGTCGAGGTGAAGGCGCCAAACCACAGAATGCGAAAGTCGCGGTAATGAAAGGCGGCGAGCGCGCGCCTGAAGACGGCCTGGACCAATGCAGTCATTCTAGGCCACGGATGAACACGGATCGAACACAGACCCGTTTATCCGTGTTTTTCCGTGTTTATCCGTGGTTTAGAGACCGTGTTTGTCCGTGGTCAAGAAAACCGTGTTTATCTGCGGTCTTGATCCCGTGGTCATCCGTGGCCTATACTCCGCGGGTAGGCGAAGAAAAAGCGAAATGCGGGCCGCACTCGAATCCCTCCTCCGGGCCAGGAAGCTCGATGTCACGCTGACGGCGGCCCCGGGCCTTGAGGTGGTGCCACCAGATCGGCTCGCCGCGACGGGGCTGCCGGATCTCGATGCCGCACTCGGCGGCGGGCTGCGGCGCGGGCAGCTCTCGGAGATCGCTGGCGCTCCCTCTTCCGGCCGCTCGACCGTAGCGGCCCGCGCGCTCGCCGCGGCGGCGGATCGCGGCGAAGCGGTCGCATTGGTCGATACCTGCGACACCTTCGATCCGGCCTCGGCGGCCGCGCACGGGCTCGATCTGCCGGGACTGCTCTGGGTCCGCGAAGCCGGTGATCCGTTCCGCGCGCTCAAGGCCTTTTCGCTGGTCCTGCAGGCGGGCGGCTTCGGCCTGGTCATGCTCGATCTTGCCGACGTCCCGCCACAGGCGCTGCGTCGCTTCCCGTGGACAACCTGGATGCGCATCGCGCGCATCGTCGAAAGCAGCGAAACCGCGGCGCTCATCGTCGGCGGCGAGCGCATCGCGCGCAGCGCCGGTGGTGTGACGATCGCCCTCGACGCGTCCCCCGCGCGCTGGCAGGGCACTGGCCACCGCGCGCGCCTCTTCGCCGGCGTCCAGCCTGAACCTCGCGTCGTGAGGGCGCGATGACGCCGCACAACGCACGGCCGACGGCTGACGGACGGCCGGCGGCTAACGATCGTCACAAAGTCCACGAAGCTCACAAAGTTCACAAAGCCAATAACTTTTATCGTCTTTGTGGGCTTCGTGATCTTTGTGGGCTTTGTGTAACCGGGTCTCGTTGACCGTGACAGTGATGACTCCCTCCTACGACGATCTGGCTCGGGGGATTCCCGATATCGCGGAGACGGGGCTCGCCGAGCAGCTCTCGCTTTTGCTCCGCGCGTCAACTCCCAACTCCGCAACTCCCAACGCCCAATCAACCCCCAATTCCCAATTCCCAATCCCCAAGCTTGGGAGTTGGGAGTTGGGAGTTGGGAGTTTGTATGCGTGTCTGCGAGCCGCCAACCGCGAACTGCAAACTCTTCTCGACGTCGCGCGCGACTTTTCGCCGCGCGTGATGCGCGTGAGCGACGGCGAAGTGCTGCTCGACGTGTCCGGCCTCGGCGCGCTGATCGGCGAGCCGCCGGTGATTGCCAGGGAATTGCGCCGCGCGTTGAAAGCCGCCGGCGCCGCCGCCAGTGTCGCGATTGCGGAAACGCAGACGGCCGCGCGTCTCCTTGCACACGTTGAAACGGTCCACGGAGCGTGTAACCGTCGGCCGTTGACAGCGTTGCCGGTGCAGCTGCTGCGCCAGCTTGAAGTGTTGCCACCGGCGCTGAATCACCGCGATCGCGATCGCCCCTACGAGATTTTCGAGAAGTGGGGGATTGCGACGCTCGGGGAGCTCGCGGCGTTGCCGCCGGCGGATCTGTCGTCGCGGCTCGGACGCCGCGGGGTCGCGCTGCACCGGCTCGCGCGGGGGCTCGATGCCAGGCCGTTCGTGCCCGATGGCGAGACGCCGCGGTTCATCGGCCGCCTCGAGCTCGAATGGCCGATCGACGCGCTCGAGCCGTTGTCGTTCGTCTTCGCCCGGCTGCTGGAGCCGCTGGCCCTGTCGCTCGAGCTCGCCGATCGCGGCGCGGCGGCGATCCGCCTCGAGCTCCGGCTCACCGATCGCGCCACGCACACGCGCGTGCTGCAGTTGCCGGCGCCGATGCGCGATCCCAAAGTCCTGCGAACGTTGCTCCTGCTCGACCTCGAGTCCCAGTCGCCAGCGGCCGCGATCGACATCGTTACCATCGAGCTCGATCCCGCGCCGGCGCGAATTACGCAGTTCTCGCTCCTGCAGCGCGCGTTACCGTCGCCGGAAACCCTGTCCACGCTCACCGCGCGGCTGTCCGCGCTGGTGGGAGAGTCGCGTGTCGGGTCGCCGGTGATCCTCGACACGCATCGCCCAGGGGCGTTCAGGATGACGCGCTACGCGCCTGATGGTGCTAGGGGTGCTCCAGGTGCATCGGGTGCTAGTGGTGCTTTGGTGCTTCGCCGTCAACGCGTGCCGCCCGCGATTCGCGTGCGCGTCGAGCACGGGCGGCCGGTGTATCTCGCGGCCGCGAAACGCGGGATGCCGCAGGGAGCGGTGGTGCAGGCCGCCGGTCCGTGGCGGATATCAGGCGGCTGGTGGATGGTGGAGCGACCGCCTATGGATCTTCCGCCTAAAGGCGGAAGCTACAACCGAGACGAGTGGGACGTCGCGCTCTCGAGCGGTATCGTCTGCCGCGTTTACCAGGATCGCGCGTCGGAGCGGTGGTTTCTCGACGGGGTTTACGACTGACGGAAATTTCTTCACAGGTAAGCGCAAGCAAAGAGAAGCCTTCTCCGCCGTGTATATAGAGCTGCATACCGCATCCGCGTTCTCCTTTCTCGACGGCGCCAGCCTGCCCGAGGCGCTCATCCAGCGCGCGGCGTCGCTGGGCTACCCGGCGCTGGCGATCCTCGACCGCGACGGCGTCTACGGCGCCCCGCGCTTCCATCTCGCCGCGAAGAAAGCGGGACTGAAAGCCATCATCGGGGCGGAGTTGACGATTGCTGGAGGTCGGAGGTTGGAGGACGGAGGACGGAGGACGGAGGACGGAGGACGGAAAACCCCAACCTCCAACCTCCAACCTCCATCTTCCGTCCTCCGCCCTCCGCCCTCCGTCCTCCGCCTCCCCGTCCTCATCGAATCCCGTACCGGCTACAAGAACCTCTGCCGCCTGCTGACGACGATGAAACTGAGAGCGGGGAAGGGGGAGGGCGCGCTGACGCTCGACGAGATCGACGGCCATGCCGGCGGGTTGATCGCGATCGGCGGGCGGACGATGCTGAGCGGGCCGCGTTTCGGGGTCGGCGGATTGTTCGATCGGCTGGTTGGCGTCTTCGGGCGCGCCAATACGTATTTCGAGCTGCAGCGGCACCTGTTGCGCGATGAGGAGTCCGACAACCACGCCCTGCGCGATCTCGCGGGAGCGTTCCACGTCCCGATCCTGGCGACCAACGGCGTGCGCTTCGCCGAGCCGGCCGACCGTCCGCTCTACGACGTGCTGACCTGCATCCGGCACAAGACGAATCTCGCCGCGGCCGGGACGAGGTTGAGCTGCAACGCCGAGCGCTACCTGAAGTCGCCGGCGCAGATGGCGAAGCTCTTCGCCGACATTCCCGACGCGCTGGCCGCCTCGGGCGAGCTGGCGGATCGGCTGTCTTACACGATGGCCGATCTCGGCTATCGCTTTCCGGACTATCCGGTGCCGGCGGGAGAGACGATGGTGTCGTTCCTGCGCAAGATCACGCAGGCCGGCGCGCGCGAGCGGTATCGCCCGATCGAGCCGCGGCACACGCGGCAGCTGGAACGCGAGCTCGATCTGATCGAGAAGCTCGATCTCGCCGGCTACTTCCTGATCGTCTGGGACATCGTCAATTTTTGCCGGCAGGAGCGGATCCTCGTGCAGGGACGAGGGTCGGCCGCCAACAGCGCGGTGTGCTACAGCCTGGGCATCACCGCGGTCGATCCGATCGGGATGGATCTGCTGTTCGAGCGCTTCCTGTCGGAGCAGCGCGGTGAGTGGCCCGACATCGATCTCGATTTGCCGAGCGGCGATCGCCGCGAGCGCGTCATTCAGCACGTCTACGAGAAGCACGGGAAGCTCGGGGCAGCCATGACCGCGAACGTCATCACCTACCGGGGCCGCAGCGCCGCGCGCGAAGTGGGGAAGGCGCTGTCGATCGAGCCGCAGACGGTCGATCGGCTGGCGAAGGTGATGAACCACTTCGAGTTCGTCGACCCCGACGACACCCTCGCGCGCCACCTGAAGGAAGTCGGCATGGACGGGGCGGAACCGACCATCCAGCTGTTTGGCGCGCTGTGGCAGCAGATCCAGGACCTGCCGCGGCATCTCGGCCAGCACTCGGGCGGGATGGTGATCTGCCAGGGCCGCCTCGACGAAGTCGTCCCGCTCGAAAACGCCTCGATGCCTGGCCGCGTCGTCATCCAGTGGGACAAGGACGACTGCGCCGACATGGGGATCGTCAAAGTCGATCTGCTCGGCCTCGGCATGATGGCGGTGCTGCAGGATGCGCTGGAGGTGGTGAATTGTGCGGAGGACGGAGGACGGAGGGCGGAGGACGGAGGACGGAGGACGGAGGACGGGAAATCCAGCACTTCGGACCTCCGACCTCCGACCTCCGACCTCCGCACGTGCGCCTCACCGTTAGACCTGGCGCACTTACCCCCCAACGACCCCGCTGTCTACCGGATGCTGCAGACCGCCGACACCATCGGGATCTTCCAGGTCGAGTCGCGCGCGCAGATGGCGACGCTGCCGCGGCTACAGCCGAAGACCTTCTACGACATCGTCGTCGAGGTGGCGATCATCCGGCCGGGGCCGATCGTCGGGCAGATGGTGCATCCGTATTTGAATCGGCGGCAGGGGAAGGCGCCGGTGGAGTACCCGCATCCCTCGCTCGAGCCGATCCTCGCGCGCACGCTGGGTGTGCCGCTGTTCCAGGAGCAGCTGCTGCGGATGGCGATGGTGGCGGCCGGCTTCAGCGGCGGCGAGGCGGAGGAACTGCGCCGCGCGTTCGGGTTCAAGCGATCGGCCAAGCGGATGCAGCAGATCGAAGGGAAGCTGCGCGCCGGCATGGAGCGGCAGGGGATTTCGGCCGCGGGGCAGGAGGAGATCCTGCGGTCGATCACCTCGTTCGCGCTCTACGGCTTTCCCGAATCGCACGCCGCGAGCTTCGCGCTGCTGGTTTACGCCAGCGCCTATCTCAAAGCGCACTACCCGGCGGCGTTCTTCGCGGCGATCCTCAACAACCAGCCGATGGGGTTCTATCACCCATCCTCGCTCGTAAAGGATGCCCAACGCCACGGCGTCCGCTTCGCCCCCATCGACGTCCAGGTCTCGGACTGGGAGTGCCGCGTGGAACGCGATGGCCGGGTCCGCCTCGGTCTCATGTACGTCAATGGTCTTCGACGCGAGGCGGGGCAGGCCATTGCCGATTGCAGCTTGCCGATTGCCGATTCGACATTGCCGAATACGGGATTGCCGATTGGATTGGCGAATCGCGATTGGCGTTGCCCGAAGTGCGGCTGTGATGATCCGACAATGCTCGAAACGCTACATACGCACGAGGCCTTCTGTAACGTTTGTTCGCATCTTTGGACGCTGCCAATCGGCAATCACATCGCCAATCCGTCGATCGCCAATCCGTCTATCGGCAATCGCCAATCGCCAATCGGCAATCGGTTCGCCACCCTCGATCAGCTGATCCGCCGTTGCGGATTACGCCGCGACGAAGTCGCGACGCTGGCGGAGATCGGCGCGCTGAACGCGTTTGGCTTCGATCGGCGCACGGCGTTGTGGCAGGTTGAGCAAGCGGTGCGACCAGCCGGCGAACTGTTCGGTGACGCCGCCGACGTCAATTCCCAACTCCCAAGTCCCAACTCCCAACCAACCTCCAACCTCCAACCAACCTCCAACCTCCAACCTCCAACCTCCTCTCCGCTCCGTCCCATGTCAGTGCCGGAGCGCCTGCTTGCCGATTACGCGGGAACCGGCCTGACGATCGGGCCGCACCCGATGTCGTTGCGGCGGCAGGAACTCGCGCTGCGCGGCGTGCTGCGGGCCAGCGATCTGCCGGCGGGACGGCACGGGCGGCGCGTGCGGGTGGCCGGCGCGGTCATCACGCGGCAGCGGCCGGGGACGGCAAAGGGGTTCGTGTTCCTCACGCTCGAGGACGAGACCGGGATCGCCAACATCATCGTCCGGCCGGATTTGTTCTCGGAACAGAAGGCCACGATCGTGGGTGAGCCCTACCTGCTCGTGGAAGGCACGCTTCAGATCCAGGAGGGGGTGACATCCATCAAGGCTGAGCGGTTGCATTCGCTCGGCGGGCGTTCTCCGGAGGTGGACTCGCACGATTTTCGCTGACGAGATAAATGCCGAGGTGGCCCCGAGCTTGCAGTCCAACCCGACGATGGGCAAGTCCTCCGCCGTTTTGGCCGCGTTCGTCCTGCTGGCAGGGTGCCACGCTTCCATTCGTTCGACGCTTCCGGCGCCACCGTCCGCGGAGCAGATGGCAGAGCTTTGGGTCGAGCCCCGCGGGACGCGCGACCTCTACTGGGGCGTCGGCGGGCAGCGGCTCGCGCCAGACCCTTCAGCGACTTACAAGGTGATCGAAATCAAGCGCGGCGGTTTCAGCATGGGCCTGACCGTCGAGGGGCCGGGCGACCGCAAGTGGAGCGCGAAGATGCCGCCGGAAGCGCCCACCGAGGTCGTGGCGTCGCGGCTGCTGTGGGGCGTCGGCTACCACCAGCCACCGATTTATTACGTCGGGAAATGGAACGCCGATGGGGCGCCGGAAGAGAATCCACAGCTGCCGGCGCGCTTCCGCGAGTCCAAGCCGGACCTGAACGGCCTCGACTCCGACACCCCTTGGTCGTACTACGAGAACCCGTTTGTCGGCACGAGACCGATGAACGGACTGCTCGTGCTGCAGGTGATGCTCGGTAACTCCGATCTGAAGGACGAGCAGAACGCGCTCTACACGCTCACCGAGCCCCTCGAAGGGGCGAAGCGTTGGTATGTCGCGCGCGACCTGGGGCAGTCGTTCGGTCGCACCGGCGTGCTCGACGCGCCGCGCGGCGACATCAAGGTGTTCGAGGACACGCCCTTCATCAAGGGCGTGGCCGGCGGTTATGTCCGCTTCGACTACCGCGGCCGCCACGCGAAACTCCTCGATCGCATGAAACCGGAAGACGTGCGGTGGATCTGCGAGCGGCTGCAGGGGCTCACCGGGAAGCAATGGGATGACGCGTTCCGGGCCGGCGGATACGCCCCCGAGATCGCGGACCGATACATCAAACGTTTCAAGCAGAAGATTGCAGAAGGGCTGGCTGTCGGACGATGAGTTCCCGATTGACGCGCGCGCTGCCGTGGCTGGCGCTCCTGGCGATGCTCGCGCTCGCGGCGCCGCTGGCGCTCGACGCGGCGCAGCCTCCACCCGAGACCCTGGCGCAGGACCAGGGGATCTTCACGTCCGTCCCGATCGATACGAAGACCGAGATCCGTCACGCGATCATCCGCCTGCCGCTCGCCGCGCTGCTCGGGGCGATGGTGGCGGTCCGTCCGAAACGGAAGGGGACGCCGCCCAGGCTGCCGGCGGTGATCCAGACGCAGATCATCCTCGCCATCGTCGGCGCAGCAGTGATGCTGGTGGTCGGGACCAACCTGGCGCGCGCCTTCGGCGTCGTCGGCGCCGCCGGCCTGGTGCGCTATCGCGCCAAGGTCGAAGACAACAAGGACGCCGGTGTCATGCTGTCCGCCCTGGCGGTGGGGCTCGCCTCCGGAGTCGGCCAGTACGCGCTGGCGGTCTTCTCGGCGACGTTCATCATGGTGACCCTCTGGATCATCGAGTCGTTCGAGCCGGAAGGGAAGAAGCTGTTCGATCTCAAGATCAAGATGGGGAAGGACACCGACGACCGCCGCAAGGAGTTCGACGCGATCCTCGACCGATATCATGTAGACTTCGACCTGCTTTCCTCCTCGGACGAGGAGGTCTGCTATGAAGTGTGGGTGCCGCTCGAGATGCAGAAGGAACGGATGTCCAACGCCCTGCTGCGTCTCGATCCCGAGGGGCATGGCGGAGTCGAATGGACTGAAAAGAAGCTCAAGACGAAGTGACGCTCATTACCCAGCCGAGTGACGGCCTGGCGCCGGTCATCCGGGCCATCGGCAAGGCGAAGAAGACGATCGACATCGTCATCTTCCGGTTCGATCGGGACGAAATCGAGAAGGCCCTCCAGGCGGCCGTCGCGCGCGGCGTCACGGTGCGCGCGCTGATCGCCCACACCAACAAAGGGGGCGAGAAGAAGCTCCGCAAGCTCGAGCTGCGGCTGCTCGAGTGCGGCGCGACCGTCGCCCGCACCGCCGACGATCTCACCCGCTATCACGGCAAGATGATGATCGTGGACGGCGAGTACCTGCACGTCTACGGCTTCAACTACACCGCGCTCGACCTCAAGAGCCGCAGCTTCGGTCTCGTCTGCAGCGACCGCAAGCTGGTATCGGAGGCGGCGAAGCTGTTCGAGGCCGACGCCATGCGCCAGAACTTCACGCCGTCGCACGACCGGCTCGTCGTCAGCCCGGAGAACTCGCGCTCCGTCCTCACCGCCTTCATCAAGGGGGCGAAGCAGCAGTTGCTTATTTACGACGCGCAGGTCAGCGACAACGCCATCCAGAAACTGCTGCAGGAGCGCGCCCGGGCCGGAGTGGAAATCCGGATCATCGGCTCGATCGAGAAGTCGCTGAAGGACGTCAAGGTGCGCAGGCTCGCGGGGCTGCGGCTGCACGTCCGCGCGATCATCCGCGATGGGCGCGAGGCCTTCATCGGCAGCCAGAGCCTGCGGCGCCTGGAGCTCGAAGGCCGGCGCGAGGTCGGCGTCATCGTCAAGAACGCCGGCGTCGTCCGCAAGCTGCTGGCGGTGTTCGAGGACGACTGGTCCAAGAAGGCCCGCAAAGCCGCGTAGCTACTTCCGGCGCGTGATGATGCCGGAGTCGATGACTTTCCCCGACATGTCGATGGCGTTGAAGGTCAGGTTGTCGCCGTCGACCTCCATCAGCATGAAGGTGCGCGACGTGTCGTTGCCGAACGCGGTGAGCGGCGAGCCCTTGCGCAGATCCCCGCGGCGCAGCTGACCGGACGATCCCTCGACAAAATACTGGATGCCCTTCTGCGGCGTGATCCGCTCGTAGGCATGGTCGTGGCCGTTGAGCACCAGGCTGACGTTGTACTGGACGAACAACGGCTCGAGCACCGTCCGGAGTCCCAGCTGCGAGCCGTGCCGGCGCGCCGACGAGTAGAGCGGGTGGTGGAAGAAGACGATCTTCCAGTCCTCGCCGGACTTCTTCAGCTCGGTCTCGATCCATGTGAGCTGGTTCTGGTCCATGTACGTGCTCTCGAGCGCGAAGAAGCGGACGTCCTGCTTCGGCGCCTTGAAGCTGTAATAGAGCTCGCCGCCCATGTTGAACAGCTCGTAGTACCGCTGCTCGCGAGAGTCGTGGTTGCCGAGACTGGCGTAGAACTTGACGCCTCTGTCGAGCAGTCCTTTGTACGGCAGCGCGAACTTATGGTCCATGTCCTGCGGCCGGTCGGCGCCATAAATGTTGTCGCCGAGCATCACCACCAGCTCGAACGGAAAGCGATCGTGCCAGGCCAGCATCTGCTTGCCGATCTCGTATTGCTCGGTGCTGCCGTTGCCGTTGTCGCCGATCACGCCGAAGTGCAGGGTGTCCTTCTTGTTGGGCAGCGGGACCGGCGCCGCGGCTTGCGCCGCCGGCGCGGCGCTGACTGATACGCCCGGCCGGGGTTCACCGGCGCCGGCGCAGCCCCAGAGCAGGGCGAGGACGAAAAGCGATGCGAGGGGCCGCACTATCGGAAGGCCTGCGCGACGTAGTCGGCGATCAGATGCGCGTGTGAGTCGAACAGGATCAGGTTGGTGTGGATGAAGCGGTACTCGAGTTCCTCAGGGAGCTTCGGCAGTTGCGCGAGCACTTTCGGCGGCATCGTCGAGATGGGGACCTCGTCGGGGTAGCGGCCGTTGACCACGAGCTTCACGCTTCCCGTGTATTCGTCGTCGAGGATCTCGGCTCTGACCTGCTGACCATCGGGGCCGCTGAAGATCGGCCCGAGCAGCTGGCGGACGAGCCGCCGCATCGCCGTCGTGAAGAGATCCCCCTGCTTCGCATCCTTGCGCGCGCCGCGCAGCAGCTGCTCCATCGCACGCTGATGCTTGTCGATGAGGTCGGGCGTGGTTTGTTCCTTGAGGTTGGGGAGTGTCGCTTCGAGTTTCCTGTGGAGGGCGACGTACGCCTCAACCCGCCTGGTGAACTCCAACAGGATTGCCGCGTTGGCGTTGACCGGAGCCGGCGTGGGTGGCTGGCCGGTTGCCGACGGTGTAAGACCCAGCGCCACCCCGAGGACCGCAGGAGCGAGGATTCGCAGCATGCCCTGCAATTATGCAGGAGCTGCGCCCGAACTACCCGCGATAATTTCCGAACTGGAGGGCGCAGCCGAAGTCGTGCTCGCGCAGCTGGCGCATCGCCTCCTGGAGCTCGTCTTTCGAGGGCGAGGTCACGCGAACCTGGTCCGCCATGATGGCGGCCTGCACCTTCTTGAGCTTCTTTTCCTTCAGGAACTTGACGATGTCCTTGGCGGCCTCGGTCGGGATGCCCTGCTGCAGCGACACCGTCCGCTTGACGGTATCGTTGGCGGCGCGCTCGGCGTCGCCGAGCGTGAGGTTCTTGGTGGGCACGCCGCGGCGCACCATCCGCGTCTGCAGGATCTCCCACAGCGCCGTCATCTTGAAGTCGTCGTCGGCGGTGAGGACGATCGTGTTTTCGGCCTTGTTCAAATCGATCGCGGCGCGCGAGCCCTTGAAGTCGTAGCGCTGCGCCAGTTCCTTGCGCGCCTGGTTGACGGCGTTGTCGACTTCCTGGAGATCGACGGTGGACGTGATGTCGAAGGACGCGGCCTGCGCCATCAGGCGACCGCCTCGCGCCGGTTGCGCATCGCCCGGCCAATCTTGAATGACGTCTCGAAGATGGCGCCGACGCGAATGCCGCCAGGCAGCCGGTGATCGCCGACGGCCTTGAGGCCGGCCGACGCGATGCAGCCGCATTGCGAGCAGTCCGGATTGCCGCCGAACTGGCAGGGCGTGATGCGGTGCTCGAAGTCCGCCGAGATGCAGGACGTCGTCTGCGCGAAGATGCACTCGTCTGGGGTATCGGGAGGCGTCCCGTATTGCTTCAGGAGACCTTCGGGCATCGCGATCTTCTTGTACTTGAGCCGCAGCGACATCAGCGCGGCGATGACCCGCTCGCGATCGTGCGGCGTCAGGATCTCGGGCGACTGCTCGCCGATCTGCGGCGTGTAGAGGCTGAACCAGATCTGGCGGACGTGGGGGTTCTCCGACCAGAGCCGCGCGAACTCCTCGAGATAGCCATCGCGCTGCACCTGCTGGCGCGTCACCGTGCAGTGCACGGTGATGTGCTGTCCGACGATGTGCTTGTGGATGCGATCGTAGGTGGCCGGCGTCCGGCGGGCATCGTGCTCAGGCTGCAGGCCGTCGATCGAGACAACGATCTGGAGCCGAGGGATCTTCGCCCACTCGACCGGGATCGGCCGGACGGCGCTCGTCACGACCTGCGAATAGACGCCCCGTTCGGCCAGCTTCGGCAGGATCTCGTTCAGTTCCTTGTAGCGCACCAGCGGTTCGCCGCCGACGATCGAGACGTGAATCGGATGTTCGGCGTCAACGATCCCGAGCACGCGGTCGATCAGCTCCTGGCCCTTGTAATCGGTGACCTGGCGCAGATTGATGTCGCCACCCAGGTGCTCATCGCCGTAGGCGTAGCATCCCGGGCAGCGCAGCGGGCACTCGCGGGTAATTTCAATTGAAAGGGACGGACGATAGCCGCGGAGAATTTTTCCCCATGCGGTAATGATGCCTTCCATGTCCGAGCGATCTTAACATCGCCCGGCACAACGCAACTAGTCCCGCTTGAGCGTGATGCTGCCGTTCACGGTCTCCAGTGACAGCGTCCGGCCGCCCGCGCCGATGGTGCCTTCGACCCTGCGGCGCGAGATGCGGCCGCGCACCGACATGTCGAAGTCGCTGTTGATGTCGCCGTTCACCGTCGAGGCGCGCAGGTCGGTGTCGAGCCCCTGCGGGAAGGTGAGCGTGATGCTGCCGTTGACCGTGCTCATGTCGAGCGACTCGCGCCAGTCCGCGCGCCCCATCTCGCCGCGGATCGATCCGTTGACGGTGTTGGCGCGCGCGAGGCCGGTCGTGGAGAACGCGATCGAGCCGTTCACGGTATTGAGCTCGACGTCGCCGTTCAGGCGCGTGGCGTCGATTTCGCCATTCACCGTCTTGCCGATGAAGGTGACGCCGGCCGGCACGCGCACGGTGAATCGCACCGTGACGTCGTTGTTCTGCGTGTTCATCCGGCCGTCCTTGCCGGGCGCGCACGTGTTCGGCTGCGCGCCGTCGCGCGAGGGATAGACCGCGCAGATCGTCACGCCACCAGCGTGCGGGACGACGTCGAAGATGACGCTCGCGGGATTGTCGCGTCGCGCGCTCTTGGTGGCCACGACCTCGACCTGGTTGCTGCCTGACGGTTCGGCGCGCACGTCGCCGTTCACGCCCTTGATCTCGATGGACTGTCCCTGGTTCACGTTGCCGCGCCAGTTGAAGTCCTGCGCTTCCGTCATCGCCGGCAGAAGCGCCAGCATCGCCATCGCTGCGTACGGTCTCATCTTCATGCCGCGTTAGACGGTCGTCCCCCGCCTGAGAGTTGCCAGATTGTTTGCTGAGGTGTTACGGACGAGCTAAGTGCTTATGTTTCAGCTTGATGCGGGTGAAAATCCATGTTTTAATAATCGCACCCCACGATTTGAACCTGGTTGCAGCCTTGGCCACAAGCTGGGCGAGGCGGGAGCTTTCGACAGACCCATGCATATGAGACAGCTGAGCCGTCGAAATTTCCTCGGTCTGGGTGCGGCGGCGGCCGCTACGGCGCTCGTTCCTGCGAAGGCGTTTGCCGCGGGCACGGCGACCAAGGCCGGTGCGCTGGCTCCGGAGCGGGCCCTGGCGTTCTTCCACACCCACACCGGCGAGCGTCTCTCGACGGCGTACTGCGCGGCGGGCGACTACATCCCGGCCGCCTTGCAGCACGTCAACACGCTGCTGCGCGATTTCCGGGTGAACCAGATCAAGCCGATCGATCCGGAACTGCTCGACCTGTTGTTCGAGCTGAACGGCACGCTCGGAACCGCTCAGCCGTTCCACGTCATCTCCGGGTATCGCAGCCCTCAGACCAACACCATGCTCAAAGAGCGCGGCGGCTCCCACAGCGGCGTCGCCACGCAGAGCCTGCACATGGTGGGGAAGGCGATCGACATTCGCGTGCCGGGCGTCAAGCTCGAGCACCTGCGCGACGCGGCCAGGTCACTCAAGGGCGGCGGTGTCGGCTTCTACCCGGGCTCGAACTTCGTCCACGTGGATACCGGGCGGGTGCGCTTCTGGTAGGTTCTCGGGTTCTCGGGTTCCTGGTTCCAGGTTCGAGCTACTCGGGGAGTTGCAGAAAGGCTTGTAGCTCTTTCCACATGTAATCGAGCGATGCGCCGAGTTGGTGGTCGTCGTCGAGCATGTGGAGCGCGACGTTCGGGCGCGCGGC
>Ga0193738_1000563_pt1 | contig 18437 bp, 15 predicted proteins | sample L2a1metaG_FD_144927 | JGI IMG/M metagenome (GOLD analysis project Ga0193738, IMG submission 144927) | Soil microbial communities from a riparian zone of the East river system, Colorado, United States - L2a1 | ecosystem: Environmental > Terrestrial > Soil > Riparian zone | place: USA: East River...
CAAATTTTTGCCAATCTTAATGTCTTTGGGAATTTTGGAAACTTATGGTTTAGCCCTTTCTTTGAGGCATTCTCAATATAGTATAAGATGACGGAATCACTGTTCCTTAAGAATCTATGGTATTTCTCGATGCATGGCTCCTTTTTGCATAAAGGCAAGCTGATTGCTAAAGAGATCCTTGGGGAACGTATTGTTTTTGGAAGAAGTGAAGACAACAAACCATTTGCATTAAAAGACAACTGCCCGCATCGCGGAGTACCACTATCACATGGATGGTATGACGGTAAGGTGATTCAGTGTTGTTATCACGGGTGGAAGTTCGATCATAACGGGACTTGTCTTGAAATTCCTGCGTTAGCCGATGAACGTTTTGATCCAAAGAAGATAAGAGTGTTTCAGTATCCTTGCAAGGAGATCAACGGTACGATCTGGGTTTATATTCCATGGAACAAACAAGATCTTCAAGGAGCCGAAGACAGGATCCCTAATTTGTTGGTACCGGAAGAGAAAAATTTTCTTTTTGTTGAGAAGGTTACAATGCCAGCTGATATTGATCATGCCGTCATCGGACTCATCGATCCGGCGCATGTAACATTTGTACATCAATCATGGTATTGGAGGTCTGCCAGCAAGCTGAAGCTTAAGGAAAAGAAGTTCGAGCCAGTCGACCTTGGATTTAAGATGACACGACACGCGCCCTCTTCCAACTCGAAAGGATACTCCGTTCTGAAGGGTGGGACATCGACTGAAATAAATTTCCAGCTACCCGGAACAAGGATTGAACATATACAAGCGGGCAAGAATGATATCGTCTCGATTACCTGTCTGACCCCTATTAATGAGAAGGAAACGGAACTCAATCACATTTTTTATACGTCAATCGGATTGATCAAATATTTTTGGTGGCCGCTTCGTCATTTGGGAAAACAATTCATTCACCAGGACCTTGGCGTATTCAGAAAGCTTGGTGAGGGGTTGAAGTCGAAGCCAACGTTGATGCTACTGGGCGAACCGGATGCCCAGGCGAGGTGGTATCACGAATTGAAACGGCAGTGGGATCTTTCGCTGCAGAACAAAACTCCTTTCGTAAATCCTGTCGCCCCCAAGACGTTGCATTGGATTACTTAGTTCAAGCAATAGGAATGCAAGGGGTTTGACCGCCGGATTGCCGGGAGATTTTTCCGTCAATCAAAATTATAAATTCGGAAACCGAATGGGGCTCACTTTTCGTCTGTAAAAACAATGAGCCATCCGAGAAAATTACTACCTTGACTTGGGTGACCGGCTGATCTTGGTTAACAAATTCTCATCAAGCTAAACTTCGATGATGTACCAAGGCGGTCAAACAGACCATTTCAAAAATACATCTATGCCAAAATTCATAATTGAAAGACACATACCGAACGCAGGAGGCTTTTCTTCTGAAAAGCTTAAGGCGATTTCACAGAAGTCCAGAGAGGTATTAACCGCACTTGGCACCGACATTCAGTGGATCCACAGCTACGTGGCGGGTGATAAAATCTACTGCATATATCTCGCACCTAACGAAGACCTGATCCGGAAACACGCACAACTAGCCGGCTTCCCGGCAAACAGCGTCACTCAGGTTTCGAACATCATCGACCTTTCCACGGCTGACTAATTCAACGATGACTGCAATAGTCATCTCAGACGTGAACGAACGGATAGGCTCATGAAACCAAAAGGCAGTCTCGAAGACCAGTTAGAAGAATTGACCCGTGAGCTTCGACAGAAGAACAGGGCACTTGAAATTGAAGCAGCTCTTGAGAAAGTTCGCAGCCGTACGATGGGCATGCGGAGCAGTTCGGAGTTATCGGAGACCTCCGCCGTTTTATTTCGGCAATTGAAAGAATTGAACATCCAGGCCATTCGTACCGGGGTGGGAATTTTTGATGATCCTAACGAAGCAATGGAACTTTGGGTCACGACCGGTTCAAATACCGAGGAGGTAATGCAAGTCCTTGACTATTTCAGTCTTCATATCCATCCTGTATTCAGTAACATTATCCCCGCAAGGCAGCAAAAGAAACCATTTGTGGTAACGGTGCTAAAAGGCGATCAGGTAAAGGAATATTATCAAACAATGTCTACCTACCTCTCGCAACCTCTGGGTCAGGGCTATCATCATGAAGAGTTCTTTTACTCTTTCTTTTTTTCCCAAGGAACACTCAACGTGATCACAAGTCAATCGCTCAGCGAAGAGGAGTGTTTGGTAATGGTCAGATTTGCCAACGTATTCGGACTCATCTATACGCGTTTTCTTGATCTGCAAAAAGCCGAAGCTCGCACACTTGAAGTACTTAGGCAATCCTCTCTTGAGCGAGTCAGAGCGGAGATTGCCTCCATGCGAACTGCGAATGATCTTCAGCGAATCACACCCTTGGTATGGCAGGAGCTAACATCATTGGGAGTGCCATTTTTCAGGTGCGGTGTGGTTATAGTCGATGATCAAGAGAAGATTGCGCATATGTATTTCTCAACTCCAGAGGGTAAGTCTTTAGCCACGCTTCATGTGCCATTCGACATTTCTGAGTTGATAAGAAACGCAACTGATCATTGGCGCTCAGGGGAAGTATATACAACCCAGTGGACAAGTCAACAGTTTGCAGATTGGATTCAAACCCTATTGAGGCAGGGTCAAATCACAACACCGGAACAATATCTCGGTGGCATAAAACTACCGGAATTAATTACTCTGCAGTTCGTTCCCTTTTCACAAGGCATGTTGTATGTTGGAAGCGTTGAGCCGTTAGAAGATGATCAGATCAGTTTAATGAATTCGCTTGCTGATTCTTTTTCGGTCGCTTACGCGCGTTATGAAGATTTCAGGCGGCTTGAAGATGCCAAAAATCGTGTAGAGGCGACGCTCGCTGAACTTAAAGCCACGCAGTCACAACTTATTCAATCCGAAAAGATGGCAAGCCTCGGTGAGCTCACCGCTGGCATCGCACATGAAATTCAAAATCCGTTGAACTTCGTGAATAATTTCTCTGAGCTGAACACTGAACTGCTGGATGAACTTCATATCGAGTTGACGGCTGGCAATACGCAATCGGCTAAAGCGATTGCAAAAGATATCAAGGCGAATGCAGAAAAGATCAACCATCATGGCAAGCGCGCCGATGTAATCGTTAAGGGTATGCTTGCACATAGTCGCACCAGCAGCGGCCAAAAAGAACTAACCGACATCAACGCTCTTTGTGAAGAATACTTGCGGCTAGCGTACCACGGACTGCGTGCCAAGGAGAAATCATTTAACGCCAAGTTTGAATCCAACCTTGATCCTACACTACCAAAGGTGAATGTAATGACGCAGGATATTGGAAGAGTTATTTTAAACCTGATCAACAATGCTTTCTATGCTGTAAGTGAAAAAGCCAGACAGACTGAAGGGAAATACGAACCAACAGTTACAGTCAGCACCCGAACGGAGAATGGAAAAGTGGAGATAATAGTCAAAGATAATGGCGTCGGCATTTCGGATGCGATCAGGGAAAAGATCTTCCAGCCTTTTTTCACCACTAAACCGACGGGCCAGGGTACTGGGTTAGGTTTATCGCTTAGCTATGAAATTATCACAAAAGGACACGGCGGCGAACTGAAAGTGGATACGAAAGAAGGTGAAGGATGCGAGTTTATTATTCAGCTTCCTGTTAGTTGAAGAAAAAAAATTCAGCGTGGTAATAGGTGAGTGCAAAATGAGGGAGAGTGCCTCACCGCAGAGACGCAAGGGACCAGCCTTCGCAAGGCTACGGCTGGCGCGGCGCAAAGTTGCGCGAAGGTTGTCGCTAATTTTGATTACCAAACTTAACAAGCCGACATTATTTTGTTTACGAATGCACGGAACTTCGAAGACTAATTGGTAACTTATCCTTAGCCGTTAGAGATTTATCCACCGAGGTGCTGTAAGGCTAATACTCCTTTCAATTTAATTATGGACTGTGTCGTCAACTGCTCCGCTTATGCTAAAGGCCGGAAAGCCGCTTCGGCTGATATCGAAGACCTGGGTGACCTTTTAGTTGAACCAGATACTTTCGTGTGGATCGGCCTTCAGGAACCAAGCGACAATATGTTGAAGCGGATTCAATTGGTATTTGGCCTTCACGACCTCGCGATTGAAGATGCTCACCGCGCACATCAACGGCCTAAGATCGAAGCGTACGGGGAAATCCTTTTTATAGTTCTCCGCACAGCGCAAATGAATGGTCACATGATCGACCTTGGCGAGACACATTTTTTCCTCGGCAAGAATTTCCTTATCACTATCAGGCACGGATCCTCTCTTTCATACATCGACGTTCGGGCGCGTTGCGAAAGCACCCCTCACCTGCTTCAAAAAGGACCCGCGTTCGCTTTGTATGCGGTAATGGATTTTATCGTCGACCAATATTTTCCCGTGATTGATGGATTAGAAGAACAACTAGCCATCCTTGAAGACAGGATCTTTGAAGAAACATCCAAACGGGAGACTACACAACAGATTTATGTGCTCAAACGGAAATTGCTGGAAGTGAAACGTTCGGTCTCACCGCTGATCGATATCTGTAACAAGCTTATGCGGTTCGACCTTAGCCTGGTTGATGAAGAGACACGTCCCTATTTCCGCGATGTATATGACCACGCTGTGCGCATCAATGAAATGGTCGACAATGCGCGGGAACTCCTCTCCACCGCGTTGGAAGCCAACCTGTCGCTGGTATCCATCTCGCAAAACGACGTGTCCAAAAGATTCGCAGGTTGGGCGGCTATCATCGGCGTTCCTACCATGATTGCAGGTATTTATGGAATGAACTTTAAAGCAATGCCAGAACTAGAATGGTCATATGGTTATCCGCTGGTGCTTGCCTCAATAATTGGCACTTGTGGATTGATGTACTATTTTTTCAGACGATCGGGGTGGCTATAGTCGCTGCTAAAAAAATCAAGCTAGGAAATATTTTGTCGATGTTGATTACATCCATTCCGATCGCAACGGCAAAGGAGTTGTATTTCTCTGCGGCCTTCTGCGTGCATTCTTTTGCGTCTTCTGCGGTAAAAAAGTCTGGGCACAAATTATCGAAGTCAGGCACGTTATGATCCACGAATTGATGAGAACGGCAAATTCACATTGCTAAACATTTTGGTTAACGATATCTTTAGGCATACGACCATGAGCATGAAGCCCTTCAGCTTAACTACACTTCTCCTCTTTGCACAGCTCAATTGCTATCCGCAAGACACGCGTAACGAAATATTGACCGTACGCCACGATCAAAACACAGAAACCATTTCTGTATTCCGAGACGACAATAAGCTTGTATTGACTCAAAATGTAAAAACAGATATCCGGCCTTATATCCATCCGATCATGGCGCCGGACGGAAAGGGAATTCTTACAGAATTTAGTCCTGACCACCATAAACATCAAACGGGACTTTATTGGGGACTGAAAAAGGTAAATGGTCGCGATTATTTTATGAATTGGAAGGGAGATTACTGGCGACGTGTATCTGCCCGAGCTTTACGGGAGCAGGGGTCGATGGTACAATGGCAGCTGATTTATGATTTGCTTGACGAATCGGGAAATGCAATCCTTACAGAAACACAAACATGGTCATTGCAGGAGAATAACGGAAAACTTCTGTTGGATCTTGAATGGCAGGGAGAAGCAAAAACCGATCTTACAATGGGACAATTCTATGTTGGAGGATTGTTTCTTCGAATGCCGTGGCATCCAGGTATTGATGGCGAGATAATCAATGCAGAAGGAAAAAGAAATAGCGAGGCCGAAGGTCAGCGCTCAATATGGAACGACATTGGAATACACATTGATGGACGCGATGACAAAGCACACATCGCTATGTTGGACCATCCTGATAACGTCGACTCACCTGTTGCCTGGCGAGTTGATAATGAGCTTGGTCTTGGACCTTCACGTCAGATTCTGGGAGATTGGAGTATTCAAAAAGGAAAGTCGGTGGTCTTCAGATACAGATTGATAATTTACACCGGGGAGTATGACCAGAATAACCTCAACCGCTTGTGGAAAGAGTATTCGAATGAGTGAACCTCACCTCTTATCTTGAAAAATAAGCGCCTGGTTATAAATAGAAATTGCAAATTGACCCATCGTTCACTTTCCTAAAACATCCTGACCTGTGAAAATAAAAATGTCTATCAAATGCTTCGAGATGTCAGGCAAATGAGTCTTATGCCACGATATATACTTTTCTTCCTGTGCCTGGTAAGTATCTCCTGTGAGAAAGATGCTTCCAAAGAATCTTCAAAAGACACAACTACAGAAAAGTATGATAATTATACGGATTGGGCAATCTACCGGGGAGATAAAAAATCCAATCAATATTCGGAGCTAGCGCAAATCAATGCCACCAATGTAAGCAGGCTAAAACCGGTATGGGAATATCATACTGGCGACCCGAATGGTCCATCCATGTATTCTAACCCAATTATCGTGGAGGGCCTGATGTATTTTACAACGCCCAGGTTAGATGCCATTGCTCTGAACGCAACTACAGGAAAGCAAGTATGGAAATTCGAATCTTCTCAATACAATGAAGGTAAAAAAATCTTTCGCGGTCGTAGCCGGGGCGTTACCTACTGGGAAGGACCAGAAGGGAAACGAATTTTTCATTTCGTCAATGACAGAGTATATGGGCTAAATGCAAAATCGGGTGAATTGATCAAGTCATTTGGCCATGGCGGTTTTATCGATCTTAAGCAGGATCTGGGGATAGATCCGGCGAATGCGTCGATCGAGGTGACAACGCCAGGGATAGTGTATAAAAATTTTCTGATTGTGACATCACGCGTACCTGAAGAGTACAATTCAACGCCGGGACACGTTAGGGCTTACGACGCAGTTACCGGAGAATTCAAATGGACCTTCCATACCATACCACAAAAAGGTGAATTTGGCTATGATACCTGGAATTTTATAGAAGGAGAAATGTACGGCGGTGCCAATCCCTGGGGAGGATTTTCAGTCGATGAAAAAAGAGGCTGGGTCTTCTTTGCAACAGGATCGCCGGCAAATGATTTTTATGGAGGATACAGGAAAGGCACAAACCTGTTCGGCAATTGTGTTATTGCCCTGGATGCGACAACAGGAATACGTCAATGGCACTATCAGACAGTACATCATGATATCTGGGATTATGACAATCCGGCGGCACCCATTCTGGTGACCATACAATCTGGCGATTCAACCAGGGATGCCGTTGTGCAGCTGACAAAAATGGGCCTTACGTTCGTCCTCGACCGTGACACCGGAAAACCATTGTTCCCTGTGCAAGAGATCCCAGTGCCACCCTCAACCATACCGGGCGAAGAAGCATGGCCAACGCAGCCATTTCCACTCAAACCTCCTCCCCTCGTACGATTATCACTGGACGAATCAGACCTTACCAATGTTACTCCTGAATCACGGGCATCCGCGTTGGAACAATTCAGAAAATTTCAAACCGGATTTATCTATACTCCTCCGTCTTTGCAAGGGACAATTACCACCCCTAGTCACCAGGGTGGAGTTGAATGGGGCGGCGCCTCATACGACCCATCCTTGAATGTTCTTTATGTCAATGCAAATGAATCGCCATCCGTAAACACGCTGCGGATGTATTACGACAGGGACAAAAGCGCGACACCTGCAGAGCATGGTGCTTTGTTATATCAGAAGAACTGCACGTCGTGTCATGGACTGGAACGACAGGGAAATCCACCGACATATCCTGCGCTTATAGGCATACAAAAGCCAGACGACCAAATCGAAGCAATTATCCGGCAGGGAAAAGGAATAATGCCAGCGTTCCAGCACTTTTCTGATAAGGATATAAGTGCACTCATGGCGTTTTTGAAGAGTGATGAGAAACACATTCAGGATAGTGTAAGTATGGACGCACGCATCCGGTATTCTGTTGAGATACCTTTTTTTGTAGACCTGTATGGTGCACCAGCTATCTCACCGCCGTGGGGTACGCTGAACGCGGTCGATCTTAGAAGTGGGTCTATTTTATGGAAAATTCCCCTGGGTGAATATCCGGACATGGTTGCGAAAGGTATCCGGCAAACCGGTGCCAAGAATTTCGGGGGACCGGTGGCGACTGCGGGCAGTATTCTTTTTATCGCCGCTACTCCCGACGAAAAGATCCGGGCCTTTAGTACACATTCAGGGGAATTGTTGTGGGAATACAAGTTACCGGCCGCAGCATACGCAACGCCCAGCATATACGTGATTGACGGAAAACAATATGTTGTAATCGCGGCAGGCGGAGGCGGAAAGAACGCAACGAAGTATGGTGATTCAATTATTGCGTTCGCGCTACCCACTGAAGATGAAACGGAAGGTAAAAATGATGATAGTAAAGGCGAGTGGATAGATCTCTTTGATGGACGCACCCTGAATGGTTGGGTACACGTGAACGGATCCCACCGATATAACGTCGAGGATGGTGCGATAGTCGGGCGGACTGTTGACGGGAGTCGCAATTCTTTTCTTTGCACACAAGAGGATTTTGGAAACTTTGAGCTCGAGATGGAAGTAATGATCGATAGTGTTACGAACTCGGGCATTCAGATAAGGTCCAAAATAAGACCTTTCACTGATGGCGTGGGTTATGAGCTTCGCGCGGGAAGAGTAAATGGTCCGCAGGTTGAATTGCAACGAAATCATCATGGAAAAGGAACTCCGACAACTGGCCTTATTTATGGCGAAGCTTTGGGAACGGGATGGCTTTCATCAGAAGAAAAAATTAAGAATGGCCATCATTATTTACACAACGAGGGCTGGAATAAAATCAGGGTCGTTGCTAATGGTGCGCGTATTCAAACATGGGTGAACGGAAATCAGGTGGAGGATCTCGCGAATGAAGAAGTCTATCGAACTCATGCAAGCGGCTTTATCGGACTTCAAATGCATGGAATGGAAAGTGGCGGGCTTTTTACAATGCGATGGAGAAATATAAGGATCCGGCCGCTGCCGTAGGTATGGGGTATAAAGGTATAGGGTATAGGGTATAAGGTATAGCCAATCCTTGCGTGTTGATATTTTGAGGGTTTAAACCGAAGGCAGAGGATTTTAGATTGTTAACGCCATAGACATCAAATTTAAAAAAGTCCTATATTCATGTTTCGACGGAGTGCCGCTTAGCTAACGTTCTAAGTAAACAATAAAATTGAAAACTCTAATTTGTGCTCTATTCTTACTCACATTCTACCAGTCAAATGGTCAAACCGTTCATGAGTGTTCCGCTAACTATTCTGAAAAGTATAAAAAAATTGAATTGGAGCGAGTGACTTACAAAATCACGCAAAAGAATGCGGATAGCTTACATATGATTTTAGACAACGAGTTTCACCAGTGCATAATAGGAAAGACAATGGGGAATTATAGCATGGTAGGAAAAACGGGCAACATCTATACTCCCGAGAGCTTGCATGGAAAGGTTGTGCTATTCAATTTTTGGACAGTGAATTGTGGGCCTTGTATTGCTGAGGTACCCATGCTCAATAGGTTGACAACATTGTATAAAGAGAATAATGATTTTGTGCTAATCTCTGTTCTACTGAATGACCAAGACGCGTTGGATAAATTAGTGGAACGTGGATCGATCAGGGGCGACATAAGATATGAGGTAATCCCAAACAGCAAAACATTGGTTAAGCAGAACTTTGGTTATGCGAGGCACTATCCAATGCCAACGAATCTATTTGTCGATAAGACCGGCAAGGTATACATGAGAACAGTTGGTGGAATTCAAGACCAAAAGGGCTTGGAAAAAATTCGATCTATTATCGATAGTGAATTGACGAAATGATAGTATTGATCCAAGCACCGTTGCTCATGCCATTCACGCCAGGAGTTATAATTTTTTAAACATAATATAAGTGTCCACCAGCCCGAGTTCCTTGTGTCTGAATCCTATGGGTGTTGTTCCAATTATTTCGAAACCAAATTTCTTCCACAGCTTGACGGCATTGGTGTTAGTGCTCACGACGATATTGAATTGAATACCCAGGTAACCTCGCTCTCTGGCGAAGGCGATTGAGTGCTCGCACATTTGGTTTCCCACTCCTCTTCCCTGGTATCTGGGATTCACCATGTATCCGCAATGTGCAATATGATTGCCCAGGTCTATTTGATTGGGCTTTATGAAGTAAGTTCCAACCATCGAGCCATCATCGTCGACAGCGACAAAGGTGTCCATGTTGTCAGCTAGCCAAATTTTATGAAGGGCTTCTTTAGAAGTATCTGGACCGAAGACGTATGTATCTCCAGTTTTGATAACTCTGGAAAATATCTCCCAGATATTATCGTAATCTTTTTCTTTGTCTGCTTTTCGGATTGTCACAGGCTACATTTTGTTAGTTGGAGGGGCTTGTTCGTTGAAAGGTACCTGGGTGCCTGGGTAACTGGGTGTGTAGAATAAATCGGAGACATTATTTCTTATTGGTCCACTCAGTGTAAACCTTTTTCATTACCGCTATCTTGCCCTCATCCTCTGCCACAGAATTGCTGGTGAACATCATAACACCGGTAGCCTGGGCGCCCGCACCAAATCGCAAAACACTTTCGAATTCAGCTGGCGAAATGGTTTTTGGATCATTGTAGGCTTGCACTATCGGCCAAACCTTCGGATTAGTACCAGCTTCGATATTTAGCCGTTTACAAAACCATTCAATATTCTCCTTCACCCACTCCGGACTTTTTTCCATTCGGCCGTGATATACCATAGGTGAAAACACATCTACAATCCCTCTAAGCGAATCATAATCCAGGCCAAGGGTGCGACGTCTGGCTCCGTTAAAGTCGTCATCGTCCCACGGACAGTGATATACACCCAATAGAGCATCAGGTCTTTCTTGTCGTAGAGTCCGTTTGAAATCGCGAACCCAACCAGCGATAATTGAGCATCGCCAACTACGCCAGGCACCATCGATGTTCTTAAAAATCCATTCGGCCCTTTCAGTGGTAGTTCCTTCAGGCACTTTGATACGTGTTGCGGATTGAAAGCTTGACAAACAACTTTCACAAAAACAGGTTTCCGGAAGAATTGGCTCCGGATCTTCAAACTGCGCATGCCAGTGTAAGTAATCCATCCATACTCCATCAAGAGGAAATTTTCGCAACAAGGCTTGCAGCTCGTTGAGTCTGTGTTGTCTGAATCCCGGTTCCGTAGGACAAACGCCCATAAACCAGGTTGCTGCCTCTACCCTTTTACCATTCTTGTCGATCGCCCACGCCTCGGGATGCGCGTCCACGTAATTTTTGCCGTTGAGCGTAGCAAACTCAGCAAAGACTTTTAGTCCTTCAGATTTTGCCCGCTTCATCATGAGTTCATTGATTGATCCACTATGAATGAAAATCGCATTCACGCCAAGCTGATCCAGTCTCAGATTCTTTTTCCAGAAGGGCTCAGGGCTACCATAAATTCCCCGGATCTCGATTTGTTTTGGAGGTAAAGGATGTACAATGCTTTTGTTTGTGACTGTAAAAGCAACGAATAACCCCACAGCAATCGACAAGACGAAATAGATTCTCATTTTGTTAGGTCAGATCGTTTGATAACGTCTCAATCTGTTTCTCATTTTACCACTCGTTTCCCTTTTACATTTTGAATGATTCAGAAACGATCGATTGAACTAAAGGGATAAGGCGACCAGCTCTCCCGGGAATCCAACCGCACCGACAGCTATAACAATATACTGCTTGCCGTTGATCGAATACGTCATGGGTATGCCGGATTGATTCGCAGGCAGTTCAATTTCGGAAATAATTTCACCTGTTGCTTTGTCGTGCGATCTGAATTTATTGCCTCCTCCTCCATCAGATGCATACAGCCCTGAACCTTCTCCCGCGAACAAAAGAGTTTTAGTCACCAACATCCCCGACCGATCAGGCGAACCAGTTCTCGGAATGTCAATGTTTTTTAACTCAGGAATATCTTTTATCCAACCTGGAGTATCGGCGTTCGCCACCATCCATTTGTGGTTGCCGGTGTTCAAATCAATAGCGGTAATTCTACCGTAAGGAGGTTTGACCAACGGCAAACCATGCGGCCCAATTCTGGAACTACCCTGGTACGCAATGTAGTCCATATCAGACACGTCGGGATCTGACCCCAGACTAATCGGCCGCATAACTGTACTTGAAGCAACGTATAATATACCCGTCTCAGGATCCAAAACTCCACCCTGCCAATTTGCACCACCTACTGCATCCGGGAGCATCAACGTCTCGGGACCATTGGTTGGATCGAATACGCTGAGGGGAGTAAACAACGGACCTCTCTTATATTGATGTGCAATTCGCAATGCTTCTTCCTTTATTTCGGGAGTAAAGTCAACTAATATATCGTCGGAGTAACCTTGCCTGTCAAACGCTTCAGGTTTTGTTGGAAAAGGTTGGGTGGGAGATGTCCACTCCCCTTTAACTTCACTCTTGGGCACCGCACGCTCTTCGATTGGCCAAACCGGTTTCCCGGTAACTCGATCAAATACAAATGCAAAAGCCTGTTTCGTAAGTTGAACAATCGCTTTAATTGGTTTTCCGTCAACATTTATATCTGCGAGGATAGGAGGTGCGGGTAGGTCGTAATCCCAGATGTCGTGGTGGATCAACTGATAATGCCACACCTTTTTTCCCGTCTTCACATTCAGACACACTAGACTTTGAGAAAACAAATTATTTCCAGGCCTATGGCCACCGTAAAAATCTCCAGTGGCCGCTTCTAACGGAAGATAGACATAGCCCAATTCCGCATCAGCACTTAGTGGCGCCCATGCACCTGCATTCCCCGTGTACTTCCAACTTTCCTTCTCCCAAGTTTCGTTACCCTCTTCTCCTTTCTGTGGTATGGTATGAAAAATCCACAACTGTTTACCGGTCCTCACATCATAACCCATTATGTCACCCCTTACCTGGTTCCTTGAAGCCGGCGCAAGACCCACAGGAAAACTAGCGCCCATGATGATCACATCGTTTACAATTATTGGAGGCGACGTCGATCCAATTGTTGCTTTTAGCGGATCTACGTTCGGACCCAATCCCTTTTTCAGATCAACAACTCCGTTAACGCCAAAATCAGAAATCAAATTTCCTGATCGTGCATCCAATGCTATCAACTGAAAGCTGGGAGTGATATAGATCACGCGATCTTTTCCCTTTATTGGCGACGACCAATAGGCTACTCCTCTCCCGGAATTCTGACGCGGTACGTAAGTCTTTCGTTCTTTTTCGTCGAATCGGAATGTCCACAGGGTTTCGCCGCTTTCTGCATCTATTGCTGCAACGGTACGGCTCGAACCGGCGGTGGTAAACAGTACTCCATTCACCATTAATGGAGTCGATTTAAAATAGAACTCAGGTGTCGATCCAAAATTTTCGGTTTTCCACCTCCATGCAATTTTTAGTTTATGAACATTTGTTTTGTTGATCTGTTCCAATGAGGAATAGTTGGTGCTGGCAAAGTCTCCTCTATGCTGTCGCCAATCCGCTTCTATTGTAGGCGGTGTTGCATCGTACGGCTTTGGAATAAATCGCCTGGCGACTCTTTCGCGGGCCGGAGAGCCAATCAAAATATTTTCCAACTCCTCCCTTGTCGACGGCAGATCAATCTCGCCTGACGGAAATTCATTTGCGCTTAACATGAAAGCAAGCAGCGCTGAATACGATGCATCATCCAGAGAATGTGGATTTGTCTTTGGCATTGTGCCTTTCGTCAATTCAAACAATTGTCCCACTGATTTTTCCTTCCATTTGTCTATAAAATTTTCTCCGATCAGGGCATTTCCTCCCTCTGTTCCACGCAAGTCATTGCCATGACAGGCAGCGCAGTTCGTTGTAAAAAGGGTGGATCCCAATTCCACTTGCTTTTTAGTAAACACGCCCGTAGATGCGGCTATCGCGGCCGTGGAATCTCTGACTACAGTTGAATTCTTATCAGATTTTGAGCAGGAGAAAAAAATAAAGAAATAACTAAGCAAAACCGGGGTAAGCGCAAGGACGCGTTTCATTGATACAAGGGTTTAGAATTTAGAAGTTAGAATTTAGAATTTAGAATTTAGAATTTAGAAGTTAGAAGTTAGGGCGAGAGTGTGGGCGGGGTTATTGATCATTGTTCATTGTTCATTGCTCATTGCCCTCAGCTTTTCCCGGGCGCGGTCGTTTTTTGGATTCAACGTCAAGGACTTTTGAAAAGCTTTTCTTGCCTCCTCTCTCCTCTTTAGTTTTAAAAGGCATTCTCCATAATAGTAGAAAGTCCTGTATAGATCGGGATAGAGTTCTGTATTCAATTTTAGTACTCTTAATGCTTGTTCATTCTTTTCCAAGTTCATTAGCTCTTCGCCAAACATAAGGAGGCCAATTTCGCTTACGTTGTATTCCGCTTTTTTCTTCTTTTTAAATTCGGCCTTTATTAGTTCTATAGTCTTGTCAATTGAATTCGTTGTGGCATAATACTCGGAGAGAGAAAGCAAATTCATGTCGTACTCCTTGATTTTCTGCTCTGCGAGAGTTTCGACACCGTAATACGTCCGTTCTTCGTCGGTCACCTTTGTCGAGTCGATTTGGTATCGTTTCCATTTAGGATCAAGGTTGTCTTTTACGAACTGGGTACCGTAGATCTGTGGTTTACCTCTCCGCATAAGGTCCCTGTCGATGGCAGCCGCCAGTAGCCACTTGTTCATTGTTGAATCGAGTTCAATAGCTTTTTTCATATGATTTACAGCCATGGAAGAGGCAATTGTATCTCTGCCGTGCTGAAAGATCATTGCTGAATTATAATAATCCTTTGCCGTAACAATCTTCCCATCCTTTATAAATTCGTATACCCGAATTTCCCTTAAGCTGTCCTGCCTCGTTAAAGTCATCCAGTCAATATTGGGCGTAGAGCGGGAGCGTTGATCTTCATCGTACATTTTTTGAAGTTCAACATTGTCAGAAGGTTGAGCACAAGCAGACAAAACGTACGACAAAAGAAAAACTGGGATACAAAGAATTGATTTCATAGGTCTAGCATATAACGAGTTAATGAAGATTCGTAGCTCTCAAAGTTACAGGGAACTGTGCGAGAAGGTGGCTGTGGGTGTGGGTGTGAGCAAGTGCATGTTAACCGCCCTCCATCACAAAGCTCCGGCGGGCAAGCAGAGACGCAAGGACGCAAAGGTTATCTTATTTCCCCAAGAACTCAATTACTTCATTGAACACTTTAGCAACGTCGGGGTTCGTCAATCCGCCGAAGACGTCGAACACATGTCCATAGTTTTTCATCTGTATGAATTTGTGTTCTATGCCTTTTGATTCCAGCACTTCATTTAGTGCAACCGATTGGGCGAAGGGAACGTCAGTGTCCTTGTCCCCATGAATCAGCAGCACCGGTGGATAGGTCTTGTCAATGTTTTCGATCGGACAATACCGTTTGAACCATTCGTCTTCCTTTTTGGGATTATGACCGCTAACCAGTTCAGGCCAGCTGCCCTTTTGCCTGCTGTAGACATAAAGATCAAAACGCTCCTCAAATGGAGCAGATGTTATCACCGAATCATGGATGAGCTTTTCAGCCCGGTCCTTACTGATTGCCGGCTGAGTGAGGTAATATGCACTAGGCGAGCTGTACCACTTTCCCCGTATATCACCATACCCATAAAATGAAACGATAGCGCGTGGCCTGATCTTCGAAGAATAACCAGACATCAATGCCAGGTAAGCGCCTCCCGAATGACCGACGATAAATATTTTCCCGGGATCAATCCCTAAAGAATCGCGACCATATTGATGAATCCATTGGATGGCGTCCTCTACATCATTGACAATCTCTGGAAGTTTAGTTTCCGGCGCTAATCGATAGTCGATTGACACCACCGAATATCCCGCCTTGAGATAAAACTTCTTTTGTTCCTCAGGCAAATCACCCCGGCTTCCGAAAATCAGGCCACCTCCATGTATCCAGACGATCACTGGTTTTAGAGTCGTATTCTCGGTAGAATACAAATCGCCCTTTATCTGAATTTTATCGACAACCTTATACGAAAAAGTTTTTTTGTTGCTTTTGATGTCATTGACTTCAGGGGATTGTGAAAAGGCGTTCACCCACACAAGGGGAACAATTAGTAGCGCGATGGATCGAAAGTTCATAAGACGTTGATATAACACACAATCGTAGTTTATTTGATAATCGTTTTAACTGCCGTGTCAAGTATTTCATTGAATCTTTTAGGATCTTCCATCATCAGAAAATGGCCGCTGCGCGGCATGATGATTACATCCACCCCATGGCTACGCATAGATTCGACATCGGTGGGCTCATTGTCCGGATTGATCGCAATGACCGGTAGTTTGAGATGTTCAAAGTCGTGCGTGATTTGTCTGCTATGCGTAAACGACGACTTCGCCGCACTCAACGCCACGGCTGGAGGTGCCGATGACATATCCTTCGCAACATACTGCACAAGTGAAGGATCAGCATCCGGGCGAAACATGCTTCGAACAAGACTCTCCACCTTAACGGGAAAATCCGTGCTCAATCCATTTACGAATTCCTCTATCTGCTCCGTGGGCCTGCCGGCACCAAGTTTTTTATAAACATCCACCATAATAAGTCCAGCTACACGGCCGGGCAATAGCATTGCAGCATCAGCAATCACATCACCACCCATAGAATGGCCAACGAGAACAATGCGTTCGAGTTTTAGCTCTTTAATCACTTCAGCGACGTCATTGCCGAAAGAATAAATTGTCCAATCCTTGCGACCGAGACCTGACTCACCATGTCCTCCAAGATCAATTGCGACTACTTTGTAATCTTTGGAAAAGTATTCCATCTGACCCTTCCAATAACTTCTATCGCACGACCATCCGTGAACAAATACAATCGCCGTGGCGCTTTTTCCATATGTCTCGTAGGCGATTGAAACGCCATCCTTTGCCTTTACAGTGAGTGATGGTTTCGAGTGAGGGGATTGCGCGGTGGCAGCTAACGAAGTTGTTAGGATTAGGATCATCAAAACAATATTCCAAATGTGGATGTGTTTATTATGTTCCACTTGAAGGTTACGATTTCTTATAATTGGTTTGGTATCCAAAAACTAACTCAATTTAACCACAAAGAGACAATTCTTGCTGCATGTTTCGTAAGCCTATTAATCCCCTTCATCTACGTCGGCCGCAGCCGGTCCATCCATAAACCAATGAAGTTCGCCATCTGCAGGATTGATCAGTTGGGCTGGATAATCATCAATTTTAATTGGCCCCTTAAGAATGTTAGCAACTGCCTCTGCTTTTGAGGACCCATAGACAAGGAAGGCTATACAGTGTGCAGCATTGATCAATGGTGCTGTGAATGTGATACGGTACATGCTCACTTCCTGAACGTAGATCTCTTTTACCAATGCATGTTTTTCGTGTAATACCGATGTGTGCGGAAAAAGTGAAGCAGTATGGGAATTGTCGCCTAGCCCAAGCAAAATTAAATCGAAACGGCATTCCTTGCCTTGAAAATGATTCCTTATTCGTGTCTCATAATCGGTTGCTGCGTCGGCTGGTTGCAGTGATGTATTCACACCAAAGATGTTTTCAACGGCAATATTCAACGGAACGAACAACGATTTCTTTACCATGAGGAAGTTGCTGTTTGCATGATCCGCCGGAACGTACCTTTCATCCCCAAAAAAGAAATAGACCTTTTTCCAGTCAATGCGAAGGCGATACGCATCAGAGGCAAGCAATTCATACAAACGCTTTGGTGAGCTTCCGCCGGAAAGCGCAATGGTAAATCTGTCCGATCGTTTGATAGAAGTCTTTGCCCGCTCGACAATAAAGTCAGCGAGGGCGACGAGTAAAGCATCAGGGTCTTTAGAGACGTGGAGCATACACTAATATCGTATGAAAACTGTCAACGCAAAAACAAGTATCGTCATATCGTCGATGAAATTTAGGAGGTCAATCCAGTTTGAAGTTAGCTATTTTATTTATCCTGGGTTGAATCGTCCAGATGCCTATTGGCCAAAAAAGTAAACGAATGATATCGCCGAAATAGTCATTTATATCGATGTCTTCTTTTGTCTCGAGCAGTTTGAGCGTCTTGGCCGGATAAGAAAAAATAATTGCTGTTGACATTAGTGAATAGACCAGTAAAATCAACAGCTCGGGAAGGTTACCTTCGATGGTAAATTCCAGCTCTTTTATAGTAATTATCAGTTTTGACAAAGTGGTGGCAATAATTAGCTGTATTCCCGTCCCAATAAAAACCCAAAAGCGAGTCGATCCCTGGTCCTTACGCAGTCTCGCGAGTCCGTAGCCTAGCACTAATATCCATCCGAGGATTACTGTCGTTGAAATAACGTCTAAGATCATTCCGACCACTGGCAAAATGGTCTCGACTATACTCTCGATCAAACTCAAGGAGATAAGGGTAACGAATATT
>Ga0193738_1000565_pt1 | contig 18270 bp, 7 predicted proteins | sample L2a1metaG_FD_144927 | JGI IMG/M metagenome (GOLD analysis project Ga0193738, IMG submission 144927) | Soil microbial communities from a riparian zone of the East river system, Colorado, United States - L2a1 | ecosystem: Environmental > Terrestrial > Soil > Riparian zone | place: USA: East River...
ACACCTACGCCTGCTATACCTGTTTTATCTCTGAATTGAGTTCCATTATCCTGTGCACCACCAGCAAAATTATTTGCTCCCACTTCCGGATCGATCGCTATCTTATAATATTGCAGCGTTTGATAATTGTTTAGATGTGTCCAGGCAACTCCGGAGCCGGCTGTGGTAATATCATTTGTGATACGAATTCCGCCATCATCAGAAGAGATAGCTTCATTTGAGTTAACAGGATTAAAAACAAGATTATGAATATCAGGATGGCTTTTTTCATAAAAAGTCAATGTTGGTAAAGTATTTCCATAACCACCGATCCATGAAGTGGCGGCAGTAGAAGAAAAACCATTTGTCGAACGATATAAACTTGTTCCGCCAAGTATCACAAAATTTGGATCATTGGGCTTGACAGTTATTAGCATATCATAGCCTCCCTGGATTGCAAATGGATCCGTAGCTTCATGATTACCACCAGGAAAATCAGGTACATTATTTGAAAGATTTGACCAAACATTACCACTTGTCATATCAAGTTTAAAAAGATCTGCTTCCTTATTAAAACCCGGGCTTGCATTTGAAAGTCCGTTTTCATACAACACATAAAGTATGTTTTCATTTGATGGGGCTAATGCAAGCAATGTTCTTCTTGTATCATAAAAATTTGATCCGCTTACAACCTCGAAACTATATGCATTTCCACGCCAGCCATCTACAGAATCAACACCTGCTGTTTGACCGCCTGCCAGTCTTGTCCATGAAGATTGATCCCCGGTTGTTGATCTCCAGATTCCTCTTCCAAACGAAGGATTGATCCCTGTTCCAAACACTGGGTTTGAACCTGAAACTGCGACATAAACTTTTCCTGTAGGAGAACAAACGACATCCATTTGACCATTTGCAGCGAAAGCAGAACCCAGTGCAACAACTGGTTCTCCAAAAACTACCTGGAAACTAGTACCGCCATTTGTAGAACGAACGATACGACGATGCCCCGCAATATAAAGATCCCCGTTTAAAGGGTTTACAACAAGGCGATGAACATAATCAAATGTATGATCGAATCTTTCGGGTAGTCCCACTGTTAAAGTCCCACCACCAATTTCTGTAATATTTAATGTTAGTCTTGTCCATGTGGCTCCATTATCCGTTGATTTGAAAACACCGTAACCAAGATAACCAGCACCCGTTGCATCAGCTGAGCTTCCAACATATTCACCTCCACCAGCATACCAAGTATCCTGGTTTCCCGGACGGGGATCTTGTGCGACACTTGATACATTATGAACTTCGTTTGCAGGAGTAACTCGTGTCCAGTTTGTTGTTCCATTGTAGCGAATATCATAAGCAATGGCTCTTGTTCTGCCACCATTATTATTAGGACCTGCTGGCAGATAATTATTTTGAATTTGAATTCTTGAAGTTGGTGATGAGACAGATCTTTCGGGAATTGTTTTTGCAAACTCTATTTCCTGGTCACGATAGCCAAACTTGGCTTCACCAGTTGTCGGGTCTTTCACCATATCCGCTTCATATTTCCAGCGCAGGTAATGATAAGCAGCTTCGTTTTCTTTCACTAGTTCTTTAGAAACGGAAGCTTGCGGCTTATCGCTTGTTTTTTTTACTAATAACCGGAAACCCAATGCTACCAGGAATACCACCGCTACAGAGACAATAACCCTAATTTTCATTTGATGACTTTTAGAAGATGGCAATTTACTAAAATATACTATCAGGTGTTCAGGTAAAGGCAAAGATCAATTCCATATTTTTGTCACGGATGAGTGTACAGGTTTTGATGAATTTATTCTCCAATACCCCCCGCCTTTTTCAATTGGCGGACAGGCTCTCTTTTTCCCAAAAACAAAAGATATATCTTGAAAACCTGCAAGGCAGCTCCCCCGAATTTTTTAGTGCCGCAATCTTTGAACACCCTTCCTGCTCACAGTTTAATCACCTTATCGTATTAAATGATGCGGAAGATGCCGCTTATTTTCACAACACGCTGGAAAATCTGACCGGTGCGCTGGATATTTTTTACTTCCCGGCTTCTTTCAAACAAAGAAAGAATTTTAGCCTGCTCAATAGCAGTCACGTAATGCTACGAACCGAGGCGCTGACAAAGATCGCTTCGCAATTGAATGCTACGGGTTCAGTAAATAAAAAAGTGCTGGTCACTTATCCGGATGCTTTGTTTGAGAAAGTGGTGATCTCGGATACTCTTTCATCAAACATCATATTTATAAAAAATGGCGATTCGATCGATACCGGGGCATTACTCTTAAAATTGGCAGACTTTGGTTTTGAAAGAACTGATTTTGTGTATGAGCCGGGACAATTTGCCATTCGTGGAGGTATTCTTGATATTTATTCTTTTGGAAATGAAAAACCTTACCGTGTCGAGCTTTATGGAAATGAAGTTGATTCTATCAGGATCATTGATCCCGAAACACAATTGAGTGAACGAAAGTTATTGCAGGTAAGTATTATACCAAATATTGAAACGCAGTTTGTTGATAAAGAAAAGATCTCGCTCCTGGATTTTTTACCCGGGAACACAGTTGTCTGGATCCGTGATGAAGAAATAGTTTATGAAAGAGTAAGAGAAAATGAAGAAGAGTTAAAAGATTTTTTTGAAAACAGGAATGAAGTCAAAAAAACCAGGGATCATATTTCTGAGCAGGGGACACAGGTAAATTTTAAAGAAACAGATTTTATTTCAAGTGGTGATCTTGAAAAACAATTTGAAGTCCGTTCATGTATTTATTTCGGAGAAGAGCCGACTGATCGACCTGGTCTGTTCACTATTCAATCAAATACAAGAACGCAACCTGCCTTTAACCGTCGTTTTGATCTGCTGATACAAGACCTGAAAGAATGGGAGAAAAAAGGATTTGAAGTTTACCTGTTTGCAGAAAACCCAAAGCAACTTGAAAGGTTACGTAGCATTTTTGAAGACCTGAAAGCGGAAATAGTTTTTAATCCTATCACAGTTTCAATACATGAAGGATTTATTAATGAAGACATAAAAGTTGTTTGTTATACGGATCATCAGATATTTCAACGTTATCACAAATACAGGGTTAAACAGGCTTACAATAAGAACAAGGCGCTGACATTAAGAACTCTTCGTGAATTGCAACCCGGAGATTTTGTAACGCATATCGATCATGGTGTAGGTACATTCAGCGGTTTGCAAAAAATTGAAGTGAATGGAAGATTGCAGGAAGCCGTAAGGATTATTTATAAAGACAGCGATATTCTTTATGTCAATATCAACTCACTTCATAAAATCGCAAAATACACTGGCAAAGAAGGGACAGTTCCTAAAATAAATAAGCTGGGTAGCGATGTATGGAATAAGCTGAAGGATAAGACCAAGGCTAAGGTTAAGGAAATAGCGTTTGACCTCATTAAACTTTATGCCCAGAGAAAAGCACAGGAAGGCTTTCAGCATACTCCCGATAATTATTTACAAACAGAATTGGAAGCTTCATTTATTTATGAGGATACACCTGACCAGGGCAAAGCGACTGCCGATGTAAAAAAAGATATGGAGTCAAGTTCGCCAATGGACAGGTTGATCTGCGGCGATGTTGGTTTTGGGAAAACGGAAATTGCCATTCGTGCAGCATTCAAGACTTGCATTGAGGGAAAACAAGCGGCTATCCTGGTGCCTACAACTATTCTTGCATTTCAGCATTATAAAACTTTTAGTGACCGGTTAAAAGATTTTCCTGTTACTGTTGATTATATCAATCGTTTTAAATCAGCAAAAGAAAAAAAGGAAACGCTTAAAAAACTGGAAGAAGGAAAGATCGAAATAATCATTGGTACACATGCTTTATTGGGAAAAGAGGTAAAGTATAAGGACCTCGGTTTGCTAGTGATCGATGAGGAACAAAAGTTTGGTGTTGGTCATAAAGAAAAAATTAAAACGATCAAAACAACTGTTGATTGTTTAACATTAACGGCTACTCCAATTCCAAGAACGCTGCAGTTTTCATTAATGGGTGCAAGAGACCTCAGTATCATCAATACACCACCGCCGAATCGTCAGCCGATACAAACCGAAGTGCATGTATATAATGAGGACCTGATCCGTGAAGCAGTCTACTATGAAACAGAAAGGGGCGGCCAGGTATTTTTTATTTACAATCGTATTCAGGGTCTTGCTGAAATGGCGAATATTTTACAAGCTCTTTGTCCTGACCTGAGTATTGGTATTGCACATGGTCAAATGGAAGGACATGAACTGGAAAAGCATATTCTTGATTTTATTGATAAAAAATATGATGTGCTTGTTTGTACCAACATTGTTGAAAGTGGAGTTGATATTCCGAATGTGAATACGATCATTGTAAACAATGCTCATCATTTTGGTTTAAGTGATCTTCACCAGTTAAGAGGCAGGGTAGGACGCAGTAATAAAAAAGCATTTTGTTATTTGTTGTCTCCACCGATGAGTACGCTTCCTGATGATTCAAGAAAAAGATTGCAAACACTGGAGCAACATAGTGAACTTGGCAGCGGTTTTCAAATTGCTATGCGTGATCTTGATATTCGTGGCGCCGGTAATATGCTTGGTGGTGAGCAAAGCGGTTTTATGGCTGATATTGGTTTTGAAACCTATCAGAAAATTCTGGATGAAGCAATTCGTGAATTAAAAAGAACGGAGTTTAAGGATCTGTTCAAAGAAGAAATTTCAAAACAGGATGATTTTGTTCAGGATTGTACAATTGATACCGATCTTGAGATACTGATACCTGATGATTATGTTGAAAGCATCACTGAAAGATTATCGCTTTATCAGCGATTGGATAATTCAGAAACAGAAGATGAACTGCAATTAATGGCAGTGGAAATGAAGGATCGTTTCGGCGAATTGCCTCAGCAGGTAAATGATCTTTTTATCACGGTTCGGTGCCGCAAGCTGGCGGTTGAACTTGGGTTTGAAAAAATGAGTTTAAAAGATGAAACACTACGTTGCTATTTTATAAACAGACCGGACTCTCCTTATTTTGAATCACAAACTTTTCAGCAGATTCTTTCGTTTATACAAACAGGAACTAATAAAGCGAAATTGAAGCAATCGGGAAGATTGTTCAGCATGATAGTCAATGATGTTAAGTCGATGGAAGACATGCATCGTTTCCTGGCAGCAATGAATAAATTTTGTTTTGATTGACCTTTAAAATCCAGCAAAGTGATTTTACGAGCCAAAAGTGAGTAAAACCCACCTGTTTTATTTACGTAATTGTTTTATTTTTAAGAGATAAATCTGGCTATGAGAATCCATCCAATTCCTTTAACTATACTGCTTTGCCTTTATTCGGCGATTTCCTATTCGCAAAAAGACACAAGTTCTGCGTTGCAACTTCGTAGCGGTAAGGTTTTCATTGAAAGAAATATTACTGTAGAAAATGTAAAAACATTTACTGACCGTTTGGAAAAAGTAAACGGGAAATCATTTGCTGTTCTTCAATTTGAACAAATACCATCAGAAGAAAGAAAAAGAACCCTTGTTGCATCTGGTGTTCAATTACTGGAATTCATTCCGGGCAATGCATATACAGTTTGTATCACAAAAAATATGGATCATACTGTATTACAAAATGCAGGCGTAAGATCGATCCTTGAATTATCGCCGCAACAAAAAATGCATCCATCGATGGCTAAGGGAATTTTTCCTTCATGGGCCATCAAAACTCCCGGCATGGTGGATGTATTGATCAGTTTTCCAAAAACAATTTCATTTGATGAAATAAGAAGTTTACTGCGTGAGAAAAAGATCGGGATCACATCGATCGAATACTATAAGTATAATATTATTGGATTAAGAATAATCCGAAATCGACTTACCGAAGTTGCTTCTTTTCCTTTTATAGAATATATCGAGCCGGCGCCACACGGGGCACAGACATTGAATTATATCGCCAAACAAAATTCCCGTGGTAATGTTTTAAATGCTGCAACAGGAGTGGGTGGTTATAATTTAAAAGGTGAGGGGGTTGTAATTGGTGTTGGAGATGATGCCGATCCACAATATCATGTTGATTTCACAGGGAGACTTATCAATTTTGGGCCTGCCGGTTATTTTTATCATGGTACACATGTGCATGGAACAGTAGGTGGTGGCGGTATTGTTGGTGAGCAATATGCAGGGTACGCTCCAAAGTCAACAATGGTTGTGCAAAATCTTTCAGGTATTATCAGCAATGCTCCAACTTATGTTACAGACTATGGAATGGTTCTCACTAATAATTCTTATGGCGATATAGTTGGGGATTGTGATTATATGGGTCATTATGATCTGACAAGCCGGGCAATGGACCTGCTGGCAATTGATCAACCAAATCTTCAAAATGTTTTTGCAGTAGGTAATGATGGCGGTTTGACCTGTTCTACTTATCCATCTGCCTTTCGTACTGTTTTAAGCAGCTATCAATCTGCAAAGAATGTTATTACAGTTGGTGCAACTGACAGGACGGGGGTTGTTACATCTTTTTCGAGTCGCGGTCCGGTTCGAGATGGACGTTTAAAACCGGAATTAATGGCGGATGGATTGTTTACAATATCAACAGTGAATACTCCTGACGATGGCTATGGTCCGCAACAAGGAACAAGTATGGCAGCACCTGCTGTCACTGGTGGGCTTGCATTGTTGTATGAAAAATATCGTTCACAAAATAGTGGTGCCAATCCTAAAAGCGGGTTAATGAAGGCCCTGATCTGCAACGGCGCTGCTGATCTTGGTAATCCAGGTCCTGATTATACTTATGGATTTGGCTGGATGAACTTGTTGCGTTCAGTTGATATGTTGCACAATAATCGTTTTTATATTTCAACTATTAGTAATGGAGGAAACAACACACATTCAATTTCAGTTCCTGCTAATACTGCACAACTTAAAGTAACTCTCTATTGGAACGATCCTGCAGCAGCTGCCTTTTCAGCACAAACATTGGTAAATGATCTTGATGTTGAAATAACTTCTCCATCATCCTTTTTGCCATATAAATTAGATACGATACCGGCCAATGTAGATGCTGATGCATTGCCGGATGATGATCATATAAATAATATTGAACAAATAGTAATTAATACTCCTGCAAACACAACTTATACAGTTACGGTAAAAGGAACAGCGGTTGCGTCAGGACCACAGGAATATTTTGTTGTATATGATATCATTCCAGTTCAAACAAAAATTGTTTACCCAATAGGAAATGAAACATTTGTTCCCGGAGAAACTGAAACGATTCAATGGGAATCTTATGGCGGTACAGCAAGTACTTTTTTAGTCGAATACTATGATGGAAGTGCCTGGAATACGATCAATGCGACAGTTGCGGCAAATGTTCGCCGGCTTGATTGGTTAGTGCCGAATATACAGACATCACAGGCACTGATAAGAGTTACAAAGAATACACCCGGACAGGTTAGCACAAGTGCAGCTTTTACCATTCTTGGAATGCCAACTTTATCATTGTCAGCAACACAATGCGAAGGATATTTTGCAGTTGACTGGACAGCAGTTACAGGTGCCACTGACTATGAGGTATTTCACTTACAAGGCAGTGAAATGGTTTCGATCGGAACTACAACTTCAACAAATTATATTGTAAGTGGTTTATCATCTAATACAGAACACTGGGTTACAGTTTGTGCAAGATCAAGCGGGCAACGGGGAAGAAAAGCATTTGCAATAAAACATACACCAAATACCGGAACATGTGCTGGTGCCATTTCAAATAATGATATAAAAATTGATTCAATTACTACACCAGTATATGGCAGGTTAAATACTTCAACAGCATTAACAGCATCAACGACTGTTTCAGCAAGAATTAAAAATCTGGATGATGCAAATGTTACCAGTTTTAAAATGCGATATTATATCGGTGTTACATTGATAGTAGAAGATGTTGTATCAACAACAGTAACACCTGGCAGCACATTCACGCATAGTTTTTCTCTTCCTTATAATTTTTCGGCGGCCGGGAATTATATTTTAAAAGCAGAAGTTGAAAATACAACAGGAGCTGATCCTGTTGCTGCTAATAATTCAATAACGGATACTGTTCGTCAATTAAGTAATGATGCCCTCATTCTTCCGTTTATAGATGATCTTGAAACAGCAGCATCACGACAATATTATAAAAATCGTTTTGGTGTAACAGGTGTTGATCGTTATGATTTTACAAACACTGATCCGTTTGGAAGATTGAGCACATTTATAAATAGTGGCATGGCTTATTCAGGTTCCAAATCTCTTATCATGGATTACAATGGATGGAATGGCGGCGTTGGCAGTAACAATTTTGTTTATGGCACTTATAATCTCAATGGTATAAATGCTGCCTTCAAAGATATGCGACTTGATTTTCAGTTTAAGTCACATGGCGATAGCGTGGTTAATGCAAACAATAAAATTTGGATCCGTGGTGATGATACACAACCATGGGTAGAAGCATTTACACTTTCTTCAAATGGAAATGTGCCCGGGGTATTCAAACGAACACCAAGCATTGAAATGTCAAATCTTTTGATCGCTGCCACTCAAAATTTCAGCAGTAGTTTCCAGGTTCGTTTTGGACAATTTGGAATTGTTCGTATCAATGATAATGATAGTTTCCAGGGACACAATTTTGATGATATAAGAATATATGAGGCTATTGATGATGTTCAAATGATCAGCATTGATGAGCCAACAAATAATTGCGGCTTAACGAATGCACCGATAAAAGTCACGATAAGAAATGCCTCGGTAAATCCGATCAATAATATACCGGTCAGGATAGTTGTTGATGGCGGTACTCCGGTGATCGAATTTATTACCGGGCCACTGGCTGCAAAAACAACGGCCCAGTTCTCCCTGGCAACTACTGCAAACCTGTCTGGATTAGGTGATCACACGATCCGGATCAATGTACAATATGGTACAGATAATTTCAAGGATAATGATACAGTAACAATAAATGTGTTTAATGCACCATTGATCACAATATTTCCTCATGTTGAAAATTTTGAAACCAATAATGGTTACTGGCGCAGTTCAGACACAGTAAATTCCTGGGAGTATGGCGTACCTGCTTCAATCAAAATAAATAAGGCGGCCAGTGGAACAAGAGCATGGAAAACAAATCTTAACGGTTACTATCGTAACGATGATATCTCTTATTTGTATTCGCCGTGTTACAATATTAATGGAATGACCAACCCGACATTGAGCTTGAATATAGCGCTGGATCTTGAGGATTGTGGTGGCACTCTTTGCGACGGTGCATATATTGAATATTCTGCCGATGGTAATACATGGTCTCGTCTTGGCAATGTAGGCACAGGAACAAATTGGTATGATAAAGATTATGGTGGCGGCAACAAAATGTGGAGTGTACAGGATTATACTAGATGGCATGTGGCAACAACTCCATTGCCAACCGGTATTCCGGCTATAAGATTCAGAGTTGTAATAGTTGCAGATCCATTCGTAAGTTTTGAAGGAGTTGCTATTGATGATGTGCATGTGTATGATAACACAATGGGAGTGTATGATGGAATTACGATGGCTTCACCAGTTTCTCAAAATATAACAGGCGGAACAAATTGGATAAATTTTGTTTCAGGTGGTAAATTGGTGGCATCGGTTCAGCCTAATAACCAAAACCTGGGTAACACTGGAGTACAGGCATTCATTAATACCGGCGGAGTTCGTAATGATGGCGATCAATATTATCATGACAGAAACATAACGATCAAGCCGACGAATATAAATTTGAGTGATTCAGCTACTGTTCGTTTTTATTTTCTTGATAATGAAACGGAAAATCTATTGAATGCTACTGGTTGCCCTACTTGTACTAAACCTTCGATGGTAACAGAGCTTGGTGTAACAAAGTATTCCGATCCTGACGATAATTTTGAAAACGGGAATCTTTCAGATGATATCCAGGGAACATTCAGTTTCTTAAGTACTGACTGGAATTATAAAATTCCATTTGACAAAGGCTATTATGTAGAATTTAAAACAAAAGATTTTTCTGAGTTCTGGTTAAATAATGGCGGTGTTGATAAGCAAACACCTTTGCCTGTTGAGTTAGTAAGCTTTACTGCAAAAAAGAAAGATAGCAAAGATGTGATCGCTGAATGGAAAACGGTATCAGAGCAAAATACCAGTCATTTTGAAATTGAAGTTGCAAAAGGAAATACTGATTATCAAAATGGACGTTTTGTAAAAATTGGTGAGGTGGCAAGTCCGGGTAATTCAAATTCTGAAAGAAGCTACAATTTTACAGATACAGAAGCTGGCAAATCAGGAGTCCGTTACTACCGTTTAAAAATAGTTGACAAGAATAACACCTTCGCTTATTCACCGGTTCGACCAGTGATCTTTAGTAACGAAATTCAATGGCAGGTTTATCCGAATCCCTCTAACGGTGTTTACAATTTTATTTATCAGTTAAATCAACATGAGAACCTAACTATAAAAATTTATGATGTAACCGGAAGACAGGTAAAACAAATAAACCTTAGTGGAAATGGTTTTGTGCAGAAAGTCCAGGTTGATTTGAAAGCAGCGAAATATGCGCCGGGAGTTTATCTTCTTTCGGCAGAAGCGGGGGAAAAGAAATACAGCATTAGATTGATAAAACAATAAAAAAAGAAAGGGGCTCAAAAAAGCCCCTTTACTATTTTTCGCTACTAATTACCATCCTTGTTTCGCAATACCGGCTTTAATGGCCGCTAAAGCTTTTTCTTCATTTACCAAAGTTGTCAGCTTATTTCCCTTACCATCGTGCCCCTGCACCATATAGGCGCCTTTGGCAGTTTTGGTGATCACAGCGTCCATCACTGGAACCCCTTTTTCTTTGGTTTTAACATTGTAAGCTGTCAGTTGAACTTCACTCATGATAATAGGTTTTTTGATTAGGAATGCCTGAAATTAGGGATTCTACGGCTTTTTTGATAATCAAATTTTGTCATACGCCCTAAAACAATACATTAAAAAGGTATGCTAATATTTCAAAATCAACCGTTTGGCTAAAAACGATTTTTATTTTTTATTTCTGTCTCTTGACAGGGTTTATGGAAATTTTTCACATAAACATCTTATAAATCTTTGAAAACCATAGTTCACTTATGAGATTATATTACACATTAACTATCCTGGCTCTACTTCTTTTTATAAGCACTCCTGCTCAAAATGTTTCTGAAAGAGGAAAGCTGCTTCAGTTGTACCAAAATGAGGATTATGCAGGAGCAATTGACTGGCTGTTATCAATTTCCTCCCAATCGACTGATCGGATTCAATATAATAATGACCTGGCATATTCTTTTTTCATGAATGATCAGCCTGGGGAGGCGCTGGAATTGTTCAAACAAACATATCAATTACAGCCTTCAAATGTGATGGCTAGTATTTACCTGGCACGTATTTACAGCAGCAGAAAGGAATTGGATAGTGCTTTATTTTTTTACAATAATCTTATTTCTTTTCAGCCTATTAATTACCGTTTCTGGCAAAAAGCCGGGCTGGTGTTTTATGAAAAGAATGAACTGGATTCTGCAGCATATTATTTAAGCAAGGCTTATTCAATCAATCCCCGCTCTGGATCAACAACTATTCAACTTGCAGATACGTATATAAAACAAAAGACAATGCTAAAGGCTGATAGCCTTCTTAAAAAATTTCTGTCTGTAGATTCATCAGTAAAGGAAGTAATTGCAAAAAGGATCGATCTCAGCTATAAGCTGGCAGATTACGCAACGGTTATTAAATGGGGTGAAAAATTATGGAGCGATTCGATCGATATTACACTCCCTTATATAAGCCTTGCCTGGAGTTACCTGGCAATCGATAGTATTGATAAGTGCATTAGTTTGACTGAATGGCTTATGGGCAAGAATAAAGCAAGCCAGTCATTGAACTATTGTGCTGCTCTTGCATATTCAAAAAAGAAAAACTTTGATAAAAGTAATATGTTACTGGATGAATGTTTGAAGCAAAGTATCCATGATGATGCTGTTTTGTACTTCAATGCCAAGTCAGATAATTATGAATCGTTGAAGCAATATCAGAGAGCAATTCAATACTATGACACCTCTTATTATATTTTTCAATCACCGCTTGATTTGTATTATACCGGGAGGCTTTATGACAAATATTTCAATAACAAAACGAAAGCAAGTTTTTATTACAAACAATTCATTAATAAAAGAAAAAATCCCCGCAACAGCGGGGAAAAGAGAGTGTTTGATTATATCAATGAGTATCTGAAACAAAAAAGTAAATGAATTTACACATCTATCTTAGCATACCTGGCATGACTCTCGATAAATTCTCTTCTTGGACCTACTTCATCGCCCATCAACATACTGAAAACACGATCAGCTTCTGCCGCACTTTCAATTGTTACTTGCTTTAAAGTTCTTGTTTGAGGGTTCATGGTCGTATCCCAAAGCTGCGTAGCATTCATCTCACCCAAACCTTTGTAACGCTGCACATTTACGCTATCATCTTTACCTGCACCAATTCTTTCAACTGCAGCTTTTCTTTGCTCTTCTGTCCATGCGTAAGTTTGTTCCTTTCCTTTTTTAACCAAATAAAGCGGTGGCTGAGCAATGTATACATATCCTTGCTCTACAAGTTCCTTCATGTACCGGTAAATAAATGTGAGGATCAATGTGGCAATATGACTTCCGTCCACGTCGGCATCGGTCATGATAATGAGCTTGTGATAGCGAAGTTTAGAATGATTCAAAGCTTTTGGATCTTCAGATGTTCCAACAGTTACACCTAAAGCCGTATACATATTTCTAATCTCTTCATTTTCGTAGATCTTATGTTCCATTGCTTTTTCTACGTTCAAAATTTTACCACGCAGAGGAAGAATGGCCTGGAAACTTCTATCCCGACCTTGCTTTGCTGTACCACCGGCGCTATCACCCTCAACAAGGTATAATTCACATTTTGCAGCATCTCTCTCAGAGCAGTCAGCAAGTTTTCCTGGTAAACCGCCGCCGCTTAACACTGACTTTCTTTGAACCAACTCTCTTGCCTTTCTTGCAGCAGCTCTTGCCTGTGCCGCAAGAATCACTTTATTAATAATGCTCTTTGCTTCTCTTGGATTTTCTTCAAGGTATGCTTCCAAAACTTTTGAAACAGTTGAATCAACCACACCCATCACATCGCTATTACCCAATTTTGTTTTTGTCTGTCCTTCAAATTGTGGCTCCGGAACTTTTACTGAAATGATAGAACTTAAGCCTTCACGAAAATCATCGCCTTCAATTTCAACCTTTGCTTTTTCAAATAAACCATTTTTATCACCGTATGATTTAAATACTCTTGTTAATGCACGACGATAACCAGCTACGTGAGTACCACCTTCAATCGTATTGATATTGTTTACGTAAGAATAAACATGCTCATTGAAAGAATCGTTGTAGATCATTGCTACTTCTACCGCTACATTTGTTACTTCATCACGACCTTCTACAAATATTACTTTTGGAATGAGTGGACTTCTTCCAGCATTGTTATCCAACATTTCTACAAACTCAACAATACCACCTTCGCTATAAAATGTTTTTGTGTATGTGCCATTCTCTTCTTCTTTTTCTCTTAGGTCATTTAAAATGATCCTAACTCCTTTGTTCAAAAATGAAAGTTCACGAAGACGAGCTTCTAAAATATCTTTTTTGTAAACAGTTACAAGAAAGATGGTATCATCAGGCCAGAAGTGGACTGTTGTACCTCTTTTATCACTGGTGCCAATTTCACGAACAGCATATTGTGGTATGCCGATCTGGTATTCCTGCTCAAATTTTTTCCCTTCACGACAAACCTCAACATGTAATTTTTTACTTAATGCATTTACACAGCTTACACCAACACCATGCAAACCACCCGAAACTTTATAAGAGTCTTTATCGAATTTTCCACCGGCATGCAACACCGTCATTACAACTTCCAATGCACTTCTTTTTTCTTTTGTATGCATTTCTGTTGGAATACCACGACCATCATCTTCAACTGAGATGGAATTATCTTCATGAATAGTAACAATAATATTTTTGCAATAACCAGCTAAAGCTTCATCAATAGAGTTGTCGACAACTTCATAAACAAGATGATGCAAGCCTTTTTCACTGATATCACCGATATACATCGCAGGACGTTTGCGAACCGCTTCCAATCCTTCCAAAACCTGGATGCTATCAGCACCATAACCATTATTTGCGGGGGTAGCTTTTGCTTTGATTTCTTCGCTCATAAATTGATAAATCCTGACTTGAAAATTAGTAAAATGAAATGCCTGCGAATGTACGTAAATAAGCCCTCTTGAAGGGTATTTATAAAGCTAAATTTTGAGTATTTTTATCACCAAAGTGGATAAAAATAAGGGCTGAAAAACTACGTCTTCAGCCCTTAAAAATCAGTTCTATTTATCAGCAATTTCTCTTAACGATCTGTGCTACCAGGTCAGCTTCGGTGCAAACTTTATTGCCAACATAAACAGTTCCCTTCATCTCGCAAATACCGCGGCGCATAGGACCTGAAAGCTCCATTTTTAAGAGCATCGTATCACCGGGTTTTACCATTTGCTTGAATTTGCAATTATCGATCTTGAGGAAATAGGTATCATACAAACCTTCAGGGCTCATGTTCATTGCTAAAATGCCTCCACACTGCGCCAACGCCTCCACTTGTAACACACCCGGCATTATCGGGTTACCGGGAAAATGCCCCTGGAAAAACCATTCATTAAAAGTCACATTCTTGATACCGACGATATGCGTGTCACTAAGCTCAATTACTTTATCAAGTAATAAGAAAGGGTAACGATGAGGCAATTTTTTTTCAATGTAAGCCAGGTCATAGACCGCTGGGATCGTTGGATCATAGACAGGAACTCCACGGGTATGCTTATTCTTTTTGATGTATTGTTTTACCTTTTTTGCAAACTCTACATTACTACTGTGCCCCGGCCTGTTTGCAATGATCTTTGCTTTAATGGGATAACCGATCAAGGCAAGGTCACCGACAACATCCAATAATTTATGACGTGCAGGTTCATTTGGAAAACGTAATTCAAGATTATTGAGATAGCCTTCACTTTTTACTTCTATCTTTTCTTTCTTAAATATCTTTTTTAATCTTTCAATTTCAACAGCACCTACTGGTTTATCCACTACGACGATCGCATTGTTTACATCACCACCTTTGATAAGATTATTATCCAGCAACATTTCTAATTCATGTAAAAAGCAAAATGTACGGCATGGGGCGATCTCAGATTTAAAGTCAGCCATTTTTTTTAACCCCGCATGCTGGGTACCAAGAACAGGAGAATTAAAATCGATCAATGTGGTAACAGAGTAATCTGCAGCAGGCATTGCAACCATATCGACTCTTTTACTTTCATCCTGCAGGTAAATATTTTCATCAATGCTATACCATGTTTTTGTTGCGTCTTGTTCAGCGATGCCGGCTTTTTCGATCAGGTCAACAAATGGTTCACTGCTTCCATCCATGATCGGCATTTCAGGCCCGTTCACTTCTATCAAACAATTATCGATACCCATTCCAACCAATGCAGCCAGCACATGTTCAACTGTACTTACTTTACCGCCATTTGCTTCTAATGTAGTACCACGACTTGTATCTGTTACAAGATCACAATCAGCTTTTATAATTGGCTTTCCGGGAAGATCGATACGTTGAAATTGAAAACCAAAACCAGGTGTTGCAGGTTTCAATGTAAGGTCAACAAGAATTCCTGTATGTAAACCAGTACCTGAAATACTTACTTCAGAACTGATGGTGTGTTGTTTATCAGGATTGAATTGCCCATTCATATTCGAAGCAATATAGGCCTTATTTTCTGTGGGTGAAATCATGCGGGCAAAGATAAGATTTGAGAGGGAAAAGAGTAGTTATATAATCTGCTTTTTGCAATTCTATAAATACTTATCGAGAGGCCATATCTCGATCACATCAGTTTCTTTCGATTTATCTTTCATGTTTCGGTATTAACGCATATATTTTTAACTTTCCGGCACCAATGCCTTGCAGATGGCGAGATACCCACAAAGTGGGATTGGTAGTTGCAGATATTCGGTTAAATTACGATATCAAGATGTTGATACGGATGACCATAGAACGTTTACCATTAAAACCCCAGTTATGAGAAAAAATTATTTATTGATTCCCTGTATAGGGATTATTATGGCCGGTGAATACACACGGCAATGGGTTAATACCAAATCAATTGTAAGATAATTTTGTACTACGAAAAGGTGTAAATGAAATTGGAAAAAGGAAAGACTAAAATTTCAATAGAAGATAAATTAGCTACCGACTTATTAGAACTGATAAAAAACAAACATAAAAGTTTAATAAGACTCGGTAACTCGGAGTTAATTATGCTGTTTTGGCATATAGGTAATAAATTAAATAAGTATTTTGAGAGCATAGAAGGGATTGAATTAGAAAAATCAGTCATTAAAAGCATTTCAACTCGCTTGGCTGCAAAGTATGGTTCGTTTTTTTTTGAAAGGGATTTAAAAAAAATGAAACTGTTTGTTGATTTATTTCCTGAATTGTCTGAAATTAAACAGTTCGTTTATTTTGTGAGTTGGAGACATATTCTTCTTTTATTGCAGATTTCAGATTGGAATGAGAGACGGTTCTTTCTTAGCTATAAAATAAAACATGGCTTAAGTGTTAAGGATTTGCGACGGAAAATTTCGATTGGTATTTATGAAAAAAGTAATCTTGGTAAAGCTTGGAAAAAAAAGGGCAAACCTCCAATTGGTGAAATCCCAAAAAAGACGATAAACTGTTTAAAAATTCCACCGATAAGTTTTGAACTTATTATTCGGAACGATAAAGCACTAGACAATGTTTTTAAAAAACCAATACTATTTCCTTTTTGCAAATTAACAAAACCATCAAATGGATTTTCAAAAAAAAGTAAAAAATCAATTAAAACCCAAGATCAGTTATTTGAAGAAATAGTAGAAGAAATTGAAAAATACAGACGTGATCTAAATACTTGGCTCAATACCCATTTTAATTTCCTGTTCTGGGAACTTGGTAACCGAATCAATCAAAAGATTTTAAATAATGATGGAAATAATCATACGAAAGCAATTATTCAAAATACATCATTTCTATTAGAAAAAAAATATGGCAGAAATTTTAGTGAAAAACAATTGAATGCCTCAGTAAAATTTGCAAATCAATTTCAAGATATTGGCATAGTTTCCCGAATCGCATACTTAATAAGCTGGGACCATATTTTATTATTATTACCTCTTAAAGAAATTGAAGCTGTACTTTTTTATGCTAGATTAACAGCCATTAAAGGTCTGAGTGCAGAAAACCTACGAAAACAAATTGTCAAAAAGGTTTATGAGCAATCTCCGGGAGCAAAGAAAACTGAGCAAGCTTTATTAAATTCATTAAAAAATCCTATGACAGAAACGACGATTGTAAAGAAAGGGAATTCGATTGAAGAGGGTACCATTGTTAATTATGAATTTGATGATATACATAATAACCTTGTTGTTCAAAATATTTTCAAAAACTCTTTTTTTATCAATTTTGTAACAAGTGATCAGTGAAAATCAAGGAGAAAAATTGTGAATAATTGTTTTTTAGGAAATCTTTTCACTCATTAATTGTTTAACCAATTCTTCCAGTTCTTTAATTCTTTTTTCCATTGCAGGCAGGTTGCGGTAAATGACCAGGCTACGCATCACATCTGAAACATCAAATGCCGGAGAGCCCCAGACTGATTTTCCGGGCGGTAAGTTTTTGCTGATTCCACTTTGGGCACCGATTTTTACTCCATCACCGATATTAATATGACCGGCAAATCCCACCTGTCCTCCAATCATTACCCCTTTTCCTACTTTCACACTTCCACTAATACCGGTTTGTGCGGCAATAACAGTGCTGTTACCAATTTCTACATTGTGTGCAATTTGAATTAAATTATCAAGCTTGGCGCCTGATCTAATGATAGTAGAGCCAATCGTTGCCCTGTCAATTGTTGTATTAGCGCCGATCTCCACATTATTCTCAATAATTACATTACCGATCTGAGGCACTTTTTGAAAACTTCCATCTGCTTGAGGAGCAAAACCAAAACCATCACTACCGATAACTGTACCTGCATGAATGATAACATTGTTCCCGATCACACAATCATGATAAATTTTTACACCCGCATGAATGATCGAGTTATCTCCAACCTTTACATTGTT
>Ga0193738_1000567_pt1 | contig 18203 bp, 14 predicted proteins | sample L2a1metaG_FD_144927 | JGI IMG/M metagenome (GOLD analysis project Ga0193738, IMG submission 144927) | Soil microbial communities from a riparian zone of the East river system, Colorado, United States - L2a1 | ecosystem: Environmental > Terrestrial > Soil > Riparian zone | place: USA: East River...
GTGACGCTCCGGCACAAAGCTCACGAAGATCACAAAGTCCACAAAGGCTTTGTGGGCTTCGTGGTCTTAGTGGCCTTGGTGATGACCGTCTCCCGGTGCAGCGCTCAAGCACCGGCGGCGACACCAAAATTCGACGGCACGCGCGCGTTTGCCGATCTCAAGGCGATGGTGGACCTGGGACCGCGTCCCGCCGGCTCCTCTGCGCTCGAGAAGAACCGCGAATACATTCGCAAGGAATTGACCGCCGCAGGCTTGAAGGTCGAGGACCAGGCGTGGGACGCGAAGACGCCGCTCGGCACGGTGCGCATGGTCAACCTGCGCGCCACGCTTCCCGGCACGGCCGAGGGCCGCGGCCGCCTCATCATCGGCGGCCACTACGACACGAAACTGGTGAAGGAGTTCCGCTTCGTCGGCGCCAGCGACGGCGCGTCGAGCGCCGCTTTCCTGCTCGAGCTCGCGCGCTCGCTGAAAGGCCGCGCCAACCCGCTGCCGATCGAGCTGCTCTTCCTCGACGGCGAGGAAGCTGTCGTCGAGTGGCAGGGCCAGGACCACACCTACGGCTCGCGCTACTACGTCGAGCAACTGAAGAAGTCCGGCACGGTGAAGGACGTCCGCGCCTTCATCCTCGTCGACATGATCGGCGACACCGACCTCGGCATCAGCCGCGAACAGAACTCCACCGGCTGGTTGACCGATGCGATCTGGTCCGCCGCGCGGCAGCTGAATCGCCCCGAGTTCCTCAACGCGTCCACGCCGATCGAGGACGACCACCTCGAGTTTCTCGCCGCCGGCATTCCGTCGGTCGATATCATCGATCTCAATTACACCGCCTGGCACACCGCGGACGATACCCTCGAGCGGGTCTCCGCCAAGAGCCTCCAGGTCGTCGGCGACGTCCTGCTCGCGGCGCTCCCCGCCATAGAAGCCCGACTGAAGTAAGCCGCGGAATACGCGGACAAAACTTGGCCGCGGATCGCGCGGAAGACGCGGAGCAAATCTTCTTTATCGTTAATCCGCGTAATCCGGCGTAATCCGCGGCTGGTATTTCCGCGTCCTCCGCGGCCGCCGACAATACCCCGGCATTCGGGTGGCTGCGAGAGTATGCTTCCGTCCGGCATGACGAAGATTCCGCGAGATCTGTCGAGACGGGAGTTCGTCGCCGTCGGGGGCGCCGTGTTGCTTTCGGCCGGGGCGCCTCGGCTTGCCCGGCTGGAGCTGACCGCGCAACAGGCGATCGAACGCATTCGCGCCCGCGTCGGCGTGCCGTGGCGCGACACGACCGTGGACGGGTTCAAGGCTGGAGATCCGGCGACGGTCGTCACCGGGATCGCGACGGTCGTGATGGCGACGCTGCCGGCGCTGCGACAGGCCGCGGCCGCCGGACGGAACCTGATCGTCACCTTCGAGCCGACGTTCTACAGCGGCAACGAAGATCCCGGCTCGCGCGCGAGCGATCCCGTCTATCTTGCGAAGAAGGCGTTCATCGACGAGCACCGGCTCGTGGTCTGGCGCTTCTCGGACCACTGGGGCGCGCGGGTGCCGAACGAGTTCGCGAGCGCGCTCGCCGGAGCGCTCGGCTGGGCCGACCTCCGGACCGCCGATAACCTGCTGGTCTACGCGATTCCGTCGACGACCCTGGGGGCGCTGACCGAGCACGTCCGTGCGCGGCTTGGTGTGAAAGGGAGCCTGCGTGTGGTCGGCACGCCGGGCATGCAGATCCGGCGCGTGCTTCTGAGTCCTGGTACCACCGACATGCCGGGCACCGTCAAAAATCTCTCGCAGGCCGACGTCATCGTGAGCGGCGAGCCGCGGGAGTGGGAGGCGGTCGAGTACGTGCTCGACACGGCATCCACCAATCAGCCGAAGGGCATGATCGCCGTCGGACGTCTCGTGTCCGAGGAACCGGGCGTGCGCGCGTGCGCCGCGTGGCTGCGAACGCTCATCACCGAAGTCCCGGTCGAGGCGATCGCGACCGTGGATCCCTACTGGAGGATCGCGTGACCGCCGAAGCGGTGGTGGCCCGCATCAAGGCGCAGCTGGCCAGCCAGGGCGTCGCCTGGCGCGAGGGAGGCCGCGATACCTTCAAGGCCGGCAGGCCCGAGACCGATGTGCGCGGCATCGCCACCTCCGGCATGTCGACGTTCGACGTGCTGCGCCGGGCGGCCAAGGCCGGACACAACCTGGTGATCTCCCACGAGCCGACGTTCTACAACGACCGCGACGTCACGACCGACCTGGAGACCGATCCTGTCTACCGGGCCAAGCAGCAGTTCGTCGCCGAGCAGCAGCTGGTCGTCTGGCGCTTTCACGACCATGCGCATGCCCTGCGGCCGGACCCCTTGATCGCGGGTTCGGCGCGAGCGCTCGGGTGGACATCGTATGCCTCACCGGCCGATCCGCGCGTCTACGTCCTGCCGGCGACGACGCTTGGCGAGCTCGCTTCGGCGATCGCGCGACGGCTTGGCGATCGCGGGATCCGGGTGGTCGGCAATCCCGCGATGAAGGTGAGCCGGGTCGTGCTGGGTCCGGGCTACGGAATGCCGCCCCTGTCCGCCGCCGCCGACGTCGTGGTCGGTGGCGAGATCGGCGAATCGGGCGGGAACACGGAGTATGCGCTCGACGCGGCCGCGGCCGGGCAGCCGAAGGCGATGATCATGCTCGGTCACATGATGTCCGAGGATCACGGCATGCAAGAGATCGCCGACTGGCTGCGGACGTTCCTGGCCGGGCTGCCGATCGCCTTCATCCCCGCGGGAGAGCCATTCGCGTAGGGGCGCTTCGACCAGTAGGCGGGATGACACTCGTCACCCCGCCGGGGTGACGGCACTCACTGGCGCCGTCAGACGCGGTGCGCGACGATGGCGGCATGATGGCCATCGACGTTCACGGCTTGCGCAAGTCCTACGGCGCCGTCCACGCGCTCCGCGGGATCGAGCTCTCCATCGCCGGCAGTGGACAACTGGTGGGCCTGCTGGGTCCGAACGGCGCCGGCAAAACCACGCTCGTCGAAATTCTCGAAGGGCTTCGCGTGCCCTCGTCAGGCACGGTCTCGGTCCTCGGTCTCGATCCCGCCGGTGCGTCGACCCAGCTCCGCACTCGTCTCGGTGTGCAGCTGCAGGCGACGGCTTTCACCCCTGAACTCACCGTTCTCGAAACGCTCCGCCTGTATGGCGCGCTCTACCCGAAGTCACTCGCGCCCCGCGAAGTGTTGCGTCGCGTGGATCTCGAGGACAAGGGGAAGGCGCTGGTGCGGACGCTGTCCGGCGGACAGAAGCAGCGCCTCGCGCTGGCGCTGGCGATGCTCCACGAACCTGACCTCTACATTCTCGACGAGCCGACGTCGGGACTCGATCCCGTCGCCCGCCGGCAGATTCACGACATCCTGCGAGGCCTCAAGCGCGACGGCCGCACGGTCCTCATCTCGTCGCACTACCTCGACGAGATCGAGGCGCTCGCCGATCGCGTCGTCATTCTGTCGGCCGGCGAGATCGTCGCCGACGGCACGCCGCTCGAACTCCTCGGACGCGCGGCCGGTGCCTCCACGCTCTGGCTGGCCGTAACCGGCGCCGTGGATCCCGCGCGGCTGGTGCCGAACGGCACGTTCGACGGCGTGGACGGCTGTCTCTTTCGCTATCGAACGCCGGATCCGACGGCCGCAATTCTTGGCCTCGCCGAGGGACTGCGGGCCTCCGGCGCCCGACTCGACGACCTGCGGTTGAAGCGTCCCTCGCTCGAAGACGTTTACCTGCAGCTGATTGGCGCGGCCACCGCCGACGCCCGACGTCCGACCGCCGACGTCCGACTGGAGAACTGACATGTTTCTGCGCAGCCTGCTCGCGCTCGTCGTCGCCCAGCTCACCGAGCTTCGGCGATCCCGCACCGCGATCTTCTGGATGATGGCGTTTCCACTCGGCTTTCTCATGCTGTTCGGCTTCGTGATGGCCCGGGGCGACGCGCGGGTGATGGCCGTCCTGATGCCCGGCCTGCTGACGACGACGTTGATGTCGGGGTCGCTGTTCGGCGTGGCGCTGCCGCTCGTGCAGCAGCGCGAGATCGGACTGCTGCGGCGCCTGCGCGTCACACCGGTGACGGCCGCGGCAGTCACCATCGCCCACGGCATCACGGCGATCCTGACGGGATTTCTGTCGCTGACGATCCTGATGCTGCTCGCACGAGCCATCTTCGGGGTGCAGGTGGCTGGTTCGTGGCTGTCCCTCACGGGGGTGTTTCTCTGCGGCGCCTGCGCGCTCGTGCCGATGGGTCTGCTCATCGGCAGCACGGCGCGAGACATCAAGACCGCGCCCGCGATCTCCAATCTCCTGTTCTTTCCGTTGATGTTCCTGTCGGGATCGGCGATGCCGTTTGCGGTCCTGCCGGACGGCGTGAAGCGCTTCGCGCGCCTGCTCCCGACGACCTACCTCAATGACGCGTACTCGAGCGTGATCGTCCGCGGCGACGGGTTGCTCGCGATCGCCGGGTCGCTGGCCGTTCTCATCGGCATCGGCGTCGTCGGTACCGTGATGACGTCGATGCTCTTCCGGTGGGAAGGCACCGAACCGATCCCGCGCAAGGCGCTGGCGACGATCGTTCTCGCGTTCGGCGCCGCGCTCGGGGTGTCGGCGCTGGCGGCGCCGTCTTTCCGCATGGGCGATCTTCCGGGCACGCGACGCGTCGAACCCGGTGACGCGAAGGGCCAGATTCGCGTGCTGCGCGGCGCAACGGTTCTCGACGGTCTTGGCGGACGCATCGTCAACGCGCGAGTCGTGATCCGCGAGCATCGCATCGCCGAGGTCTCGCTCGATGATGACCACGTCGCCCTGCCGGAAGGTGCCGCGGTTGAAGACCTCAAGGGGCGGTATCTGATCCCGGGATTGTTCGATTCGCATGTGCACTGGGGCGGCACGGGCGGCACCGGCACGTCGCCGATTGAGATGACCGACGATCGGATGGCGCACGATTTCGGCGCGACACTCGCGGCCGGCGTCACCGCGGTCGTGTCGTTGACGGACGACCTCGCCACCATGCGATCGCTCTCGGCCGCCGTTGGCGCCGGCACGTTCCGCGCGCCGCGGACGTTCTTTGCGGGGCCATCCGTCACGGCCAAGGGCGGCCATCCCTCGGAGATGTTCTCGTTCATGCCCGGCCTCGCCGAACAACTGACTCGCCAGGTCGAAACGCCCGAAGAGGCGCGGGCGGCGATCGCGGCACTGGATCGCGAACGCGTCGATCTCGTGAAACTGGTGCTCGAACCGGGATTCGAAGGGCGTCCGCTGCCGCGCCTCCGGGACGATCTCTTCCGCGCCGCGATGGACGAAGCGAAGTCTCGGAAGATGAGGACGACCGTGCATGTGGGGACCGACGCGGATGCGCGGCTCGCGATCGACGCCGGGGCCAACGGTCTCGAACACGGCGCGCGCGGCCTGACCGACGCGACGATCGCGATGATGGCCGCGAAGAAGACGACCTTCACGCCGACCAACGTGGTCCTCGACTACGCCTGGAAGCGTGAGGTCGTGGGCGGCGGAGATCCGCTGGCGCGGCGTCTCGCGATCCCGCAGGTACTTCAGGCGCTGCTGGATCCCAACTCCCCTCTCGGCCCGTTCATGCGCGCCGGCGCGCTGGCGGATCGCATGGCCCAGGCCTTTGCCGGCTCGCTCGATCAGACGACCCGCGCGATCCGCGCCGGGGTGCCGATCCTGGCGGGCTCGGACGCCGGAAATCCCGTTACCTTCCACGGCGTGTCGCTCATCCGCGAGCTCGAGCTGCTGGCGCAGGCGGGTATGCCGCTCGTCGACGTGCTGAAGTCGGCGACGTCGCGCCCCGCCGATCGGTTTGGCCAATCGTCCCTGGGGCGGATCGCCGCCGGAACAATCGCCGACATCGTGGTCCTGGAAGACGATCCGACCGAGCGCGTCACCGCCTATCGCGGCGTCGTCTCGGTGTATCTCGGCGGGCGGAAGCTCGATCCAGCCCACCTTCCGGAGACCTCGCCCGGCCCCTGGCGTCCGGGTGTACGCTGAGGCCGCCATGCAACCGACGCACCGGCGAGTCCGGGATCTGGGATGGGAGCCCTATGCCTGGCTGATCTACTCGCTGCCGTACCTGTTCTCGTCGTTCGATCGCCGGCTCTCCGGTCTCGAGACAAGCGCGATGCTGGCCGGGTACGGGGCGTTCCTGGCGCTCTACGTTCTCGGGCACCTGGTCCGCGGCTGGCGTGTGCTGCTGATCGTCGCCGCGTTCGATCTGCTGGCCGTCGGGTTCAGTCCGCGCAACCCCGCCGCCGCGACGTTCTTCATCTACGGGGCCGCGATGCTCGGTCACGCCTTTCCGCCCCGGCGTGCCGCGCTCGCGCTCGTCGTCCAGGTCGGTCTCGGCAGTGTGGCGGCCGCGGCGCTCGGGATGCCGTGGTGGTATTGGGCGATGGCCGCGGTCATCTCGGCGCTGATCGGCGCCGTGACGATCCAGGCGGCCGCCAAGGCCGCGGGCGACGCGAAGCTGCGGCTGGCGCAGGCCGAGGTCGAGCGCCTCGCGAAACTCGCCGAGCGCGAGCGAATCGCGCGCGATCTCCACGACGTCCTCGGCCACACCCTGTCGGTGGTGGTCCTCAAAAGCGAGCTGGCGCAGAAACTGATCGCACGCGATCCCTCGCGCGCGGCCGCCGAAATGGGTGACGTCGAACGCATCGCCCGCGATGGCCTGGCCGAGGTCCGGCAGGCGATCACGGGTTACCGATCGTCAGGGCTCGCAGAGGAAATCGACCGCATGCGCGACACGCTCGTCGCGGCGATTGACGCGACCATCGACTCGCGAACGATGCCGCTCGCGCCGGCGCAGGAAACGGCGCTCTCCCTCGCCTTGCGGGAAGCGACCACGAACGTGATCCGCCATGCGGCCGCGACCCGGTGCCATGTCCGTTTCTACGCCCAGGACGGCTCGGTGCTGCTCGAGGTGGAAGACAACGGCCGCGGCGGTGACGCGCCGTTCGGCAACGGCCTGACCGGGATGCGCGAGCGCATCCAGGCGCTCGGCGGCGTCCTGCGCCGCGAGACCGGCCACGGCACACGTCTCCTTATCAAGCTGCCGATATGAGTATTCGCGTGCTGATTGCCGAGGACCAGGGGATGGTGCTGGGCGCGCTCGCCGCCCTGCTGGAGATCGAGACGGACATCGAGGTCGTCGCCCGCGCCCGAGACGGCAAGGAGGCGCTGGCGCTCGCCGCCACGAGCGATCCGGATGTTGTCCTCACCGACATCGAGATGCCGCACATGACGGGCCTCGAGATGGCCGCCGAACTGCATCGGACGCGCAAAGGGGGCCGCCCGCGGGTCATCATCCTCACCACGTTCGCCCGCCCGGGCTACCTCCGTCGCGCGCTGGACGCCGGGGCATCAGGGTACCTGCTCAAGGACGCGCCCGCGGAGAAGCTCGCCGACGCCATCCGCGGCGTGCACCAGGGACTCCGCGTCGTCGATCCGCAACTGGCGCAGGACGCGTGGGGCGAAGCGGATCCCCTGACCGATCGCGAACGCCAGGTGCTGCGCGCCGCGGAGGAAGGACTCGCGAGCGCCGAGATCGCACGGCGCCTCAGTCTCTCCGAGGGCACGGTGCGGAACTACCTGTCCGAGGCGATCGCCAAGCTCGGCGTCGGAAACCGAATCGAAGCCGCGCGCCTCGCCCGCCAGCGCGGCTGGCTATAACGGCCGCGTCGGCTGCGCCGCCGCTGTCGGGCTGGACTTTCGCTGCGCTCGCTCCCGGGCGGCGTGTCGCTTCGCTGGGTGTCGGGCCACTCACCCAAGAACGAGTGAATCGGAACCGTGTGCGTCCGTGTTCGTCCGTGGGCCTGAAACCCGTGACGAGGCTTTTGCGCCTTTCCACAATATGCTGTGGCTGTGGCGCGCGCGCGTCGAGTTGTCCCGATCGTTCTCGCGACCAGCGCGCTGCTGTCGTTTACCTCGGCGTCACGCGCGGCGGCGCTGGCGCTTCCCGAGCTCGCGTTCGCGGCCTTCTTCGTCGGCGGCGTGCTGCGCGACGCGCCGGCCCGTTCCGGGCCGTGGATCGTTCTCGCCGCCACCCTTCTCAGCATCGCGATCCGCCGCGTCGATCTTCAGAGCTGGGCGCTGTTCGTCCCGGGAGGGTTCGGCGGCCGGGTCGAACGCGCCTACGGACCACGCGCCGCCACGGCCGCGCTCGGCGTGGTCCTGGTCGAACGGGTCCTGCTCGGCGCCATTGCCAGCGTCGTCTTCGGCCATTACGCCGCCGCCGTCCTGTTCGGGTCGAGCGGATCGGCCCAGTTCCTGCGGCGCGCGACGATCGCCGATGTCTCCTCGCTCATCGCGCTGTGCCTGATCGGCTCGCTGTGGCTGCGGGCGCGCCGCGGCCACCTGCTGACACCGGGCCGCCGCGCCCAGCACATCTGGTTCGCAGCCGGCACGCTGCTCTTGCTTCTCCTCTGGGGCGGAGCAACGGCGGCCGTGCGATCGGCGTGGCCAGCGGCGCCCTCGATCGCCGGGGCCGAGGGCGGCTGGCGCGAGATCCTTGTGTGGATCGTCGCGCTATTCGCGGCGCTCGGACGCGCGACCCCGGCAATCGGCGTCGCCGACAGCATTCCGCGCGTCGTCCACGAGCTCGCGCCGCCGCGAATCGCCGGTCTCCGCCGCGCCGCCGCGATGACGAGCCTGGCGGCGATCGTCCTCACCGGCGGCCTGTCGCTGCTATATGCCGCGTTGGCGCCGGGACCCGCCTGGGCCAACGTTCCGCTCGCCGGACTGGCGCAGCAACTCCATCCGGCGTGGCTCAGGCCGTGGGTGGTCGTCATCATCGCCGGCGCCGCCGCGCTGCTGCTGGGACAGACGACCCGAGCCGCGCTCTGGGGATCCGAGGCCGCTCTCGTGCGATTGGCGGAACGTGGCGCCGTGCCCGAGCGGCTGAAGGGGCGCGAGCAGCGCTTCGGCACCCACGCATCGGCGATCGACACCGCGGTCGTCACCGCCGCGCTGATCGTTCTCGTCAGCGGAGCGAACGTCGCGTGGCTCACCTCCGCCTACGCGATGGCGGTCTCCTGCACGCTGGTGCTGCAGGCGCTGTCGCTCGCGCGCCTCTCGGAGCAGGGATCGCGAGCCGGTGTGAGGATCCTGGGGGCGACCCTCGGACTGTCGGCGCTCGCCATGCTGGTACGTGCCGACGGCGGCGCCATGACCGGGGCCGCGATGCTGTTCTCGGTCGCGGTGGTACTTGGTCTGCGCCGTCCCGCGGCACCCGTCCCAGCCGACGAAACGGACGCCGCCGATCTGCTCGCTTCGAGTCACGTTTACGGCGACGACCTCGCGCCCAGTCCGGGCAGCATTCTCGTCCCGGTCCGCAACCCCCATCTGCTGGCTCACCTCGTCGCGGCGTTGGGCATGCCGCGCGGACACGAGATCGTCGTCATGTCGGTGCGCCGGATCGGCGGCGACGCCATGGACGATGCCGGAGCTGATACGACGACGCCTACAGAGTCAGAGCGGCTGGTCTTTTCCCGCGTTCTGACGCTCGCCGAACGGTACTCACGGAACGTGCGCCTCGTCATCGTCCCAGCGCGTGACGTCTTCGACGCGATCGTCACGACCGTCGTCCGGCTGCGCGCGTCCGACGTCTACGTTGGCGAATCGGCCACCATCTCGGCCGACGCCCAGGCCCGGCTTCTGGGCGATGCCTGGGAACGCGCCGGCACGCCGGACCTCCAGGTCCGGCTGGCGATCTTTCACAAGAGCGGCCGGTCCGACATCTATCACCTGGGTCCGCACGCACCCGAACTGAGCCCCCGCGATCTCGATCTCATCCATCGCATCTGGCTCGACGCCGCAAAGGGCGTCGGCCCGCACCTGCATCATCGCGACATCGTCCGAGCGGCATTGACGCAAATGGCTGAACAACTGAACGGTCCCGATCGGGACGAGGCGCTCAAAGCGATCCGGGCCACCGCCCGGCCCGCCGACGAGCTCGCCGCCGTCCTCCGAACACGCGACTACCCGCGCCTGCGCGACATGGTGCGCAACCGTCCGCCCAGCGACCTGGCGGAGCTGCTCGCCGATCTCTCCCAGGAAGACCAGGCGGTCGTCTTCCGGCTGCTGCCGCGCAAGGACGCCGCGGCGACGTTCGAATACCTGGAACAGGACGCGCGCGAAGCCCTGCTGAAAACGCTGTCGAAAGAAGACGTCGCCTCGCTGCTGAACGAAATGGCGCCGGACGATCGCACCGAGTTCCTCGAGGAACTGCCGGCCACGGTGACGCGTGAGCTGCTCGCCCTGCTGACGCCACAGGAGCGCGCGATCGCGGTGACGCTCCTCGGCTACCCCGAAAAGTCGGTCGGCCGCCTGATGACCCCGGACTACGTCAGCGTCCGCGAGGACTGGACGATCCAGCAGGTCCTGGACTACGTCCGGACGCATGGACAGGACAGCGAAACGCTGAATGTGCTCTACGTTGTCGACGAGCACGGGCTTCTGATCGACGACGTGCGAATCCGAGAGGTGCTGCTGACCGATCCGGCGCGCCGCGTCGCCGATCTGATGGACCGGCGGTTCATCGCGCTCAAGGCCACCGACGATCAGCAGACCGCGGTTGCGGAGTTCCGCCAGTACGACCGGTCGGCGCTGCCGGTGACCGATACCGTCGGCGCGCTGATCGGGATCGTGACGATCGACGACGTGCTCGACGTCGCGGAGACCGAAGCGACCAAGGACATCCAGCGGATCGGCGGTTCGGAAGCCCTCGACGAGCCCTACATGGAGATCGCCTTCGGCAAGATGATCCAGAAGCGCGCCGGCTGGCTCACGGCGTTGTTCCTCGGCGAAATGCTGACGGCGACGGCGATGGGCTTCTTCGAAGCCGAGATCTCCAAGGCGGTCGTCCTCGCGCTCTTCATCCCGCTGATCATCTCGAGCGGCGGCAACTCGGGCTCGCAGGCCTCGACGCTCGTCATCCGCGCGCTGGCGCTCGGCGAGGTGACGCTGCGCGACTGGTGGCGGGTGATGCGCCGCGAGATCGCGGCCGGCGTTGCGCTCGGCACCATCCTGGGAGGGATCGGTTTCTTCAGGATCAGCCTGTGGTCGGCCTTCTCCGACACTTACGGGCCGCAGTGGCTGCTGATCGCCATCACCGTGGCGCTGGCGCTGCTGGGCATCGTCTTGTGGGGAACGCTGGTCGGCTCGCTGCTGCCGTTCGGACTGCGGCGGCTCGGCTTCGATCCCGCGGTGTCGTCGGCGCCGTTCGTCGCCACGCTGGTTGACGTCACGGGGTTGGTCATCTACTTCTCGGTCGCATTAGTCGTGCTCAAGGGCACGCTGTTGTAGCTACATCTCCACGTGTACACCCAGCTCGACGACGCGTTCCGGCGGCAGCCGGAAGAACGCCGTGGCCCGGCCAGCGTTGCGGGCCATGAGCACGAACAACCGTTCTCGCCACAACGCCATCCCCGGCGACTTCGTCGCGATCAGGGTTTCGCGGCCGAGGAAGAACGTCACGTCTGACTCGTCGAGCGCGAGGCCGTGCTCTCGCGCATGTAACAGCGCCGCCGGGACGTCGGGGTCCTCCATGAACCCATAGTTCAGCGTCAGCTCGAAGATGCCGCCGCCAACCTCGCGCACCTTGTAGCGGTCGGCGTCTGCGACCTGGGGGATCGGGCTGGTCCGCACCATGAGGATCACGACGTACTGGTGCAGCACCTTGTTGTAGTGGAGGTTGTGTGCCAGCGCGGCGGGCGTGCCGTGCGGTTGCGCGGTCATGAAGACGGCCGTGCCGGCGACACGAGCGGGCGGCCGCTCGGCCACCTGCGCGAGGAACGCATCCAGCGGGATGGCGCGCTGCATCAGGCGGTCCGCCACGATCTTCCGCCCGGTCTTCCACGTCGTCATCAGCGTGAAGATCCCCCAGCCGATCACTAGCGGCAGCCAGCCGCCATGCGCGATCTTGAGGACGTTGGCGCCCAAGAACGCGATGTCGATCGCCAGGAAGATTCCCGTCACCGCGAATGCGAGCGCCGGCGGCCACTTCCATCGCTCGACCGCAACGACGTGCAGGAGGATGGCGGTGATCACCATGGTCATCGTCACGGCGATCCCGTAGGCGGCCGCCAGCGCGGTGGACGATCCAAAACCGATGACGATGATGATGGTGCTGACCATCAGCGCCCAGTTCACCTGCGGCACGTAGACCTGGCCCATTTCATGGTGAGACGTGTGTTCGATGTCGAGGCGCGGGCAGTAGCCAAGCTGGATCGCCTGCCGCGTCAGCGAGAACGCACCTGAGATGAGCGCCTGCGACGCGATGACCGCGGCCATCGTCGCGAGCGCGACGAGCGGATACAGCCCCCATGACGGCGATAACAGGAAGAACGGCTGGTTCGCCGCCTCGGGGTTGTTGATCAGCAGCGCCCCCTGGCCGAAGTAGTTGAGCAGCAGCGCCGGCAATACGAGCCCGAACCAGGCGACGCGAATCGGCCGCTTGCCGAAGTGCCCCATGTCGGCGTAGAGCGCTTCCCCGCCGGTCACGACCAGGAAGACGGCGCCGAGGACGGCGAAGCCATGGAGCCGGTGCTCGACGAAGAACGCGAAAGCGTGCCGGGGATCGAACGCCGTCAGCACGATCGGCGCGCGAACGAGCCAGACGACGCCGAGGACGGCGATCGTCACGAACCAGATCACCATGATCGGCCCGAACAACTTGCCGACCCGGTCGGTGCCGTGTTTCTGGATGGCGAAGACGCCGATCAGGATGCCGACGGTAATCGGGACGACGAATTCTTCGAACAGTGGCGTCGCGACGTTCAGCCCCTCGACGGCGCCGAGCACCGTGATCGCCGGCGTGATCATTCCGTCCCCATAGAGCAGCGCGGCCCCGAAGATTCCCAGCAGCACCAGCACCGGCCAGCGCGGACCGCCGTCGGTCCGCGACGGCAGCAGGGCGGTCAGGGCCAGGATGCCGCCTTCCCCCTGGTTGTCAGCGCGCATCACGATCGCGATGTATTTGATCGAGATGACGATGACGAGCGAATAGATGATGAGCGAGAGCACGCCGAGGACGTTCCCTGGCGTCGGGGCGACCGAGTGGGACCCGAAGAAGCACTCCCGCATCGCGTACAGCGGGCTGGTGCCAATATCGCCATAGACGACACCGATCGTCGTCAACGTCAACGGGAGCAGCGGGCGTCGAGCGCCGGCAGAAGACACAAAGAGCCTCCAATTCCGCCGACGGGGTTAGCTGACGGGCTCGAGGTTGGAAGTCCTCTGCCGTCCGCCGGCGCCCTTCGGGCTCTGGCAGGACAGCTACGCCCCACTAACTCTGGGTCCCCCGCGGCGCCCATCGGGCGCCTTAGGCGTTTGTCAGCTCAATCGTAGCACCTTACTTCGGGTGGTGCTCCCGGCCCTGGTAGGCGAGAAACTCGTGCACCGCTTTGAGCGCCGCCTCGTCGGACGTCGTGATCCGCACTGCACCGCCGCGCGGTGTGTCTTCGTACTTGTAGGCAATCGCAGCAGTCAGCCGCCGCATCTCGGGCACGCCGGGCGGGACTTCGGCGTGTGTCTGAAACGGCTTGTCGAAGTCTCCCCTCGCAAAGGCGACGGCGATCTCTTTCAGGTGCGCGCGGATGGCGGCGCGCGACGCGTCATCCTTGGGGTCAATCACCTCGACCTCGATCGATCCGCCGGTCGCGGTCGCGGGGAAACGGTGCACCGTCGCGTCCTGGTCGAAGCCCATCGCCTGCGCGCCGCGCCGCTTCAGCTCGGCTTCTTTCTGCATCTGCTTCATGTGTTCCTCGTGGCTCATGCCAGCCGGCATCGTCGGATGCTGGAGGACGAGCGCGAGGACCAGGGTCAGTAACTGCATGTTCGAATCTCCTCTGCACCAATCGTCAACCTTGGAGCGGCTCCAGGGTCAAGTATGATCGCGTATGCCTCCAGGAACCTTCACCATCGGCGAGGCGGCCACGCGGTCCGGCGTCAGTGCCGACACCATCCGGTACTACGAGCGCATCGGCGTGCTGCCAAAGCCGCCGCGCAGCGATGCCGGCTACCGACGTTACACCGACGCGCACGTCGGACGGATCGTGTTCGTCCGCAACGCCGCGCGGTTCGGCTTCCCGCTCAAGGAGCTATCCTCGTTTCTCACGTCGCGGGAGAAGGGACAACCGCCATGCCGAAGCGTCCGCGCGGCCGGCGAACGCCTGCTCCAGGACATGGAGCGCCAGATCGTCGAGTTACGAGAGGCGCGGGACCAGATGCGCCGAACGCTCGCCGACTGGGATACCCGCCTCGCCCGCACGCCGCCCGGAACGCCCGCCCGGTTATTGGAGTCCCTCGCACCACGTGTATCCTAGAAGAACCATGCGCTACATGAATCGTGTCCAGGCGGTCGTGCTCGTAGCCGCCGTGATCGCCGGTAACGTCGTCGCTTACGGCCAGACCAAGCCCAAACCCGCAGCAGCCAAGCCCGCGACGAAGCCCGCGGCCCAGGCGCTGCCCCAACTCGTCGTCTACAAGACGCCCACGTGCGGCTGCTGCACGAAGTGGGTCGAATATATGGAGAAGAACGGTTTCACCGCCAAGGTCACGAACATGCCGGACCTGTCAGCGGTGAAACAGCAGAACGGGCTGCCGCCGCGCCTCTCGTCCTGCCATACCACGCTGGTGGGCGGCTACGTCATCGAAGGGCACGTGCCGGTCGAGGACGTGCGGCGTCTGCTGAAGGAAAAGCCGGCCGGTATCGCCGGGCTCGCGGCGCCGGGCATGCCCGCGGGCTCGCCCGGCATGGACGTTCCCAATTCGCCGTCCTACGACATCATCGCGTTCGACAAGACCGGCAAGACCAGCGTCTACGCGACTCACCGGTGAGGCTGCGACATCCGCATGTTCCACATGCGGCCCATCGCCCCTACTGGCGGACGGAGGCGGAAGAAGATCTGGAACGAGACCGGGTGCTCGCCGTGCGTGGACCGCAGCGCCTGTGGAACGGCGTAGAACGTCAGGGCCCCGCCGAAGCCGCCCTCGAATCCGCGCCACGGCGGCAGGTCTCGCACGCCGCCGATCGTGAACGCGCCGACGGGATCCTTCAACGGCGCCTCGTCATGCCCGTGTGAGTGTCCGTCGATCAGCAACTCGGTTTCCACCTGCACGACCTCGGCGCGGCCAAAGATCGTTGTTCGGCCCATTTTCGACGTGGCTTCCGCGAACACCGCGTGACGAAGCGTGTCGTGCGCGTCGTTGACGCCCCAGCCCGCCGTGACGGCCGTAAAACTGGACCCACGGCTTTTCATCCATGAGGCCGAGGCGGTGGTGCGCTGGATGTTCCCGTCGGAGAGTTCCTCCGGTTCGACGAGATGCCCTGTGGACACCTGGAGCTCCCACTCCGCCGTCGGCTTGAACCAGACGCGGCCCGACACCGAGTCCATCTTCCCGAAGTCGAAGTCCCAGCGATCTTCATCAGGCTCGCGGCCGTTGAACACCGACCCCTCGATCACCCACCGCCCGTGGTCCACCGCGGCGGTGACGACGCCGAAGGCGATGTGAGTGGAATCGAGCGTGTGATGGCCCAGCGGCGCGAACGGATTCTCCGCCGCTGACGCGCGGTGCATGAACGCCACCGGCCCGAGGGCCGGCTCGCCCGCAGGACCGCCGGCAATGGTCAGGCCTGTGCGCTCGTTGAGCGGCGTCCGCCAGATGCCGGCCAGCTGCATGAACAGGTCATGGGGATGCTGCCGATCGATAAGGGGCTCACCATCCACCGCCTCTCCCACCTGAAAGATCTCGCGATAGCCCCTCTTTCCCACCGTCGCGGCATCGAGACTGAACATCGTCGAGATCGTGAGGCTGGATGAGCCGACCTTCCGCGACCACATCCCCATCCACCAGTTGGGCACGATCACTTCGTCGCCGCCGCGCGGGCCTCCCTGGTTGTTATAGACGACGAACACCACGCCATCCTGCATGACGGTCCAGGTGGACGATGGTGACGGGGCGTGGTGCTCGTGCTGCGCGAACACGGGGTTGCTCGCGCCCAGCAGCAGGAGCGCGGCACACAAATAGATTCTCCGAAACACAGATCTCTCCTCTCGTGTGAAAGACACCACCGCACGGGGGTGCCGTCCTTACACGCGGAGAGGAAGATGTCCTGGGGAGACTGCGCGAAACGCTGCGGGTGGTAACGGCGGCGCAAGCGCTCGAGCGACCGGGAGACGGTCCAGCGTCGTGGCCAGTGCCGGTGCCGCGAGAGCGACGTCGTCGCGGACCTTGGCCGCGGCAATCGAGACGGCGGCACCAGTGCGGGCGTCGTCGCTGTGGCCGCATGCGCGGGGCATGGGGCTGAGCGTGGGGCCTCCTGTCTCGTCCGGGCTCTCGTGGCACGCGAGGGCGGCCGATGTCGCGGCGGCCGGTGCGTCGGACTGGACGCAGGCGGCGCGGCAGTGCTCGAGCGCGATCGGCAGCACGAGCATCACGAACGCCGTCGCCAGGGCGAGGGCGCGCTTCACCGCAGTCATCCTCCCATGATATCGCGACCCGCGCTATGATCCGCCAAGCATGCAGCGAATCGTTGTCGTCGCCCTTCTCGCGGCCGGGCTGACCGCCTCAGCCGCCACGAGTCAACCACCGGCGGCGGGTTGGCCCGCCTCGGTGACACAGCTAACCAGTCCAGCGGGAGCGGGCGCGTCAGGTCCACAGCTGACGGTTTCATCCAGGGGCGCCCTTCTTAGCTGGGTCGAGCAGGCCGAGGGACGCGCGACGCTGAAGTTCTCCGAGCGCACCGCGACCGGATGGACGCCGGCGCAGATCGCCGCGTCGGGAACCGATTGGTTCGTCAACTGGGCTGATGTCCCGTCGGTTATCCGTCTCGCGGATGGTTCGTTCGCGGCACACTGGCTGCAGAAGAGCGGCGCCGGCACCTACGCCTACGACGTGCGTCTCTCGTATTCGAAGGATGCGGGCAAAACGTGGGCGACGTCGTTTACGCCGCATCACGACGGCACGAAGAGCGAGCACGGCTTCGCGTCGCTCTTCCAAATGCCTGGCGGCGGCGGCCTTGGTCTCGTCTGGCTCGACGGCCGCAACATGAAACCGGGACACGGCGAGCATGGCGGCGGCGACATGTCGCTCCGCTTCGCGTCCTACGGGCGCGACTGGAAGCAGACCGCCGACGCGGCGGTCGATCTCAAGGTCTGCGAATGCTGCCCGACGTCCGTCGCGGTGACGGCTGATGGTCCCGTCGCGGTCTATCGCGATCGCGCCGACGGCGAAATCCGCGACATCCACATCGCGCAACTCACTGGTGGCAAGTGGAGTGAGCCTGTCGCGGTCGTCAAAGAGGATTGGAAGTTCCCCGCGTGCCCGGTCAACGGCCCATCGATCAGCGCCCGCGGCCGTAACGTCGCGGTCGCCTGGTTCCAGGCCAAGGACGGACAGCCGAAGGCGTTCGTGGCGTTCTCGAACGACGGGGGAAAGACATTCGGCAAGCCGGTCCGCCTCGATTCCGAGGGGACGCTTGGCCGCGTGGATGTGGAGATGCTCGCCGATGGCTCCGCCGCGGCGGCTTACATCGACCTGACGGCAAATCGCGCCGAATTCCGCGTCCGCCGCGTCACGCCGGGGGGCGAGCTCTCCGCGCCGCTGACGATTGCGAGTCTCGCGAACAACCGTTCGAGCGGATATCCGCGGATGGCGCTCTCGGGTGACGAACTGGTGTTTGCCTGGGTGGATCGCGACGGCGGCTCGTCGGTCCGGACCGCCTCGGCTCGCGTACCGGCCGGCACGCGCTGACGCGCGATTCAGAACGCGATCGAGAGCCGTACGCCGGCGCTTCGCGGGGGCGCAATGGCCGTTCCGGAGAACAGCCCGGCGAAATTGACCACGTCGAACCGATCGGTGAGGTTGCGAACCTCGGCGAGCACGCGCAAGGACCGCCCCTGGTCCTCCCAGAGCCGGAAGCCGCCCGAGAGATCCCGCGAAAACGACGGCCGCACGCGGCCGTTCTCGAAATCCACACGGCTGACGATCTCGGGACCGTACTGCTCGAGCGCCTCGTCGATCGTGCCTTCGAACTCTTCGAACGGCAGACCGCTGCCGTAGGTGGCGGCTGCTGCGGTCCACCAGCGGGAGGACGCAAACCGCAGACGCGCCCGCAACGTGTGCCGCTGATCCTGGGAAATGGGGAACGCCCCGGTGTCCTCGGCCGCGTCGTCG
>Ga0193738_1000568_pt1 | contig 18134 bp, 14 predicted proteins | sample L2a1metaG_FD_144927 | JGI IMG/M metagenome (GOLD analysis project Ga0193738, IMG submission 144927) | Soil microbial communities from a riparian zone of the East river system, Colorado, United States - L2a1 | ecosystem: Environmental > Terrestrial > Soil > Riparian zone | place: USA: East River...
GAAAAGCCTATGTAAAGGCAGCGTTGGAAAAAGGATTAGATATAAATGTTTTTGGAAAAAGGCTTTCATTCTTTTTCAATGCACATAATAATTTATTTGAAGAAGTGGCCAAGTTCCGGGCAGCAAGGAGAATGTGGGCAAAGATGATGAAAGAACTTGGCGCTACCGATCCAAAAGCAATGATGCTTCGTTTTCATTCCCAAACAGGCGGCAGCACGTTGACAGCACAGCAACCTTTGAATAATATTTCAAGAGTTACTATTCAAACCCTGGCAGCTGTATTAGGTGGAACACAATCGTTACATACAAACGGATATGATGAAGCGCTGAGCTTGCCAACAGAAGAGGCAGCAAGAATTGCATTGCGAACACAGCAAGTTGTTGCATTTGAAAGTGGCGCCCCGGATACAGTTGATCCGCTCGGTGGCAGCTATTTCATAGAATCGTTAACCAATGATGTAGAATCGGCAGCCTGGACACTAATTGAAAAAATTGATGCAATGGGTGGCAGTGTTAATGCCATTGAAGAAGGTTTTATACAAAATGAAATTGCCCGCAGCGCCTATGAGCATCAGCGAAAAGTGGAAACAAATGAAAAGATCATTGTCGGAGTAAATAAATTTCAGGCAGAACAAGAAGCTCCCATTTCTACTCTAAAAATTGACGATAGCATTCGGGATTTACAGATTGAAAAATTAAAAAGATTAAGAGATAACAGGGACAGAGCAAAAGTTGATCAGCTACTACAACAGTTAAACGATAAAGCAATAAGCGGCGAAAACTTAATGCCAGCAGTAATTGAAGCTGTGGAAAATAAAATTACACTAGGTGAAATTGCAGATGAGCTGAGATGTGTGTTTGGAGAGTATAAATAAATTGATATCACAGCAAATGGGACAACTCTTCGCCTTTGAAGATTTCATAACGAGAAACGAAAGAGGCCTGTCACATCCATTTACTCAAATAATCCTTGAACTCGTGTCGCAGACTGTTCATGATCTGTTCCAATTGTTCATAACGGTCCTTTAAACCTTCACCTTGTGTAATAAAGATCGCATCCACATGACCGGCATGATCTTTTGCGTCATTGCTCAGCCCCGTTACATAATTTTTTACCCCGTGCCGGAGATCACTAATGTTTTTTTGCTGTATGATGAATTGATTCTGAAAATGCTCAACTCCCTTGCTAGCTTCGGCCGAAGTGTTTTTTGAAGAAAGCAACCTCCTGGTCATCAACTCCAGTTCATCTTTGTAAAATTCAAGGCCCTTTGCCCAAATGGTATGATCAGTACCAGCTCTTAGTATATTAACGTAGCTCATATAAACTTTTAACCAAATATATCCTTTGAATAAAAAAATATTCCTGATATAAGTCAAGCGATTATATGATAATGAATATTGAAACCAGGGAACTAATCCCTCAAAGCCTATTTTTTCCAACCGTCCTTTAAAGTAACCGTCCTGTTGAAGATCATTCCTTCTTCCGAAGAATCCTTATCAAGACAATAATATCCCTTACGTAAAAACTGGAACCTGTCAATGAACTTTGCATTTTTAATTGCAGGCTCAGCATACCCTTTTACAACTTTTAATGAATTCGGGTTTATATAATCTTTAAAATTCCCTTCTTCACTTGATGGATCTTCCACTCTGAATAAACGATCATATTCCCTTACCTCAACCACCACGGCTTCTGTAGCATTGACCCAATGCAAAGTTCCTTTTACATTGATACCTGAGGTGTCACTGCCGCTTTTACTTTCAGGGAAATAAGTACAATGAAGTTCGGTAACATTCCCTGCGGCATCTTTGATCACTTCATGACATTTAATAATGTAAGCACTTTTCAATCGCACCATTTGTCCCGGCGCCAGGCGAAAATATTTTTTTGGTGGGTTCTCCATAAAATCATCCCGCTCTATATAAATTTCTTTGCTAAACGGAATATGACGAACACCAGCCTTTGGGTCTTCAGGATTATTATCAGTTTCCAGTAATTCGTTTTCATTCGTGTAATTCGTGATAATAACTTTTACCGGATCAAAAACAACCATTCTTCTCAATGCTATTTTATTCAGATGCTCACGTAGACAAAATTCAAGCAAGCCAACGTCAACAATGTTTTCTCTCTTTGCAATTCCAATTCTATCGCAGAACTCACGAATGCTTTCCGGTGTATATCCACGGCGGCGAAGCCCACTGATCGTTGGCATTCTCGGATCATCCCAACCGGTAACATATTTTTCATTTACCAGTTGCAGAAGCTTTCTTTTACTCGTGACAGTATAATTGATATTGCGTCTTGCAAATTCATATTGATGCGATGGATAGATCTCTAATTTTTCGATCAGCCAATCATAGAACTCGCGATGCGGAACAAACTCCAGTGTACAAATTGAGTGAGTGATATGCTCGATCGAATCGCTTTGGCCATGCGCCATATCATACATGGGATAAATACACCATTTATCACCTGTGCGATGATGATGTGCATGTTTAATGCGATAGATCACCGGGTCACGCATCAGCATATTGATATGCTGCATATCGATCTTTGCCCGCAATGTCCTGGTGCCATCGGCAAACTCACCAGCTTTCATTCTCGCAAACAGGTCAAGATTTTCTTCAACAGTCCTGTCGCGATATTTGCTATTCTTCCCTGGTTCAGTCGGGGTTCCTTTTAAAGCCGCCATCTCCTCACTTGTACTATCATCTACATAAGCCAATCCTTTTTTAATCAGTGTTACTGCAAATTCATACAACTTATCAAAATAGTCACTTGCATACAGTTCATTCTTCCATTCAAAACCCAGCCAGCGAATATCATCTTTGATGCTATCCACATATTCCACATCTTCTGTCACAGGGTTTGTATCATCAAAACGAAGGTTGGTGTAGCCGGGATACTTTTTTGTCAACCCAAAATTCAAACAAATGCTGGAGGCATGACCAATATGCAAATAGCCATTGGGCTCCGGCGGAAAACGGGTAACGATCTGTTTATACTTGCCAGCTTTCAGATCCTCTTCAATTATTTCTTCCAGGAAATTTAAACTCCTTTCTTCTTTTTTTACTTCTTCTGTCATAGGTCGGCAAAGATAATAATTATGAAGCGAGCTTTTATACCCTGATTGAACGTCTCTTGCACAGTTTACCCAGAGCGAAGCGAAGGGCACTCTTGTACTTCAACAATTCTATTCAACTTTTTTCCACTCCCAATTGAAATTTATTTTTGATTAGACAACTTCCCCGGTCCCGATAGCTATCGGGAGGGACAATGAGCACTCCATTTTTCAATTAAAAAAATCTCAAACAAAGTTATGTACGTTATCCCCCGCTGGGGGGGCCGGATCTACACCTAATGGGAAACTCAATTGGGGGTGGAAAGCTTTCCTTATTTTTAGAACTTAAATTATATTCAAAGAATGAATTCCGACCTGGATGTTATCAGAGATGTTCTTGAGAAAGCGGAGATCGCTTTTCCGCAATCTGCGTTTATAAAAAGCATTCACCAACAGTATTTGAATCGCGGAGGGTTAAGTAAAAAACAATTGGAGGGTTTGTACCAGGTAGCACAAAAAGTAAATACGATTCCTGTTGGCAAACTATCGACATTGGAAGCGATCATATTAAAAAAGCCTAACCGGTATAAATCTGAAAAGCCAGCACCGGCCCCCCTTTATAAAAAAGATGAGGAACTGGGAAAAAAGATAGAGGCCATTTTGGAAAAATATCCGCAACACAAAAGAGTGTTGTTCCTGAAAGCTAAGTATGAGAACAATGAAATTTTTTCTTCAACAGAAACAGCAGACTTAGAAAAATTTTATAAGCTGCTCAAGTGATCGTTCATAGCAGATCGCCAAGCCGCTCTGCAGCCTTTTCAAGATTCGAGTAAGTGTTTTTCATTGCTGCTTCCAGATCGTCCCTGTTTTCATTTATAGAAATAAGGCGATCGAAATATTGTTCGGATGATTGGCCAGGAATTATGGCCAGCCGGCCTCCAAATGCGATGACGGGTAATGACAATTCTTTAGCTCTTCTTGCCACTCCAAATGGACCTTTGCCCTGAAGGGTTTGTTCATCAATGGATCCTTCACCTGTAATAACCATATCTGCCTTCCTCAATTCTTTTACAAATCCTGTGGCTTCTAAAAAATAATCAATTCCATTTACAAGGCGGGCATTTATCAAAGTGTGCAAAGACGCGGCCACTCCGCCGGCTGCACCTCCATGTTTTATAACGGCCATATCTTTCCCGGTTTTATTCAAAACAACCTCACGAAGTTTGGTAAGGCCTTTTTCGAGCAGCTCAACACCTTTACCAGATGCTCCTTTTTGCGGGCCAAAAACTGCCGCAGCTCCATTTGATCCAAGCAAGGGATTTTCTACATCGCATAAAATAATAATTTCTGTGTTTGCAATTCTTTTATCTAAACCTGTTATATCCATTTCTGCAAGCGATGATAAAGAAGCAGGCGAATTGTCAAGTTCATTTCCTTCGGCATCAAAAAATTTTATCCCTACTGTTTTTAAAATTCCTGTTCCTCCATCAACTGTTGCGCTGCCCCCGATACACAAAATGATCCTGGTCGCATCTTTATTTAAAGCTTCAACAATTAATTCGCCGGTGCCTTGTGTTGTAGTAATTAATGGATCGTACTCATTCACCTTCAATATTCGCAAACCTGAAGCCGCTGCCAATTCAATGATAGCTGTTTTATCTTTTTCGATCCATCCAAAAGATGAGAATATTTTTCTTTTTAAAGGATCATGTACTATGATAGGAATCATTTGTCCTTCAAATCGATCAATTAATAAACCCGCAGTGCCATCACCGCCATCACCTACAGGGAAGCATGTTGTAGTGCAGGATAATTTACTTTTATGCAAACCATTGCTGATCGCTTCTGCAACTTTTGCCGCATCAAGACTGTTTTTAAAAGCATTTGGAGCGATCAGTATATGCATATCAAGTTATAAAATAATTAGAGATAAAATATAAACTACGATCATCGTTATCAATCCCATCAAAACAGAAGCTATTGAATGTACTCGCAGCATGGTCCTGACATCAATATCTGAAAATTTTGAGATAACCCAGAAATAAGCATCGTTGGAATGTGATATCATCATTGAGCCGGCACCCATAGCAAGAACTGTTAGCAATTTTGCATTTTCAGTTTCAAGACCTAATACAGGCAATAATGGCAAAACAATAGAAGATGCCGTAATGATTGCAACCGTAGAAGAACCCTGTGCTGTTTTAATGAGACAGGTCAACAAAAAAGGGAACCAGATACCCAGCATTTTCAGGTCAAGATTTTTTTCAAAATGGCTACCGATATCAGTAGCAGCTAATACGGCACCAAAAGCACCCCCTGCTCCAATGATCACTAATATGCCTCCTGCTTTTTCCACAGCAGATGTTAGCTGAGACGATAAAGAATGTTTTTTTCGTAAGGACTCCTTTGGAGAATTTTTTCTTGTTAGAATTGCTAACAATACACCAATAGCAAGAGCAATGGCCGGATCGCCAACGATATTAAAAATATCGGTCAGAAAACCAGTTTTTTGTTTATCAAGTACAAGAACAGATCTTAAGGCCATCAACAAAATGGGAATTACGACTGGCAGAAAAGCAAGGATCGGTTTTGGTCCTGCAGAGATATCTTCCTCAGTTTCGGTAGCGGGCCCGTTCTCAGATTTTCCTGCCTGTCCGGCAGGCAGGGTTTCTTTACCAGCATACACTGCCCACCAATGGCCGATGAGCATGGCAGGGATAGCAATTAAAATACCATACAGGATCAGTTTTCCAAAATCAACTTCAAGGGTGGCAGCCGCAGCAGTTGCACCCGGATGCGGCGGCAGTAAACAATGAACGGCGTACAAACCTGATGCTAATGAAATACTCATGGTGGCTACGGCCATACCCGTTCTTTTTATCAGCGATCGGTTAATGCCACTTAAAACAATATAACCTGAATCGCAAAAGATGGGCAAACCGACAATAAAGCCTGTAACAGACAATGCAAGTGATGATCTTTTTTGACTTACTAATTTTAATATTGAAGCTGCCATTACATTGGTACTCCCATTTTTTTCCAGCAATACACCTATTGTTGTACCCAGTACAATAATAATGGCCAGTTTCGACATTACATCTCCAAACCCATTTTTGATAAGAGACAAAATTTCAGCAAATGGTAATCGTACACCAAGGCCCGTAATAAAGCAGGCGATGATCAATGCAAAAAATGGATGAACTTTAAATTTTACAGTAAGCAGAATAATAAAAATGATCCCGGATAAGAGTGAAACGATCACCTGTAAAAAAGATACATCCATTAAATCATGTTTTTGCGTATAGTATACCTGGTTAAATAAATCCTAACGGATCAACTGGGAATGTTTCAATTTGTTTTTTTAACCACAGAGCCACTATGTTCACAGGGAAACACGGAGACTTTCCCCGTGTACCTTAGTGTACCTGTGTCTCCGTGGTTTAAATTTAATTTCAAACTAACACACTACCGATCAAATTCGTCTCAAATCCGAAAAAAATAAACTCGTATATTTACAAAAAAATACTATCGTATGTCATTATTAAATCAGCAAAAAGGTAAAAAGAAAAACGATAAGAAGAAAAATCAGAATAGTTCTGCACCGGGTTCAAAATTCATTCAAAAACCGACGCAGACAAATGCTTTTGTAAGCAAACAAGCTAATACAGGGTCACAGAGAGGAAGTTAATTTAGCTTCACTCAATCATTTGCTTTTACGACCTCCCTTTTTACGTTCAGTTTATAACGCAACGCTAACTCTTCGTTGCAAAAAACATAGAGCCATTCTCCTGTGATGGTTGAAATGTTATATTTAAACACAAGCTTTTCGTCCTTATTTATATTGGAGAATTTTGTCAGCTGGGCCGTGTCAAGTATCGGCGATTCTGAGACAAAAAAATTACTTATTTCTTTCCTTGCTTTTAATTCAATAAGAATCGTATCACCAACGGCCACATCAATAACCCCTTTTGCAGGAAAATAACTGTTGACACCTGCCTTAATATAACCAGAATATCGAAAGGGACTTTGACCATACTCCCGGTAAACAGGAGGATCATTCAGCAATGTCCACTGCAGATCTTCCGGGTAATGATCCCGAATAAATTCTGCAGGCGGCGTTAAAAAATAAAAGTCATTGTACTGCCTGATGTATTCATTTCCATAACTAACAACACCACTGGCCCATGTTACATCAAGCAAATACCATGTACTGTCAATGTTAACCGAATTCCATGTATGATTGACGGCAAATCGTCGGTTATTATTTGTTCTTGCATAGCCATAGATCACCTCTGCTTTTATTCCTGCGTGATCACATAAGGTTTTAAATAATCGTGAATATCCATCGCAAAAAGCAACTCCTGTGTTCAAAACTTTTGCCGCTATTCTTTCATTCAATGGCGGTAATGCAACATTGCTGTCATCAGGTTCTTTATAAAATTGTCGTGGAATTTTCTTGCGCTGCCCAAAAGGCATCACGTTATAATCGATATGTTCAGTTATCCAGCGAAAAATAGCCCTCACTTTTTCACGATCAGTTTTACCAAGTGAAGCCAGCTTTTTTGCTAATGTATCTGTATTTGCAACAGGGATCGATCCGACTTTATTGTCAATTGCATAAAAATTCCTTTCACCAACCTGGGAATAAAACCTGAGTGGCAGGAAAAATAATATGGCTAAAAAGAATTTCATTCCAAATCTCTCTTAAAGTTAAGAAGAGTTTTGGGAGTTGAGTATTGTCTGCGGTTTTAATGATAAACAGTCCCTTTTGCTGATCGCTGGAATATTTACTGATACCTAACTCCTAAATTATTGCCGCAGATTCTTATTTTAAATAAAGCATTATAATTATCGATCGCATTTTTCAAGTCTTTGTCATCAAACATTCTTATGCTTTAGCCGCTGCTAATACAGATCAGCATTTGATGCCTTTCCTTCCCTTTTTATTTAACATGGCCGTCGGTAAGATTTTTAAGATTTCGAAACGTGAAAAAAGAACCTAGCCAGTCCGTACAAAGAATATCATTTAATTTTTAATATTATACTAGTAAAACTGGCTTAAGAAGATATTTTGTATTTATTTTGTTTTTAAGTTTAGAGTACCAAAATTCAACTGTTAATGAATAAATACAAACTGCTTATACTCTTTTTCTTTTTTACAATAAATATTTTTTCTCAACCTGCAATTAATTCCATTGTGCCGAACGCTGGCCCAGTTGGAACAATCGTTACAATAAAAGGAATTGGTTTTGATACAATAGCGAGTAATAATGTTGTTTATTTTGGCGCAGTAAAGGCAACTATTTCTTCTTCTACTGATACTACACTAACTGCTTCTGTGCCTTTTGGGGCCAACTATGCACCTGTGACAGTTACAGTCAATTATCTTTCAGCATATTCTTCCAATCCATTTATAGTTACATTTCCCGGTGGAAGCGGAAGTTATAATGCTAATTCATTTCTGCCTGCTGGTGAATTAAACAGTGGCGCTTACCCTCATTGTGTTTTGCTTGGCGATTTTAATCTGGATGGAAGATCTGATGTGCTTGTTTCAAGAGGTAGTTCGGATAAGGTTACAATATTTCCAAATATAAGTACAGGCGATAATATTTTATTTGCCACGAAGATCGATTTTAACGCTTCTGGAAATAATCATGAAGGTGGTGCTATTGCGGATTTTGACGGTGATGGTAAGCTGGATTTTGTAATTACAAACACTTTGGGTTCCAATTCAGTCTCCATATTTAGAAATACGAGCACCGGATCAACCATGTCTTTTGCCACGCGAATTGATTTTGCTGTTGATAATGGTCCATACGCAGTTGCAGCCGGGGACCTGGATGGTGATGGCAAACCCGATATCGCTGTAGCAAATAATGGTTCCAATAAAATCACTATTTATAAAAACATAAGTACGCCAGGAAACATTTCCTTTACTGCACGTGCCGATCTCGATGCCGGCACCAATCCTTACAGCGTAGCCATTGGTGATATTAATGGTGATGGCAAACCTGAATTAGCTTTTACAACGCAGGGAAGCAGCACAGCTCTATCAGTAATGAAAAACATAAGTATAGCTGGTACCATTTCATTTGAATCAGCTCTCAGTTATGCTTCAATGGCAGGTCCATTTGTTGTTGCTATTGGTGACCTGGATAACGATGGTAAACCCGACCTGGCGGCTGCAAATAGTGGTTCCAATTCAATATTGGTTATAAGGAACCTTAGCGCTTCAGGAAATATATCATTTGGTTCACAACAATATTTTTCTACGGGAAATTATCCTGTTTGTGTTTCCATCAGTGATCTTGATGGTGATGGTAAACCTGATCTTCTCGCGACCAATCGTTTTTCAGATAATGTGTCGGCTTTGAAAAATATATCTTCCGCCAGTTCTATCAATTTTGAAAATCATGTGGATTATCCTGTAAATGATGATCCTTTTTATGTAGTAAGTGGTGATCTGAATAATGATTCCCGTCCGGATATCATTGGTGCTAACTCTGCTGCACTTTTTTCTTCAGTTCTCAAAAATATTATTGGTGCAAATATCGCTCCTACCATTACCTCATTTACTCCCGGCTCCGGTATTAATGGTACAATTATAAATATCGTTGGAACAAATTTTACCGGGACTACATCAGTAAAATTCGGAGGAACACCTGCTTCATCATTTGTTGTGGATTCAGCTACTCACATCACTGCGGTAGTTGGTACCGGTGCAAGCGGTGAAGTAAGCGTAACAACAGGAAACGGGACAGCTACAATGGCAGGATTTATTTTCAATGGCCCTACGATCACTTCATTTAATCCAATGGTAGGAGTTACCGGAACAATAATTACAATTACCGGGACTAATTTTACTGGTGCTACACAAGTAAAATTTGGTGCGACAACTGCAGCATCCTTTATCGTTAATTCATCGACGACGATCACTGCAACGGTTGGGGCAGGTTCAAGCGGAACCGTGTCAGTTACTACACCGAACGGCACTGCAACACTTGCCGGCTTCAGTTTTGGTGCACCAACTATCACCTCTATTAATCCTGTTTCAGGTCCTGTCGGAACTATCGTAACTATTAATGGTACAAATTTCAATTCAACTGTTTCAGGTAATACGGTTTTCTTTGGAGCAGTAAAAGCAACTATCATCTCAGCTACATCAACACAATTAACGGTTAGCGCACCGGCCGGAGCTACTTATCAACCTGTTACCATTACAACTAATAATTTGACTGCCTATTCTTCAATGCCATTCACTACAACTTTTCCAAATGATACACCAACTATTACCACCAACTCGTTTGCACCAGCTGGCAATTTTGGAAGCGGAACCTATCCTGTCGGTGTTACCCCTTGCGATCTGAATGATGATGGTAAGCCTGATCTTATAACAGTTAATAGTGTTAGTAATAATATTTCAATACTGAAAAACACCAGTACTACCGGAACCATTTCTTTTAGCAATAAAATAGATTTTACTACTGGCCCCGGTCCAAGAAGAATTTCTGTTGGCGACCTTGATGGCGATGGTAAACCCGATGTTGTAGTAACTAACTTTAATGCCGGTAATGCAAGCAGCATTTCTATTTTCAGAAATACAAGTTCAGCAGGAGCTATATCATTTGCATCACAAAGTAATTATCCTTCAGGCAATGGTTCTATTGGAGTTTCTGTAAACGATATGAATGGCGATGGTAAACCTGATATCATTGTAGCAAGTGGAAATTCAGGTTTCATTTCTATTTTTATAAATACAACAACAGCACCTGGAACAATCACTTTTGCTAACAAACAGGATTTTACAATTTTTGGGCATGCTGATAATCTCTTTACAGCTGACCTCGATAATGATGGTCGAGCGGATATTATTACATCAAATTTTGGTTTTAACAGCATTTCTATATTCAGAAATCAAAGTATAAATGGCAATCTTTTTCTTGCCCCGTATATAAGTTTTGGGGTTGGCACAAATCCAACTTTTGTTACAACAGGTGATCTTGATAATGACAGCAAACTTGATGTAATTGTCACCAACTATTCTTCTTCATCAATTACGTTACTTAAAAACGAAAGCACTACAGGAAATATATCCCTGGGATCAAGCCAGGTATTCATCAATTCAAATGTTTCAAATGTATCTATTTCAGACCTAAACGGTGACGGTAAACCAGACATGTGTACAGGCAGAGGAAACAATGGCAACATTTCGGTTTTGGAGAATACGAATACCGGTCCCGGAAGCTTTTCATTCGGCGTACCGGTAGATTTTACAACAGGTAACTTCGATACATATACTTCAGGATTCGACATTGACGGCGATGGAAAACCCGAGTTAGCAGTTTCGAATACATTGCTGAATAATGTAACCATTTTAAAAAACATAGCCAGCGATCCAGATATAGATTCCCTTTCTCTTTTAAGTGCCGGGGTTGGTTCAAATATATCAATTATCGGCACTAGGTTTTCAGGAGCTACTTCTGTAAAATTTGGAGGAACACCTGCCAGCTCATTTAATGTAGTTTCGTCAACTAAAATTGATGCGGTTGTAGGCGGTGGAGCATCAGGCAATGTTACAGTAACAACTCCATCCGGAACGGGTGTATTCGCCGGTTTCAATTTTATTCCAGTGATCACAACCGGAGGACCTACTACATTCTGTAATGAAGGATCTGTGACGTTAACTTCTTCTGCATCTGCAAATAATCAGTGGTTCAAAGATGGATCGCCAATTAACGGAGCTACGGCTGTTACTTTCGAAGCTGTTATTAGCGGCGTCTATAGTGTGAAAACAACCAGTAACAGTATCACAACAACTTCTTCAAATACAATTCCCGTAACAGTAATAGTGATACCCACACCAACGATATCACTTAATACAAGCAACGATCTTGTATCGAGTGCAACTGCAGGCAATCAATGGTATTTGAACGGAACTTTAATTATCGGTGCTACGAACCAGGTTTATCATCCCACTCAAAATGGGAACTATACAGTTAGAAGAACAGAAAATGGATGCACCAGCAGCGCTTCAGTCGCTTATAATTATCTTTTAACAGCTATCATAAACCTGGGAAATGACCAATATATTAAGACTTACCCAAATCCAGTGTTGAAAGACCTGATCATATACTTTAAGATCAACAATACTCCATTTTTAAATTTAAGTGTAACCGATCTGTCCGGTAGAAAGATATGGACAAGATATAATATCGCTACTGGTGCACCATCTGATCTATCACATCTGGCTTCAGGAGTTTATATTTTACGGATCTATGATAAAGATCTTAAGGTCAATGAAACAATGAAATTCATTAAGCGAAATTAATTTGTTAATCTTTTCATAGTCCGGGGGAAGGCTTTTGTTGCAATCTTCTTTATCCTTTTCTTAACAGGTCATTTGTAATTAGCAGAAATTCTCATCGTTTTAAAATCATTCAACTTCAACCGGGCATTTCATTTTTTATTTTTTTACTGAAAAACACTGACAATGGCAGATACCAACAATGGCCAGGAAGACTTATTGTATTCCTACGACTCGTTCGGCGAAAAGAAAAAACCAGCTGATAACAATTTTCTATGGTGGTGCTCAGGAGCACATCAAAAATTACTAAAACAATTTCCCTCAGAACATAGTAAATACTCAGGGCTTGGGGCAGTGTTGCTCGCCACATTTGTGCTGGCAACTATTTCTGCCGGCTATGCTATATATACCGTATTTGGAAACTTGTTGTGGACGATCGGGTTTGCGATCATCTGGGGATTGATCATTTTTAATTTCGATCGCTTTCTCGTTTCCACTATGCGGAAATATGGCGTATCACGCCGCAAACAGATCATGATGGCGTTGCCGCGGCTTGCTCTTGCATTGCTTATAGGTGTGGTGATTGCCCGGCCATTGGAGATGAAAATCTTTGAAAAAGAGATCAACGTTAAAATGACGAAAAACCTCCATGACAAGATCCGGCTTAATGATAGTCTTTTAGCCATTGAATATAAAAATCAACTTGTAAATGCAGAAACTGAAAGACAGCGACTCCTCGGTCGCAAGCTGGCGATCGAGGATACGCTGCACAATTTGCAATCAGCGTACCTGCAGGAAGCTGATGGTACGGGTGGCAGCAGGCAAAGAGGTATTGATAATATTACAAGATTAAAACAGGATGCATTTCACCTGGTGAGAAATCAATTTGCACCTGAAATTTTATTGCTTGAACAAAATATGAAAAGCCAGGATAGCACAACTGCTGTTGCAAAAGCATCCATGGAAGATAAAAGAAAACAGTTTGAACAAACTGCCATGGCGAATATGGGTTTTTTGGAGCGCAATAAAGCATTGGCCGATCTATCTGCGGAAGAAGGAAGTGTATTTTGGGCAAGTTGGTTGATCTCCTTGCTTATCATTTTAATTGAGATCGGGCCCGTGTTATCAAAATTAATGATGCCACTTGGGCCTTATGATATTGCATTGGCAAAAGAAGAATTACTGCACATGGCAAATGAAGAAGGTGAAATAAGAAAAGATAAAGTAGAAAGATTTGAACGCAGAAAGATCTATCATGAAAAACAAAAAGAAATGAGTGATACATTGGCAGAGAAAGTGGTGCAGCTTCAACAAAAAAATATTGACAGAGAGCTAGACAAGTGGGAACGAGGTGAATGGAAACCGGAAGATCACCGTGCAAGTATGGATGAAGTGATGCGAAAAATAAAAAGTCAATACCAGTTTAAAGAAGATGACTTGTTATAATAAAATTTGAAGAACCAGTTAACCAGGGAGCCTTATTCTCGTACAATTCTTATGACCCGTCAACGATTATTGAGTGTAGCCACGAAAATATTCGCCGGGTCATTTGTTTTACTGGTCATTGGTTTTTTCATTCCACAAGAAATTAAAATGCCGGTAGAAGGAGCGACAAGAAAAAGTTATTCGCAAAATTCTTTTTGGGCTTATCCCTGGGGAAGATCAGTAACGCATAAAGGTGTTGACATCTTTGCAAAAAGAGGGACTGATATACGCCCGGCTACAGCTGGAATTGTTTTATATAAAGGTAAAACCGCAAGAGGTGGTAATGTTGTTTATATTCTAGGGCCAAAATGGAGAATTCATTACTATGCTCATCTTGATGAAATAAAAACAGACAGGTTTTCGATCGTTTCTTCAAAAACTGTTATCGGCACAGTTGGTAATACCGGAAATGCAATTGGAAAACCTTCGCATCTTCACTATACTATCAAAACAATCATCCCCTATCCATGGCGGATAGATAAAAGCAGACAGGGAAAAAGAAAAATGTTTTATTTAAATCCGATAACCTATTTAAATAAAACATTTATATAAACAGTGAACTTTTCTACATTTTATCTTTTACTCCGGCTCTCTTCTTCATCTCAGCGATCGGGAAAACAATTAATCTACTAACCTGCTTATCTCCCCGGTAAGTCACCACTTTCATTGTTGATGCATCTTTAGGTATTGCAACAGGTTTTGAATAAGCAGGATAAAAATTATCAGGAAAAGAATTATCAAATGTATAATGAACAGAAACACCAGCTACCTCTGTTTTCATTTCAACAGTGATCTCATTCTTATCATTTTTGGTAAATTTAAAATCTGGTTCATACATACTTGGTGCATACTTAGTTTGCGCATGATCGAATCGCTTAAAATGATCCTCCACTTTTAAAACAAATTTGTTCCAGTTCTTTTTCTCTTTTGGCGACCACATTGTTTCAGCAATTGAAAAAGCTCTTGGCCATGTCATATACTCTGCATGACGCATATTATAAACTTGCTCTGTCCATAAATTAGCCTGCCCGCCTTTTATGAATTTTGCATCCACTCCATCAGGAACAGGTTCAAATTCATAGGTTTTACTGAGACGTAATGAGGCATACACTGGCGGTTCAATAATAGGATCGCCCTGCATATAGTCAATATATGCATAGGTAGTGGGGCTCATTACAACCTCATGTCCCATCTTAGCTGCCGCAATTCCTCCTTTCATTCCCCGCCAGCTCATCACTGCTGCATTAGGCGCCAAACCTCCATCCAATATCTCATCCCAGCCGATCATTTTCTTTCCTTTTGAATTAATGATCTTCTCCACTCTCTTTACAAAATAACTTTGCACTTCATCAAGATTCTTCAGGTTCTCTCTTTTCATCAATGCTTTTATCGCCTCACTTTTTTCCCAAAAATTTCTTGCTGTTTCATCGCCGCCCATGTGTATATATTCAAATGGAAATAATTGAGCGACCTCAGTAAATACTTTATCCAGGAACTCATAAACTTTTTCATTTGCCGGGCAAAGTGAATTATCGATCAAACCATAAAAATGTGCATTGGCCGGCCATTCTATTATTTTTTCACCGGAACGAACCCGGTATTTTCCCGGGGTGCAAGTCAGCTCAGGATAAGAAGCGATCGCAGCAAGACTATGACCTGGTACATCTATTTCAGGTAAAATATTTATGAACCGGTCTTTTGCATATTGAACAAGCTCTTTTACATCTTCATGAGTTAGGTAACCACCATAATCTCTGGGCTCATCATCAGTTGGTGGAATAAAATTTCCGAACGTACCAGTGCGTTTTACATTCCATGAACCCACAGAATTAAGTTTAGGCAATGCTTTTATTTCAATACGCCATCCTTCATCATTTGATAAAGTGAGATGAAGTAAATTGTATTTATACTTCACCATTGCATCCATATATTGTTTTACCTGTTCTTTATTAAAAAAATGGCGTGATATATCAAACATTAAACCTCTCCAACCAAAGCGAGGGTAATCCGTGATCTCAACTACAGGTATTGTCCATGAAGTATTTTTTACTGCTGATTTGCTTTCAATAGCTGGGGGAAGAAGTTGTAATAAAGTTTGCGCTCCATAAAATAAACCAGCAGGTTCGTTGGCAGTAATTGTTACGCCATTATTTGCAGATACGTTAAGTTGATAACCCTCTTTTCCTATTGTATTGTTTATTCAGGCTAAAATGAATATCAGCCTTTTCAGCAGAAGAAGCAATTGAAACCGGCAAACCGGTAACTGATAGCTTTCCCTTTAACCAATCTGCAATTTTTTTGACCGCCAAATTGGTGGATCCCTCTTCAATCACAATTTGAGTTTTAAGATTATAAACTCCTTCTTTTTGCTGAAGAGAAACAGGCTCGGGGATAATAGAAACCTGGGAAGTGGAAGGAAGAACAGTTGCAATAAAGAAAGTAACTACTAATAAGATTCTTGCAAGCATAACGTAAGTATTAGATTGAACGATGAAGGTAAATTATTTTAAGAGTGAAAATCCTGATGAAAAATAAATTTTCAAATGGCTGACAATTCCATGCTCTTAAGACTTTTTAGCTGGAGAATGCACAGCTCAAGCTGTGATCCTGGAATAGACGCTTCTATCATACAGAACAGTTGCAGCTCCTGCCTTAAAATTACACAGTCATTCTTTTTAATGATCCTCATTACATCATTCAGTATAGTATAATCGAATTGCAGCCTGTAATTTATCAAAACAGGTTTTTTAACAATTGGATTCAACTGTAACGCAAAAGAGGCAGCTGTTTTATAGGCATTGATCAAACCCGGCACGCCAAGTAATGTGCCCCCAAAATATCGAACAACAATTATCGCAACATTGACCAACTCCTTGCTGTCTATTTGTCCTAAAATCGGCCGGCCGGCGCTTCCCGAAGGTTCACCATCATCACTGCTTCTGAAAACCTGCCTGCCGGCAGGCAGGTTATTTCCATCTGTGCCAATACGATAAGCAAAACAATGATGCACGGCTTTAGCATGTTCTTCCTTCAGCTCTTTTAATCGTTTTTTAAAATCATCGGTTGATGAAATTGGAAAAGCGTAAGCCAAAAAGCGGCTGCCCCTGTCTTTAAATTCAGCCACGGATCCTTTCTCAATTGTTTGATAGAAATTATTATCGCTACTGTTGTTTGCCAGGGGTTTGTTCTTTTTTTATAAAGAGATAGTAAAACTGTATGCAGATAATAAATGCATTGGGAATAATGATCGGGAAATTAACATCCAGTAAAATCCCATAGATCAAAAAGCCAACAGCGCCCAGCATATTTATAAAACGGATCCTTCTTACTTTTTGGCCAACCAAAAAGCTAAGTACGACAAGCGCTGCAGAAAAATAACCCAACCATTCAACCCAGTTCATGATTATAAATTTTAATTGAATCGCCTACTATCTTTATTTCTTCATCTGCATTCCGGTTTATAAATGCCGGTGCACTAAGGCCATTATTAATTCTTAATTCTTCATTTTTAATTATCCGTACCTCATCCCATATTTCTTCGTCAATAAATGATTGCAATAATCTTGCACCACCTTCCACGATCACACTTTGAACTTTCATTTGATATAATGCATTCACAATTTGATGAACAAGGCTAACATCTTCGGTTACCTGGTAGTAAATAAGATGATCGTCCTCTTCCTGTTTTATCTTATTAAATATAACTGTTCTCTGTTTGTCATTAAAGATCTTTAAAGTCGATGGCAATTTCAGATCCATATCAACCACTAATCTAATCGGCGACGATCCTGGCCAGTTCCGTACAGTAAGTTCCGGATCGTCGAGCAAAGCAGTATTCGTACCAACCAATATTGAAGCTTCTTCACTTCTCCATTTATGAACAAGGCGGTTTGTTTGTTCATTAGATATTAATAAACGCTCAGTTCCATTAGCTGCAATTTTTCCATCACCTGTTTCCGCCCATTTTAAAACTATATATGGCCGGTGCTTTGTGTAAAATGTAAAAAACCGTTTATTGAGTTGCTGACATTCTTTTTCGAGAATTCCATAAACAACTTTGATACCTGCAGTCTTGAGTTTTTCAATTCCCTTTCCATCAACTTCTTTAAAAGGATCACGACAACCAATAACAACTTCGGGAATTTCATTTGCTATTACCAGGTCAGTACAAGGTGGCGTTTTACCAAAATGGCTGCAAGGTTCCAGCGAAACATATAAAACTGAGCTTGAAATTTTATCCTTGTCCTGCTCGCTAACAGAATTTATACAATTCACCTCTGCAT
>Ga0193738_1000569_pt1 | contig 18081 bp, 12 predicted proteins | sample L2a1metaG_FD_144927 | JGI IMG/M metagenome (GOLD analysis project Ga0193738, IMG submission 144927) | Soil microbial communities from a riparian zone of the East river system, Colorado, United States - L2a1 | ecosystem: Environmental > Terrestrial > Soil > Riparian zone | place: USA: East River...
TTCCGCCTACGTGAAGGCGCTGACCGGCGATTGGTTCGGCTGGGCCCGGCTGCACGAGGCCTGGGGCCGGTCGTATTCGGGTGTCGCGCCCATGACTCGCGCGTATGGATGGATCACCGACGAGGGGCTGCTGCACGTCTTCGAAGGGGTCCCGTTCGATTCGCTCAACAGCTTCGCCGTGATATTTGTTTTGCTGATGGTCTGGCCGGTCGCGCGCCGTCTCGGCGTCGCGTTCGCGGCATTCATCCTGGTCAACGCGATCCCGCCGCTTCTGGCTGGAGGGGTTCTGTCGATGGGCCGGCTCAGCGCCACGCTCTTCCCCGTGTTTCTCGCGCTCGCGGTCACCGTTCGCCCGCGCGTCATCCCACCGCTGATCACGGCCTTCGCCATCGGCCAGGGGCTCGCGACCGTCTTGTTCTTTACCTGGCGACCGTTGTTCTGAATTCGGCGTCTAATCCGGCATGGACCCTGCTTGGGCTGCCTCTAGAGCCTATCTACGGTGGTCTATAATCGGGCCAATTTCATGCCGCGACGCCTTTCGGGTCCAGCCACGCTGCTGATCGTTCCCGCGCTTCTCGTCTGCTTCACGGCGGCTGGCTCAGCGGTGCGCCCGCCGCAGGCCGTGCCGACCGATTTGCGCAGCGCATCTGCCGCGATTGCGCACGGCAAACGCGATCTCGCTGAGAAATACGCACAGTCACGCGGTGCGTCCGATCCTGTCGGCGCCGTGATCCTCGCTCAGCTGGCCATCGCAAAGGGGCAGTACCGCGACGCCCAGGCCCTGCTCGAGCCGCTGGTCGCGAAGGAGCCGACGGGCGACGCTGCACTCGAGCTGGCGTTGCTGTACCGCATGATCGGCCGCGCTGGCGATGCGCAGCCGATCCTGACGGCCATCCTGCGGCAGGGGAGTTCCGCCTCCAATCCGGAGGTCCTCTTCCGGGCTGGCCGTGCGGCGCACGCGCTCAACCGGGCGCGCGACGCCAACACGCTCTATCGCGATGCGGAACGGGCCGGCGGCGATCCGGCGATGATCGAAACCGCCTGGGCCCGGTTGTTCCTCGAGAAGTACAACAGCCCGGAAGCGCTGAAGTCCTTCGACGCGGCGCTCAAGGCTGACGCGCAGTGGGCACCGGCGCTCGCCGGCATCGCGCGCGTCCTCGAAAACGAGGATCCGCCGAAGGCGGCCGAGGCCGCGGCTCGCGCGCTGGCGATCGATCCCAATCTGGCCGATGCGCACCTGCTGCTCGCGGGATTGCACCTGGACGACGACCGTGACGCGCAGGCGCGCGCCGAAATCGACAAGGTTCTTGCGTTCAATCCGTCGCACCTCGAAGCCCTCGCGATGCTCGCGGCGATGGCCTACGTCAAGGACGACAAGGCGACCTTCGATCGCGAAGTCGCGAAGATCCTCGAGATCAATCCGGCCTACGGGGAGGTCTATCGCCTCGCCGGCCAGCACACCGCCAGCCACTATCGCTTCGAAGAGGCGGCCGCGCTGGCAGAGAAGGCGCTGGTGCTCGATCCGTCGAACAGCCGCGCCGCCGGCGATCTCGGCATGCACCTGCTGCGCACTGGTGACGAGGCCGGTGCGCGCCGCGCCCTCGATCGTTCGTGGCGCGCCGACCCGTTCGACGTCGTCACCTTCAACCTCCTGAAGATGCTCGACAACCTCGAGCAGTTCGTGACGGTCACGGAAGGGGACATCGTCCTCAAGATGCACCGCGACGAGGCGCCGGTGCTGCGCGAGTACGCGATGCCGCTGGCGCAGGAAGCGCTCAAGACGCTTTCGGCGCGATACAACTTCACGCCGACCGGCCCGATCCTCGTCGAGATCTTCCCGAACCACGACGACTTCGCCGTGCGCAATCTCGGGCTGCCTGGGATGATCGGCGCGCTCGGCGCGTGCTTCGGCAAGGTCGTGACCATGGACTCGCCGACGGCGCGGACCTCCACGCCTTTCAGCTGGCAGGCGACGCTCTGGCACGAGATGGCGCACGTCATCACGCTGCAGATGTCGAAGCAGCGCATCCCGCGCTGGCTCACCGAGGGCATTTCGGTCTACGAAGAGGGCAAGCAGCGCGCTGAGTGGGGCCGCGACATGGAAGTCACGTTCGCGCGCGCCATGGATCGCAACAAAGTCCTCAAGCTGCGCGATCTGAACTCCGGCTTCACCCGCCCCGACACGATCTCGCTCGCCTATTACCAGGCCTCGCTGCTGGTCGAGCACATCGTCGCCACGAAAGGCCAGCAGGGGCTGAATGCGCTGGTCCGCTCCTTCGGCGACGGCATCGACAACGAGGCGGCGCTCAAGCGCGCCCTCAACACGGACGTGGACGCGATGCAGGTCACGTTCGACAAGGCGATCGAGGACAAGTTCGGGACGATGCGGCGCGCGCTGCAGGATTCCGACAAGCCGGTCGATGCCCGGTCGCTCGACCTGCTTCGGGTGGCGGCTGCATCGAAGCCTGACAATTACATTGCGCAGGTCGCGCTCGGGCAGGCGCTGGCCGAAGCGGGTGACGTGGCGGCTTTCGCGCCGCTGACGCGCGCGGCGGCGCTCGTGCCGAACGCGCTCGGACCCGACAGCCCGCACGTCTTGATGGCCGGCCTCGCCGAGAAGCTCAACGACCGCGTCCGCGCGATCAAGGAGTGGGAAGCCGTGGTCGCCTCCGATCACACCAACATCGAGGCGGCGCGCAAGATGCTGGAGCTGGCGCAGGCCGCGGGCGACGAGCGCGCGACCGGCGTGGCGCTCGAGCGCGTCGTCGCGCTCGATCCATTTGACGCCGCGGCGCACACTGGCGCCGGACGCCTGGCACTCAAGCGCAGGGATCACGTCGTCGCGAGGCGTGAGTTCCGCGCCGCGCTTCAGACCGGCGCGGCCGACAAGGCCGCGGCGCATTGCGATCTCGGCGAGAGCTACCTGCTCGCCGGCATGAAAGCCGAAGCCAAAAAGGAAGCGCTCGCCGCGCTCGAGATCGCCCCGAGCTTCGAGCGCGCCCAGGAACTTCTGCTCAACGCGGTAGGTGGCAACAGCCGGTAGCAATGCGCAACCTGCTCGGCGCGCTGAGTCTCGGGCTGCTGGGTGCAGCGCTTTGGCTCGGTACGCCCCTGGCGCAGCCGCCGCCGGTTCCAGCCGCTCCTGACTCCCGCTTCGCCGGCCTGCAGTGGACGTTCGTCCGCATCCGTTACACCGCCTGGACGATGCCGCCGCGATCGGGCTTCGCCGCCCAGGACGAGCCGTGGTACATCGACGCGCCCGCGGCGGAATGGAACCTCTCGCGCCGTGTGCGGACCGCCACCGCCATCCAGGTCAACGATCCCATCGAACTCAGGCTCGAGGATCCCGAGCTCTTCGCTCATCCGTGGATCTACATCGTCGAGCCCGGCAACCTGCGGCTCAAGGACAGCGAGGTGCCGATCCTGCGCGAGTACCTGCTGCGCGGCGGCACGCTGACGTTCGACGATTTCCATGGCCCGATCGAGTGGGCCAACACCGAACGCGAGATGAAGCGCGTGTTCCCCGAGCGCAAGTTCATCGACCTGCCGAAGGAGCATCCGATTTTCAGCTGCTTTTACAAGATGCCGGATGGCTTCCCGCAGACGCCGGGACTCGGCTCGTTCCTGCAGGGGCGGACATGGGAAAAGGGGGGCTACGTCGCGACGCTGCGCGCGATCGAGGATGACGCCGGGCGCGCGATGGTGCTGGCGAACTGGAACGTGGACATGGGCGATGGATGGGAGTGGTCCAACGCCGCGGAGTATCCGGGGTACGTGAAGTACACGGCGATGGCCTACCGGATGGAAATCAACGAAATCATCTATTCCCTGACCCATTGATGCACACCACCCCGCAACAGGAACTCTCGGCGGTTGCCGAACGCGTCGCCGAAGGGCGCGCCCGGATTCTCGGCGAGATCCGCAAGGTCATCGTCGGCCAGGACGCGGTCATCGACCAAGTTTTAATGGCGCTCTTCACCGGCGGACACTGCCTGATTACCGGCGTGCCGGGCCTGGCGAAGACGCTGCTGATCAAGACGCTGGCCGGTATTCTCGATCTGTCGTTCAAGCGCATCCAGTTCACGCCTGACCTGATGCCGGCCGACATCACCGGCACCGAGGTGCTCGACGAGGACCAGGGGCATCGCAGCCTCCGGTTCGTGAAGGGACCGATCTTCGCGCAGATCCTGCTGGCGGACGAGATCAACCGCACACCGCCGAAGACGCAGGCGGCGCTGCTCGAGGCGATGCAGGAGTACCACGTCACCGCCGCGGGCCGGACCTACCAGCTCGAGCGGCCGTTCTTCGTCCTGGCGACGCAGAACCCGATCGAGCTCGAGGGGACGTATCCGCTGCCGGAAGCGCAGCTCGATCGGTTCATGTTCAACATCGTCGTCTCGTATCTGAGCGAAGACGACGAGGTCCGCGTCGTGACGCAGACGACCGGAGCCGAGGCGCCGACGCCGGCGCGCGTCCTGAGCGGGCCCGACATCCTCGAGTACCAGCGGCTGGTGCGGCAGGTGGTCGTGGCGGAAGAAGTCGCGCGCTACGCGGTGAGGCTCGTCGATTCATCACGGCCCGGCCGCCAGGCAGATCTGCCGTTCATCAGGGACTACGTGAAGTGGGGAGCCGGGCTCCGCGCGTCGCAGTCGCTGATCCTGGCGTCGAAGGCGCGCGCCCTGATGCAGGGGCGTTACCACGTATCGGTCAGTGACATCCGCGCGCTGGCGCATCCGATCCTGCGGCATCGCGTCATCCCGAACTTCTATGCCGAGTCAGAAAAGATCACGTCCGACATCCTCGTCGATCGACTGATCGAGGCGGTGCCGGCCCCGCGGAGCGGTATGTAGCGATGGCGTCCGCCGCGACGAGCCGCGACCTGCGCTTTCTCGATCCCGCCGTCATCGCGCGGCTGGGATCGATGGAGCTGAAGGCGCGTACCGTCGTGGAAGGGTTTCTGTCCGGGTTGCACCGGAGTCCTTACAAAGGCTTCAGCGTCGAGTTCGCCGAGTACCGCCAGTACCTGCCGGGGGACGATCTGTCCACGCTCGACTGGAAGGTCTACGCCCGCAGCGATCGGCATTACGTGAAGAAGTTCGAGGAGGAAACCAACCTCGAATGCCACGTGCTGCTGGACGTGAGCGCGTCGATGGCCTACCGCGGCGGCGCGGTGATGAGCAAGATCGAGTACGGCAGCGTCCTGGCCGCGTCGCTGGCCTACCTGATGCACCGGCAGCGTGACGCGACCGGGCTCATCGAGTTCGACGAGCGCATTCGCGCTCGTCTGCCTGCCAGCGCCAGGCCCGGCCACCTGCACGCGATTCTTCTGGCGCTCGACCGCGTGTCGCCCGGCACGACGTCCGACGTCGCCCGGCCGCTGCACCAGCTCGCCGAAGCGCTGAGCAAGCGCAGCCTCGTGGTGTTGATCTCGGACCTGCTCGACGATCCCGAGCAGGTCGTGAAGGGCCTGAAGCACCTGCGCTTCCGCGGCACCGACGTCATCGTCTTTCAGGTCCTGGATCCGCATGAGATCCAGTTCCCGTTCAAAGGGGCGGCGAAGTTCACCGACGTGGAGAGCGCCGAGGAGATCATCGCCGACCCGGCGCGGGTCCGCGAGAGCTACCTCGAAGCGATGGCCACACTGCGGGGCCGCTACGAAAAGGAGCTCAAGGGGGCAGGGATCGATTTCCTGACGCTGGACTCGTCGAAACCGCTCGACTTTGCGCTGCTGGCCTATCTCGACGCGCGGGGAAGGCGGAAGTAGATGTCCTTCCTCAACCCGCTCTATCTCGCCGGCGCCGCGCTGATCGCGATTCCGATCGTGCTGCACCTGCTGCGACGCGACGTGGCGCCGCCGGTGCCCTTCACGGCCGTGAGCCTGCTGAAGAAGACGACCGTGGATCGATCGCGCCGGCACCGCCTGCGGGATCTGCTGCTGCTGGCGGCACGCGTCTGCGCACTGCTGTTGCTGGCCGCGTCGTTCGCGCGACCCTATCTGGCCGGTGCGCCGCCGACCGGATCGACTACCGTTGTCGCCGTTGACCGTTCGTCCAGCATGAGCGCTCCAGGCCGCGCCGATCGTGCCCGGACCCTCGCACGCGAGGCCATCGACGCCACGAGCAGCGGCGACCGCGTCGCCTTGATCGCGTTCGACGATCGGGCGGACGTCCTGGCAGCGCCAGGCCCCGCGGCGGACGCGCGTGCCGCACTCGGCGACATCCAGCCCGGTCCGGGCGCGACGCGCTACGCGGCGGTGTTCGACAAGGCCGTGGAACTTCTCGCCAACGAGGAGCACGGCCGGTTGATCCTCGTGAGCGATCTGCAGCGGACCGGGTTCGACGCCTCCGGCGCCATGCTGCCGGAGGGAATCGGGCTACAGGTGAAAGACGCGGGCGCGCCGATCTCGAACCTGTCGGTCAGTAACGCAACCCTCGACCCTGGCCGCCGGGTCGCGACCGCGACGATCCGCAACGCCGGCGCCGCGTCGCGTGACGTGGACGTGACCGCCGTCGTCGCGGATCGGCCTGTCCCGATCAAGCGAATCACGGTGCCGGCCGGAGATGCGGTTGACGTGACCTTCGACGCGCCGCCGGAAGCGCGCAGCGTGACATTCTCGATCGACGATCCCGCCGGTTACGGGGCGGACAACGCTCGGTATAGCGTGTTCGAGGCGCGGGGGTTGCCGCGCGTGCTGCTGGTGACCGGCGGTCCGGCGTCGAACGCGGGGTTCTACCTGTCGCGCGCGCTCCAGGCCGATGGCGGCGAGGGACCTGACTTCGACGTGCGTAGCGTCACAGGAACCGCCTTCTCCGCGATGCCGGCGAATGAGGTCAGAGATCACTCCGTCGTCGCGATCTTGTCGACGCACGGGCTCGATCGCCGGGCGGGGGAATCGCTGCGCTCGCTGCTGTCCTCCGGCGGGGGCCTCCTGGTTGCAGCCGCGCAGGACGTCGATGCCAGCGTGCTGTCCACGCTGCTGCAGTGGGAGCCGGCCGTGGCGCCGCGTGACGCTCGCCGGCCGCGCGTCCTGGCGGCAACGGACCTCCGGCATCCAGTCTTCAAGCCGTTCGACGCCATGGCCGCGAACTTCGGACAGGTCATGTTCCATCGCGCGTGGGAGATCGCCGCCGGCGACGGCTGGCGCGTTGCCGCGCGCTTCACTGACGGAACACCGGCGCTGATCGAGCGCGAAACGGTCCAGGTCGCTGAAGCGACACCCGGGCGCGTCCTGGTGTTTGCGTCGGATCTGGATCGCCGCTGGAACGACTTTCCGCTGCACCCGACGTTCGTGCCGTTTACACAGGAAGCGGTGCGGTATCTCGGCGCGCGTCCGCCGGCCGTCACGTCCTATCTCGTCAACGACGTGCCTGCCGGCACGCCGGCCGTCCCCGGGTTCGCCCGCGTGGCGGGACGAACCGTCGCCGTGAACGTGGATCCGCGCGAGAGCAGCGTCGATCGGCTCACGGCAGTGGAGTTCCAGAAACAGGTCACGCGGACGGCGTCAGGCGCGCAGCCCCGCGCGCAGCGCCTGGCGCGTGAAACCGAGAGTCACCAGAACTACTGGCGGTACGGCTTGATGCTGCTGCTGGCGACGCTGGTCGTGGAGGCGTTCGTTGGATCTCGATAACCTGCTGCAGTCCGTCAGGCGCCGATGGCGCGCGGGCGTGATGGTCCGCGCCGCCGCGCGCGGTCTCGTCGTTGCTGGATTCATTTTCGTGGCGGCCGCCCTGGCCGAGTGGATCACCGTGCCGGACGACGGTACGCTCCTCGCGCTGGGCGCCGCGACGATCGCCCTGGCAGTGTGCGCGGCCGCATGGACCGCGCTGCCGTTGCGCCGGCAACCAGGCGATCGGCAGATCGCGCGGTTCGTCGAGGAGCGGGTGCCGGAACTCGACGACACGCTGGTGACCGCCGTCGATCTCCGCGACAGGCCGGCCGGCAAAGACTCGTTCGCTCCGCTCGTCATCGATGCTGCCGCGCGCCGCCTCCAAGCGATCGAGATGGCGCGCATCATCGATCCCGAAGCGGTCGCGGCCGGGCGCCGGCGTCTCGCCCTGGCGGTCGTCGTCGCCATCGCGGCGCTGGCGCTTGCGCGTCCGTTTCTGTCCCGTGCCGCGCAGGTCGCCTACATCCGCGCGTTTCCAGGCTCGGTCGCGGTGCAGGTCGCCGGCGGCGACGTGCGCGTGCCGGCGGGCCGGCCGGTCACGCTCGCGGCGCAGGTCACCGGGCGTAACTTCGCGCTCGATCGCATCACGCCGGTCGTGACGATGGAGGCGGCCAACGGTGCGGTCGCCTCGGTGCCGATGGAGCGCGCCGGCGACCGCTACGAGCTGCGGATCGCGTCGCTCGATCGATCGTTCAAGTACTCGGTCACCGCCGGACCGGCGAAGTCGAGCGCGTATCGCGTGACCGCGCTCTTCCCGCCACACGTGCAGCGCATCGAGCTGCATTACGACTATCCGTCCTTCACCGGGCTGAAACCGCGCGAGGAGCGCGACGGCGGTGACGTCTACGGTCCCGCCGGCACGCGCGTCCGTGTCGTCGTGCACGCCGACAAGCCCGTGGCCGCGGGACGCCTGGCGTTCTCTGCAGGGCAGGGCCTGCCCGGCGTGGCACTCTCACCCGCATCCGAGCGGTCGCTCGAGTCCACGCTGACGGTCAAGAACGAGGCGTCGTACCGGGTGGCGCTGGTGGACGCGGATGGCCTCCGCTCCGAAGGGGTCGAATACTTCATCCGCATCATGGACGATCGGCCGCCGGTCGTGCACATCCTGCGTCCGAGCGGCGATCAGCAAATCACACCGCTTGACGAGGTGCCGATCGAGGTTCGTGCAGACGATGACTACGGGATCGCGAGTCTCGACATGGTGTATTCCGTCGGCGGCGGGCCCGAGAAGGTCGTGCCGTTCAGCACGCTCGGCGGCACCGAACTGGCCCGGATCGGATCGCGGATGCTGGCGGCGGAGGACCTCAAGGTCAAGCCCGGCGACGTGATCGCCTACTACGCGCGCGCCCGCGACGTCGCGCGCGCCAAGCAGTCCACCGTCGCGCGCAGCGAGATCTTCTTCCTCGAGGTGAAGCCGTTCAACGAGGAGTACTCGCTGGCGCAGAGCCAGGCGGGCATGTCGGCGGCAACCGGCAATCAGATCGAGGGGCTGATCGCGGCGCAGAAGGAAATCATCAGCGCGACGTGGAACCTCGAGCGGCGCTCTGGCGCGGGCCGCTCGGCGAGCGACATCAAGGACGTCGCGGCCGCGCAGGCGGAGCTGAAGACCCGGGCCGAGCAGGCGGCCGGCGCGAACCGGCAGCGCCGGCGGATCGGCGGCCAGCCGTTCCTTCAGATCGGCTTACCCCCGGCGCGCCCGCAGTCGCCCGCCGGCGCCGAAGATCCGGTTCGAACCGCGGTCGACGCGATGAACCGCGCGCTCCAGGAACTGCAGACGCAGAAAACATCGAGCGCGATTCCACACGAGATGGCGGCGTTGAACGCCCTGCTCCAGGCGCAGGCAGAGGTGCGGAAACGCCAGGTCACGCAGCAGCAGAACACCGGCGGCGGCGGGTTCGGCAATCGTCAGAGCCAGGACCTGTCCAACCTCTTCGATCGAGAGCTGAAACGCCAGCAGCGCACGAACTACGAGACCAAGGCACAGGTCGAGACGCAGCCCGAGGCCGCCAAGAGCGACAACGCCCTCGACAAGATTCGTGACCTTGCGCGCCGGCAGGAAGAATTGAGCCGCCAGCAGCGCGAGCTCGCGAAAGGCGGCACGTCGGCGGAAGAGATGAAGCGGCAGCTCGAGAAGCTGACGCGCGATCAGGAGCAGCTGCGCAAAGAGCTCGAGCAGGCGCAGCGGCAGATGGCGCAAGAAGGCGCTCAAGGTTCTCAGAGTTCTCAGGGTTCTCAGGGTTCTCAAGGTGGCCGAGGTGCTCGCCAGGACCTCAACGAAGCGATGGATCAGATGCGCCAGGCGGCGGAGCAGGCGCAGCGTTCCGACGCGGCGGGTGCGGCGGCGAAGGGTGAAGAAGCGGCGCGCCAGCTTCGTGAGGCGGAGTCGCGGATGCAGACCGGGACGCCCGATGCGCGCAAGCGCGCGCTGGGTGACCTCCAGCTCGAATCGCAGCAGGTGGCCGAGGCGCAGCGCCGCGTCGCCGGCGAGGCCGATCGACTCGATCGCGAGGGTGGCGGGACCGCCGACGCGCGACGGCGGCTTGCCGGTGAAAAAGATCGCCTCGCCGATCGTGTGGATGCGCTGCAGCAGGCGGCGCAGCGCCTCGGCGCCGAGGCGGCCGGTGACCTCGGCTCGCAGAAGATTGCCGACCGCATGCGCGCCTCGGCGAACGGGATGCGCGAGGGGAAGGACGGAAAGCTGGCGCCCGCCGAGCAGCAGATCGCGGAGGCGCTCGACAAGGTGGCGCGCAAGATCAACGGCGCGGACGCCGGCGGCGCGAAAGGGGAAACGCAGCAGATCGCCGGACAGCTTGACGAGGTGCGTGACGCCCGCGAGCGACTCGCGCGTCTCGAGCGCCAGATTGCCGACGCGAAACAGGCGGCCGAAAACGGCCGATCCGGTGGCGCCGATCAGTCCGGACGTGCCGCCCAGCCCGGACGCGCCGGCCAGCTCGGCCAGCAAGGGCAGCCGGGACAGCGTGGCTCCCAGGGTGAGGGGCGCGGCGGTGACATGCAGCAGCTGCAGCAGGCGTACAACCAGGAGCTGCAGCGGACGCGCGAGCTGATGGACAGAGTCCAGCGCGGCACGCCGGACTCCGGCGGACGGATGGCTACGCCCGAGCAGCACGACTGGAGCCGCTCGGCGCCTGGCACCGAGGCCTTCAAGCAGGACTACGCCGCCTGGCAATCGCTCGCCGGTGACGTCACGAAGGCGCTCGAACGCGCCGAAGCCACCGTCGCAGGGCGCCTCTCCAATGCGGTGGCGCGCGATCGCCTGCGCGCCGGGGGCAGCGAGCGGATCCCCGACGCCTACCGCCAGCGCGTCTCGAAATACTTCGAGTCGATCGCAGTCATAAAGAAGTGACGTTCGCGAATCCTCTGCCCTGGTGGGCACTGCTGTCCGTCGTCATCGCGGCCGCGCTGGTCGCCTGGATGGCGTACCGCCACGTACCCATCGCGCCCGGCCGACGCGCCGGACTGTCGGCGCTACGGTTCGCGACGCTCGTGTGGATCGTGATCTCCCTGATGCGCCCGACGGTGACCAGCACCAACGGCGCCCCGACCGACGCGGTCGTTGCCATTCTCGTGGACGGATCCCGCAGCATGAGCCTGGGCGACGCTGGCGGGGCTCGGCGCATCGATCGCGCGCGCGCGATTGTCTCGAATGAGCTGCTGCCGGCGCTGTCGCCGCGCTTCCGGACGGACGTCCTGCAGTTTGGCGAACGGGTCACCGCGCTGGACCCTGCGAACCTTGCCGCGACCGATCGGCGCACCGAACTCGCGGCGGCGCTGAACGCGGTCCGGGACAAGTACCGCGGCCGGGCGGTCGCCGGTATCGTCCTGCTCAGCGACGGCGGCGACAACGGCAGCGCGGACGCCGCCGCAGCCGCGGCGGCCGGTGTGCCGATCTACGCCGTGGGAGTCGGGCCGCGGGCGGCCGCGCGCGATCGCGAGGTCGTCAGCGTAACCGCTGCGGACTCGGTGTTGAGCGACGCGGTCGTCGATGTCGCGGTCTCGGCCGTCGCCCACGGCTACGCTGCCGCGCCCTTTGAACTGCGCCTGCTCGAGAACGGCCGGGCGATCGATCTCCGCAAGGTCACGCCCGCCGCGGAGGGCGCGCCGATCAGCGAGACCTTCCACGTCTCGCCCAATCGTGACGTGCCGACCGTCTACACCGTGGAGATTCCTTCGGCCGGCGACGAGATCGTCGCGGAGAACAACGCGCGCAGCGCGCTGGTGCCGGCGGCCTCGCGCCCGAGACGCGTCCTGCTCGTGCAGGGGGCGCCGGGTTTCGAGCACAGCTTCCTGCGGCGAGCGTGGGCCGGCGATCGCGGCCTCGAAATCGACTCGGTGGTGCGGAAAGGACGCGATGATTCGGGAGCCGAGACCTACTACGTCCAGGCGGTCCAGTCGCGCGCCAACGCCCTGCTCGGCGGATTCCCGAATACGCGCGAAGCCCTCTTCCACTACGACGTCGTCGTCCTCGCCAACGTCGAGCCCGACCAGTTGCCGAGCGCGCAGATCGCTCTGTGTCGCGAGTTCGTGCGGGAGCGCGGCGGCGGCCTGCTCGTGCTCGGCGCGCGCGGCTTCCAGCGCCAGGGGCTTCGCGACACGCCGCTGGAGGACGTCCTCCCGCTCGAGATCATCGATCGGGGTGGTCTCGTTGACGTCGTCCAGGCGACGGCCTCGCCGGGACGGAACCGCGCGGTGTTGACCGCTGCGGGCCGCGAGCATCCGATGATGCAACTCGCCACGGATCCCGAGGGCAACGACAAGCGCTGGGGATCGATTCCGGCGCTCGCGTCCGTCTCGCCGCTCGGTGGACCGAAGCCGGGCGCCAGCGTGCTGGCGGTGACCGGCGGTCCGGGCGGCGCTCCGCGCGCGCTCGTCGCGGTCCAGCGCTTCGGCGAGGGCCGTTCGATGGTCTTCACCGGCGAAGCGTCGTGGCGCTGGCGGATGCAGGCGCCGACGACCGATCAGACATACGAACGCTTCTGGCGCCAGGCCGTTCGCTGGCTCGCGCAGAACGCGCCCGAACCGATCAGCCTCACCGTTCCGCCGGCCCCCGCGCCTGGCGACGGCATTCCGATCGCGATTGCCGCGCGCGATGCGGGCTTCGTTCCTCGCGCGGACGCCGAGGTCGAGGTGCGGGTCACCGCACCCGGTGGACGCGTCGAGACGCTGCGCGCCGATCCCGCGACGTCGGCGGGAGAGTTCCGCGCGTCAATCCGTGCGTCGGAACCCGGGGTCTATCGGGTCGCCGTGTCCGCACGCCGCGGTACCACGCCGCTCGGCTCCGCGAGCGCGACGATGCTGGTGGGCGGCGTCGACGCGGAGATGACCGATCCGCGCCTGAACGAAGAGACATTGCAGCGCGTGGCCCACGCGTCCGGCGGGGCGGTGCTCGCCGGCAACGACATCAAGGGATTGCTCGCGCGACTCGAAGCGGGCGCTCCCGCCGCAATCGCCGCGACGCGGAAGGATCTGTGGCACACGGGCTGGTCGTTCGCCATGCTCGCCGGGCTGCTCGCCGCGGAGTGGCTGTTCAGGCGGGCGAGCGGGTTGAGGTGAGTGGGTTGCTCAAGGTTCTCAGGGTTCTCGGGGTTCTCGGGGTTCTCGGGGTTTTGCCGGCGTCGGCGCAGGCAGGGGAGCGCTACGCCTTGATTGTCACCGGGGCGCACGGGGAGGCGTCGTACGCGGATCAGTACGCGCAGTGGCGGCAGGCGGCGGTGACGGCGCTCATCGAGAAGCTCGCGTTCGGCGAGGACAAGATCGTCACCCTGTTCGAAGGGGGAGACGCGGCGCACGACGCGAGCGCGGCGAACGTCAGGAAAACGCTGACCGCGTTCCAGGGGCGCGTGACCGCGGACGACCTCGTGTTCGTACTGCTGATCGGCCACGGCTCGTTCGACGGCACCGACGCGAAGTTCAACCTGGTTGGGCCCGACCTCTCGTCGGTGGAGTGGGGCGCGCTGCTCAAACCGATCGCCGGCCGCGTCGTGGTGATCGACACCACCGCCGCGAGCTTTCCGTTCCTCGAACACCTCGCCGGCCCCCGGCGAACCGTCGTGACGGCGACCGACTCGGTCGCGCAGAAGTTCGACACGGTCTTTCCCGAGTACTTCATCCGTGCGTGGACGGATCCTGGCGCCGACATCGACAAGAACGGCCGGGTCTCGGTCTGGGAAGCGTTCACCGCCGCGAGCCTCGGTGTCCGCCGCTACTACACCCAGCGCGGGCAACTCTCCACCGAGCGCGCGCTCCTCGACGACGACGGTGACGGGGTTGGTCGAGAGGCGGGCGGGGACGGTAAGGACGGCTCCGCGTCGAGCCGTCTCTACCTCGATCCCGACGTGCCAGGGGCGGCGCCGACCGACGAAGCGCTCATCGCGCTCTTGCAGAAGCGCGCGGCGTTGCAGATCGACGTGGACGAGTTGAAGCAGCGCCGTCAGTTGATGACACCGGAGGAGTACACGCAGGAGTTCGAGCGGCTGATGCTCGAGCTCGCGCGCCTCTCGCGCGACATCCGCCGGCGGCAGGGCTCGTTGCTTGTGCAATAGGTTCCGGCTGCCTGCACTCTGGATGCTGCTCGCGGCCTGTGCGCCGGCGATTCTCGAGGCGCACGGCGTCACCGGCCGGGACGCGGCGTGGCTGCGCTCGATCGACGGGCCTGCGATCGGGCCGCTCGCCTACCTCGGCGCAAAGCACATGGTCACTGGCTACGATCACCTGCTGTTTCTCGTCGGCGTCGTCTTCTTCCTCTACAAGCCCCGCCACATCCTCCTGTATGTGAGCCTCTTCACCATCGGGCACAGCGTGACGCTGCTGCTCGGCGCGATGGGCGGCCTCCACGCGAACCCGCATCTCGTGGACGCCGTCATCGGCCTCTCCGTCGTCTACAAAGGGTTCGAGAACGTCGGCGGCTTCGCCCGCCTGGGCCGATGGGCGCCGGATTCGCGGGTCGCCGTCCTCGTGTTCGGCCTGGTGCACGGCCTCGGCCTTGCGACGAAACTGCAGGATCTGCAGTTGTCCCGCAACGGGCTGTTCGTCAACATCGTCAGCTTCAACGTCGGCGTCGAGATCGGCCAGGTGATCGCATTGTCGATCGTGCTGGCGGCGCTGGTGTGGTGGCGGAGGACCGGCCGATTCGACCGTGACGCGTTCGCCGTGAACGCTTTCCTGATGGCGGCGGGATTCGTCCTGATCGGCTACCAGCTTGACGGATACTTCGAGGAGCCCGCCCGTCCACAGGTCGTTCAGGCCGCAGCGGCGAATGGATCGGCGGCGGCACCGACCGAACGGGCCTCTTACGCGTCGGACACCACGCAGATTGAGCTCGCCCCATACGACTACGTCGAGTACAAGTACAAGCTCGCGAAGGGCGCCGCGATGGTGTATTCGTGGCGCGCATCGGCAGCGGTGATCCATGACTTCCATGGCGCGCCGGACGGCGGCGGTGACGCCGACGAGATCAGCCTTGAGAAGGGCACAAAGGCTGGCGCGTCAGGAACGCTGACGGCCGCGTTCGACGGGATGCACGGATGGTACTGGGAGAATCCCGGCGGCAGCCCGATCACCATCACCGTGTCGAGCGCGGGGTTCTATACTCGAGCCGTCGAGTCGCGCTCCAACCGCACGACACAGATCCACGAGGTCAAGGTGACGAAATGACGAAGCGTCTACTGCTCGGAATCATTCTCGTTCTGCTCGTCGCGTCAGCCGCGCCGGCTGTCGCCCACGACAAGTACCGCTTCATCGGCACCGTGACGAAGATGGACGGGCCGAAGAAGCTGCTCACGATCAAGACCACCGACAAGAAGCTTCCGCCCGAGGTGGATATCGACATCACCGGCAAGACCCGCATCGAGCGCGATGGCAAGAAGGTGACATCCGCCGCCCTCAAGCCGGGCGTCTACGTCGTCATCGACGCGCTCGGCGACGACGTCTTCGGGACCGAGGCGGTCTCCGTGCGGATCGTCCCGGCGCCGGCGAAATAGCGCGCCAAACCGCCGCAACCCAAAAGTTACACAACAGAGTTAGACTGCGCCGACGATGAGCCAGAAGCCTCTCCACCTCCTCGATGCGGTGTGGCGCGGACAGCGGGACCGCCGCGCGTTTCTCGTTGGCGGCGCCGCCATCCTTGCCTCGAGCGCCTTGCGAGTCCAGGCGCGGCCACGCTGGGACACCGACCCGTTCACGCTCGGCGTCGCCTCGGGCGACCCTTCCGCCGACGGCGTCGTTCTCTGGACCAGGCTCGCGCCGGATCCGACGGCGGGCGGCGGTATGCCGCCGCAACCCGTGGAGGTCCGCTGGGAAGTCGCGGAGGACGACGCGATGAGGCGGATCGTCAAGCAGGGGAAGGCGACGGCGGTCGCGGAATGGGGACACACGGTGCACGTCGAGCCCGAGCGGCTCGAGGCCAACCGCGAGTATTGGTATCGCTTCCAGGCGGGCGGCGCGACCAGCCGGATCGGCCGGACGCGCACGCTGCCGAAGGCGCAAGACGACGTGTCGCGGCTGCGCTTCGCGTTTGCCTCGTGCCAGCATTACGAAACCGGGTTCTTCACCGCCTACCGCCACATGGCGACCGAGGATCTCGATCTGGTCTTCCACCTCGGGGACTACATCTACGAAGGACCGGGCCGCGACAACCTGACGCGCCGTCACAAGGGTCTCGAGCTCGCGTCGCTGGAGGACTATCGCAACCGCTACGCGCAGTACCGGCTCGATCCGGATCTGCAGGCGGCGCACGCGGCGTTCCCCTTCATCGTCACACCGGACGATCACGAAGTGGACAACAACTACGCCGGCGATATTTCCGAGCAGGACACTCCGCGCGATGAGTTCCTGGCGAGGCGCGCCGCCGCCTACCAGGCCTACTACGAGCACATGCCGCTGCGGCGGCGGTCGCTTCCGAGCGGCCCGACCATCCAGCTGTACCGCCAGTTCACGTACGGCAAGCTCGCTTCGTTCTTCGTGCTCGACACGCGTCAGTACCGCAGTAACCAGCCGTGCGGTGACGGATCGAAGGCGCCATGCCCCGAGGTCGCAGATCCCGAGACCTCGCTCCTCGGCGTAGGCCAGGAGAAGTGGCTGTTCGATGGACTCAGTCGATCGGGGCGCCGGTGGAACGTACTACCGCAGCAGGTGATGATGGCGAGAGTGGACCAGCTGCCCGGGCCGGACGAGCGTGTCTCGATGGACCAGTGGTCCGGCTACGATGCGGACCGCACGCGGATCCTGGAGTTCCTCGCTACCCGCCGCGCGGCCAACCCGGTCGTGCTGACCGGCGACATCCACACCAACTGGGTGAACGACCTCAAGGTTGATTTCAAGAAAGCCGAGTCGCCCGTCGTGGCGACCGAGTTCGTCGGCACTTCGATCACCTCGGGCGGCGACGGCGTGGACTTCCCGGCGCGCATGAAGGACGTGATGGGGGAGAACCCGTTCGTGAAGTTCTACAACTCGCAGCGGGGATACGTGTCGTGCTCGGTGACGCCCGGCGCCTGGCATGCCGACTATCAGATCGTTTCCCACGTCACCAAGCCGGACGGCGAGCGCTCGACGCGCGCGTCGTTCCGCATCCGCGACGGCCGTCCCGGCGCCGAACGGCTCTAGGACCGCTCAGCCCACTCGCGCGTCGCGTCCCAGCGGCGGGTTCCGCGGACGCGAAGCACGAGCCCGAGCGCCGCGCCGACGACGAAGCCGCCGATGTGCGCCCAGAAGGCCACTCCGCCTCCGGCGGCCGTGCTGAACCCGAGCGATCCGACGCCGCTCAGCAACTGCATCAGGAACCAGATTCCGAGGAAGAAGATCGCCGGGATCTCGATCAGGTCCACGAAGATGACCAGGAAGATGAACGTGAGCACGCGCGAGTGCGGGTAAATCACGAAGTAGGCGCCCATCACCCCCGCGATGGCGCCGCTGGCGCCCACCATCGGGATTGATGAAAACGGATCGAACAGCATCTGCAGGATCGCCGCGCATGCGCCGGCGAAGAGGTAGAAGATCAGAAACCGGACGTGGCCGAGACGGTCCTCCACGTTGTCCCCGAAAATCCACAGGTAGAGCATGTTCGAGGCGATGTGCAGCCAGCCGGCGTGCAGGAACTGGCTGGTCAAGAGCGCCGGCCAGGTGAACCAGGCGGGAATGAGCGCGTACGACCCGACGAACAGCTGGAGCTGCGGATCGGGAAGCGCCTGCTGATAGAGAAAGACGCCCACGTTCAGCAGGATCAGCCCGACCGTGACGACAGGCGTCGTGCGGGACGGGATGACGTCGCTGATGGGGATCACGGCCGCGAGTATCGCACGCTGCGAGCGAGCGTGAGACTAATCCATCCGCACCAGGCCGCGACGCGTCGCCACGCGGATCGCTTCAGTGCGACTGGTGACGCCGAGCTTCTCGAACAAGTG
>Ga0193738_1000570_pt1 | contig 18075 bp, 24 predicted proteins | sample L2a1metaG_FD_144927 | JGI IMG/M metagenome (GOLD analysis project Ga0193738, IMG submission 144927) | Soil microbial communities from a riparian zone of the East river system, Colorado, United States - L2a1 | ecosystem: Environmental > Terrestrial > Soil > Riparian zone | place: USA: East River...
ACTTCCCGATCGCGGTGGCAAGCGGCGTCCAGGTGTGCTGTGCGGTCACCGTCTGTTCGCACATCGTGACCATCAACACCAGCACCGAAAACAGTACCGCCAGTTGTCCGATCATGTGTCACCCTTTCCCGAGATACATCCCCAGCACCGTGCCGCACGCCGCGCCGAAGGCATACAACGCCCCGGCACCCGTGAACTGTTCCCGCTTCGCGCTACTGTTCGCCCACCACACCAAACTAATCAGCCCACCCACGAAGAACGCGCCGACGTAGTACCCGCCCGCCACTTGGCGGGTGTTCATGCTGACGAGCGTGACCAGGACGAAGCCACGGAGGAACGTCCTTAGGAATCTCACCGCCGCTTCCCCGTCACGTACTCGTACCCGTTGATATTGAAGAGGACCGCGCTCGCGTGGTCTTCATCCGTGTCGCCGCGATACCACTGCAGGAAGTGCCGAAACGCGCTCTCGCGGAACCGATCCCGCTCCGCGTCCCCTTCAGCCTTCATCCAGTTGCGCTTGTCGTACTTGACCGCGCCCTTCGTGAGATGCACCGCCCACCGCTCGAACATGGGGCCGTCCAGCACGAGGGAGTAGTCCGTCTTCCCCTCGGTCACGTCGCGGACCATGCCGCTGTCGAACTGGTGGCGCTGTCCTGAATCCTTCACTGTAAAATCGCTCAATCCCGCTCCCCGTCCTCGTAGTCAGACAACCACGCGCCAAACCGAATCAGGCGCTCCGAGACTTCTGTCAGCGCAATCCCCAGCAGCAACACCGGGACAACCACGCAGTGCCGCGCATACCGATCAATCGTGCTGACGATCCGCAACTTCATCGCAACTCCAAACACGATCCCGCCGTCGCCTTGTAGCGCGTCAAATACTCATCCACCGGGAGAATCACCCCGTCGCACGGATCGGCAATTACGCCGTAACTCACCGCCACGAGATGCCCGTCGAAATGATGCAGGTGCGGCTTGATCCAGTTGATGACCAGGAGTCCTTCGTCCTCGTCTTCATAGGCGCGTTTTAGGAGAAAGGACACGCCGAGCGCCTTTCCAATGGCCTGAACTGCCCCGATCTGGATGCCGTTGCGCCCGCGCGTCTTCCGGTCCACCTTCGCCGCCGCGATGTACACGTCCTCGTAGGACTGCTCGAGCAAGGTGGCGAGCGCCGACAGTCCGCAGTCCCCGTTGGCCCGCTGCATCACGAGCTTCACGCGACCTTCGCTTCCACGTCGAACCAGCGCATCCGGATCGAGTTGATGTCCGTCACGCCATCGTTCTGCGTCAACGTGATGTAGCCCCGGCGCTGCGGGCGCCCGCCGATCTTCGCCGCGAGCTGGTAGCCGTGCGTTTCGCAGAGACAGCCGGTTTCCAGCAGGAGTTTGTTCGCCTCGAACGGAAACATCCCCAACTGGTGCGTGTGCGCCTGCGCCAGCACGCGCCACGGCTTCAGGTGGAGCGTCTCGGCCTGATCCACGAACCACTCGTTAATCTTCCGCAGGGCCGCGCCGGGGGTCACGCTGAACTTCTCCGCGTGGGCCACGATGAGATCGTTGACCTGGGCGAACCAACTCACGGAATGCGTGGCGTCCACCTTGTGCGAGGCGATCTCCACGTTGGGGAACCGCTTCGCCGCCGCCTTGATCGCGGACAGGTTGCCCCCCGCGAGGTAGGTGATCACCTTCACCATCTCTTCCGACACGCGCTCGCGTAACTGCTTCTCGAATCGCTGCTGATCGTGGTTGCCGGAGACGATCAGCACGCGGGGGAACCGCTCCGACATCTGCTCCAGCAGCAGCGTGACCGCGGCCATCTCCTCCTCGAACGTCACGTTCTCGTACTTCGTGAAACGAGAAATCGAGTAGAAGTCCTGCAAGTCCCCGTTGACGATCAGCAGATCCGCGTCCCGCTCCGCCTCGAACATCGCCGCCACGCACGCCTTGGCGTGGAAGGGGGCGTGGAAGTCAGACGCAATCACGATCTTCTGCCGGCCGACACTGACGGGTCTGCGGCTGGGGCCGCTATAGCGTTCCTTGGCTTGGCCGATGAACGACTGCCACTCGCGCCACTGCGACTCGTAGCCGCGGGGGAGCGTGACGTGATCGGGATCGTCGGCGGTCCATCCCGGCGTCTTGTTGCACTGGTAACAGGTGTCGGCGCCCTTGGTGCGGATCGGGTTGGTGTTGCACTTGGGGCACGTGGGCTCGTGGCCCTTGCGGTAGGTGTTCCCCACTCAGCGCCGTTCCTTCCAGCGGTCCTCTTCCGACTGTCTGACGGATTGGATCTCTTCGCTGTCCATCAGCGCGATCCGCTGTGACCGCAGGAAGTCCTTATCGGTCTGCGTCAGGGCGTAGGGCTTCAACGGATCGGGGGTTGACACCCCGTGGATCGGGCAGTCGCCACGAATGATGCCCGGTGAACAGCGGCAGCGTGCAGTGTCCATGTCAGTAATCCCCGTAGTGGATGCCTTCGCCGATCACGTCTTCCCCGTCGCGCCAGACGCAGCGGCCGGTGTATAATTTCCACTGGCGATTCGATGTGGAGCTTGCGACGGCAAGCGAAGCGAACCCACGCGACGGCGTAGGTAGTCCGACGATTGACCACGTAAAATCCGCGTTAGTGGTCAGCCCCCGCGTGGATAACGCGGAGTGTCCCGCGCCTATATGGCGCGGGGAGGGTGCGGACAACGGCGGATCGCCTCTTTTAACCACGCCTCCCCTTCCGCCGAAACATCTTCTTCAGCCATCCGGGGACGACCTCCGCGAGAGCGTGGCCCACAATGTTCACAACATCGCTGTACGGGTTGAACTTGTCGATGTCCGCGTAGAACCGCCCCGTGGTCTTGTCGATGACGATCTGGAGACTGCCCTGCCCGAGTTCGCCGGGATGCGCCCGGAACTCCGTGAGGTGCTGGCCGACGTCCTTGTGCAACTGGTAGAGCAACCCCGAGGCGAAGCGCGTATCCGCCCGCAGCGCGTTAATCGCGGTCACGCGGAACCGGCCGGTGACGGCGTACTCATGGCTGGACGGATCGGCGTCGAGCAGGTACGGCGTCAAGCCCGCCTTCTCCAGTTGTGCGCGGATCTCATCGGCGCGGCTCATGGGCTATTCGTCCAGCTTGAACAACTTCCGCCAGCGTTCTAAGTCAGCGATGTAAAAGGCCCACATCTGCTGCTTCTGCTCTGGCGACTGGCCGCGCATCGCTTCTAGTGCGACCTCTAGGAGTAGTTCGATCAGGCGCACGAACGGAATCATGCTTTCCTCAGAGGTAGATCGGTTTTCCCGGCCATTACGCTTGGCGTCGGCACGGCGGGATCGGCCACTATCTGTTCGACCTGCTTCTCCGTGATTACGCCGTTCGTCGCCAGCGCGGTCAGGAGCTTCTGGCGCCCGACGTACTTCGAGTACACCGACCAGCCGACCACGCCGACGATCGGCACGAGGTAGGCGACGATCTGCGCGATCTGATCTTCCGAGAGCGTGACCTGGGCATTGGCGGCGAGGTAGCCCGCCACCCACACGACCACGGCCCGCACCAGCACACCGACCATCTGCGACACAAAGGGGGGAATCACGTTCGTTGCTCCTGTCTGTTACTTGCGCTTACCAGCGACGAGATCGACGCGGCCCGTGCCGAGATACGGGATGGTGACGGTGCCGTGTAGGTCCGTGATGGATGCCGCGACTGGAATCCGCAACTTTTCCACCGACTCGGCCAGCCGCAGGATCGACCACTCGATGGCTTCTAGCCGTGCGCTGTAGTCCACAGGCGGCACGGGCGGAAGCGGCGGCGCGTCCGGATCTCTCTGTGGTGGCGGCAGCGGGATTGTGGCCGCCGCCAGATGGTCAATCGGCTGCACCGGCACGAAGAACTGCTCGACATCGTGCGCCTCGCTCATCACGGGCTGGCGGTTCGGTTCTCGCGTGCCCCCGTTGAACAGATCCCAGATGTAGAGCGGCTGGCGCTGGCCGAGCAAGAGCGCGCCGAGCGGCAGTTCAGCGATTGCGTCCTTGGCGTTGGCGACGTTCACGCCGTGATTTGACTTCCAGCCCCACGTCGGACCTTTCCGCGCGCGAACGGTTTCGCAAATCTTCTGCTGCAAGGCGCGACGGTCATCGTCGCTGCCTTTGGCGAGCGTCAGGTTCGCGGCATGGAGCGCCACGACGATCGCGTGGACATCATCGGGGAGGCGTTTGGATTCCATAGCAACGGGCTCCGGTTCAGGAGTAGGCGCGGGTGGCGGTGGTGGGGTGACAATCGGCGGCGTCTGGGTTGACAATGGAGTCAAAGCCATAATCTCGCTGAGGGTTGTCTGCACCAGCAGCACGCCCTCGGGCTTCTTCAGGGCAATCGCCACGCGCTCGCCCTCCACCGTGGCCCGGATGAACGTGCAGTGCCCCGCCTCGAGCAGCCGCACCGCGGCCCCATCCCAGACCACCGCGCCCGACTCTTGGCCTTGCCCCAGCAACAGCCAGCCCAGATCGGTGTATTCGTAGAGGTTCACGCCGGGAGCGACTTCCGTGCGGTACGTCTGGTCGCCCGTGACCAACTTGCCTTCTGGTGTGCCGTCGTTGTCCACGTAGCGCCAGCCCTGCGACCCGACCGAGCCGTCGCTGAGGTGCAGGAACCCGAGGCGGTCGTAGATGACGGGCGAGGTGCCCGCGCACACCGCGTCGATCTTCCGCCAGCCCGTGCCTTCCGCCCACTCCCACGCCCCACCGGCATCGGCTTGGCCGGCGAACCGGAAGCCGCCGATCTCAGTGCAGCGCACGAAGCGCGGGCCGAACGGTTCGCCTGGGGGGAGCGTGATCCCGCCGCGGTGCGTCTCCACACGGCTGTGCGGGTAGAGCACGGCGTAGGAGCCGGACGGCAGGATCTCGCCGTACCACGCGCCGGGACAGAAGGCGCGGATCATGCGATAATCCCCGCATGGAACGCATTCTCTACGGCGCGGCGGCAATGGCTGGCGACGAGGACGCGGCGAGGCGTTACTGCGGCTCGTACATTCTCGTTCATGACGAGGCCGACAAACTGTTCCGCTGCGACGGCGAGCCTCCGCGGGGCTACCACCGCATCGTTGGCGGGACCGATGCGGATGGCTTTCTCAGGCCAGAGTACTGGTCGCTGCCGCGCGTGCCTCGCTAGAACTGCCATACGCCCGTCCTCATCTGCGCGGCCAGTTCCACGGCGCGGTTCCCGACCTGCTGCGCCCACAGCGAATCCAACATCCGCTTCGACGCTTCTCCGTATTGCCCGCGCTCGATACACGCCAGCGTGTGCTTGAAGCCCGCCAGCTTCGTCGCGCCGAGGTTGAAGCCCATGTTGACCAGCACGGCCTGCCGCACCGGATCGAGCCTTTCAAACCACGGGTAGCGCGTGACGAGATCCTGAATGGCGTTGGTGATGTCACCGGACAGCAGATACGCCGCTTCGTGTTCGCGGATGCCCACGTCATCCAGGTTGCGGCCGTACCCCACCGTGCGCTTGCCTACGGTGTCTAGGTACGGGAATCTGCGATAGCCCTCGTGCCGCTTCAACTGCTCGCGGAGCGCGTTGCGGTCTTCGAGGGCGCTCACCGGAGTCCCTTGAGGAATCGCAGTTCGTCGTCGTGGTCCCCCAGCTTGCCGTCGTGTTCGTTCAGCCGATCGTCGTGACGGTCGATCCGCGTGGACATCTTCCCCACGTAGATGCCCGCGTGCCAGATGGCCGTGGCGATAGCGGCAGCCCCGGCAATGACCGCGAGCGTGACCTGTGGATCAATGTTCATTTACTCGTCCTGACCGCCAAGGGCCGCAATGAGGGCTGCTTTCAGCGCGTTGTTGAAAGGCATCCCAGACGCCCGATCCGCGGCGATGCCAAGACCCGAGGACACAGACGGGATGAAGTCGCCCAATAGCGACCGCAGGCTACCGACACCAGGCACGTTACGCTGGGTGGCGTCTTCCAGCGCCCGCGACAGGCCGATCAGTTCGCGCGTGTTGGCGTTCTGCTTGTCCACGCCGGGAACGCGCGCTTCGATGCCCTTCTGCAACCCTGCGGCTTGCGCCTGATCGGCTGCGGCTGATAGGTCGTTGATGGGGTGTCCGAGGTCTTCGGCGCGATAGGCGCGAGTCGCTAAGTCCTGCGCCTTCTCCTTGAGCCCCTGCGCCTTGGTGAGCGGAATCCCGTTGGGGTTCTGCTGGGCAAACGCCTTGAGGCGACCAACGACCGGAGGGCGCGGATCGGGGCGACCGAGTTGGACTTCCTGGAGTCCTTCTCGCATCACATCCTTCAGCGATCCTGCGACTTCCTTTGTTGGAATCGGTGACGCGCCGGCGGCTTCCGCGTCCGCGACCATCTGCCGCGCTTTCGTAGCCGATGCGCCCCGTTGCGCTGTCACCTTATCGAGGCCGCCTTCGGAGACAATTGCGCCACGCTTCAGGCCAGTCTCCGCGACATCGCCAAACTCGCGCTGGAGTCCCTTTGATGGACGGAGCGCGGTCTTGTAGACCAACTTTCCGCCCGCCTTCAGTATTCGACCGATCCCTTGCCCGACGCCCTCTCCCGTCGCGCCGAGTGCGCCTTCGGTCGCCATCGTCTTAGCAACGCCACTGGCCGATGTGGGGCCGTTCGTCCCGCCGCGTGCCGCATTGACGATGGAACCGATCCCCGCGCCTCCCGCTGCGCCAAGTCCTGCCGCCGCCATGCTGGCCGGGATGGATGCGCCACCTGTGAGCGGAGCCGCCGCCATCCCGCCAAGGATCGCCAGCGACTGCACGGGGTTATTGATTGCCGCCTTACCAGCGCCCACGACGGCATCACCCAGCATCTTGTAGCCGGCGAACCGCCCGAGGCTTCCCTCTGGCTTCGCTTGGGTTTCCGCGGCTGGCGGCTTGTAGCTCTTAATGACGAGCGCGATGTTGTCTTCCGGTTCCCCGGCTTCCACCATCCGCTGCACGATGGACTGCAGTTGCTGATCGGCCATTAGCCGCCGCCGTACTTCTTCAACAGTTCCGCCGCCTTCGCCGCCGCATCACTGCCGCCGCCCTGAGCGGTGCCGCGATACGCCGCGCCCGCGCCCTGCTTGAGCTGCTCGTAGACGATGCGCCTGTTCTCGGCCTTCTGCTGGCGCGTCTCAGGCGCGTCCCCGGGAACGGGCAAGTACTGCTTCTTCGCTTCCGCAAACTCCTGCGGCGAGATGACGGCGCCCGACTCTTTCCGCAACACGGCGGTGATGAAGTTGCGAGCCGCCTGCTGATACGACTGGATCTCCGGCGATTGCAGTTTCGGATGGTCCGCTCGTGTCTGCGTCTCAAAGCTGACGATGTTCATGCCGGCGATGCCGCCCTCCAACTTCTTGAGGATGGGATCGGCTTGTTCGATCCGCTTCGCGTACATCGCGGCGTTGGTCTGATCCTGCGTGGCGGGTTGTTCGCGCTTGGGGGCACTCACGCCATCGGGGAGCGCGACAGACTCGATCTGTCCCGTGTCCACGTTCATGCGGATCTTGACCGGCTTCCCGTTCGCGTCAGTGCCGTCGCTGATGGAATAGCGAGCATGGGTCTGCGATGGCGCGGACGGCGCCCTGTAGCCCTGCACGCCCTGCTGCATCTCCTCTTCGGTCACGAGTTTGTGCATCGGTTGCCCGTTCGGCCCCGGCACCGTCACGGCGTGCATCTTGGGCTTGGGCGGCGCCTCCAACGCATTGGCTTGCGCGTCCATGTAGCGGATCTTGGTGGCTCGTTCGGGTGCGGCGGACTCGTACCGCTGATCCTCAACGCCTGTTCGCTGCTTCGTAAAGTTGAACTGCGCGTCGTCCTGATCCATCCGGCGCACGTCGTTCGTGTTCCGCATGTTGGCTTGCCGCCCCTGCTCTGAGAGCATGGCTTCGCGGTTCGCCAGTTCGCGCATGGTCGCTGCTTCCCGGAACTTCCGTTGCAGAATCTCCTGCAACATGTCCGCGCCGAGTCCTGCTCCGAAGCCGGAGGCCATTAGCGGTTGCTCCAGTCGCCGTAGGCGTCCTCATCCACGATGTGCTTCTTCGGCAGCGTCATCGGAGGCACCACCTGTCCCGGCACGTTCGAGGGCATCCCCGGCTGTGGGGGAGCCATATACGGCAGGCTCGCCTTGTCGCCCGGAAGGTTCGATCCCACCGCGCCCGCGATCTGGCCGATGTTCGCCAGCGTGGACAGCCATCCGCCCTTGTCGATCTGCTGTGGGGTAGACATCTGCGGAGCCGCGAGCAACTGCCCGCCCGCGAAGTTCGGCACCGCCATCTGCGCCTTGTCCGCCTGCCCGTGCATGTTCCGCATTGCCGCAATGGCGTCCGGATTCGCCTTGAGCGCAGCCAGCAACCCACCGCTGGCTTTCCCGCCGCTGATGCTGGTGGTATCGATGTTGCCGCTCAGGAGTGCGCTAATGAGCGCCTGCTTCCCAGTGGTGCCGCGGTTCTCGTTCTCGAAGCTCTTGGTCTTCAGATCGAGTTCGCGGGCCTGATTCTGGGCGCCCTGCTGCGCCTGATACAGATCGATCGCGGTGCGGTCGCGGCCCTGGTTGGCGACTTCCTGCGCCTGACGACCGGACGCCGCGCCCTGCTGCTGCTTGCCGAGCGTGGAGCCGACATCGCCCGCCATGTCCATGATGGAGCCCGCGATCCCGCCCGTGCCGATGTTCAGCGCGGCTTTACCGATCTTCCCGAGAACCGACATGAGTCCCATGACTAAAGACCCCCAAGCAGGCTGAGAATGGTCTGCGTGTCCAACCCAGCGCCGAACTGTGCGCCTTGCTGGTTGAGCGCGGCGTTGTTGTATTGGTTGCCGAGCAGAATGCTGAGCAGTTGGTTGTTTAATCCGCCTTCCCCAATGCGGCTCTGCACCCCGAGGCTGTTGCCCGCGATATTGGCTTGCGAGGCGATCCCCTCACGGCTGATCGTCGCGTCCAGTTCTGCAAGCTCCTTTTGGAGCTTCCGCGCCTCTTCCGCGCTGAGGTGCTGGCCCGCAATCGCGGCGGCTTGCAGCAACTGCTGCTTACGCTGCTTCGCCTCGTCGCCCACCAACTTCGCGTTGAAGCCGCCCTGCCGCTCGCCCTGCCGCTCGAGCAAGTCGGAGATGCCGACATCGAACGCGCCGGAGTTCACGCCCGTGCCACCCTGCATGGCCGCCCGTTCCGCCATCTGGGCGCGGTTGGCTTCCGTGGCGCGTGTCTCGCCGACGTTGTAGGCATCGCTCTGCGCCTTCAGCGTGGGATCGTTCAGCGTTGGCGTGACGTTGCCCTGATTCAGCGTGTTCACGAGCGACTGCTTGAAGGCATCCGCAATCGTGGTGGGTTGTCCCGGCGTCGTGGCCGTTGTGCCCGCCGCAGGCGTACCAGCCGCGGGTGTGGTGGTTGCCGCAGGAGTCGCCGCCGCGCCCGTCGCCGCGGGCGTGCCGACACGATCGGGGGGGAGCCAGCCCTGCCCGTCAGCGGTCGGCACCCAGCCCTCTCCCGGCTTTGGAGAACTGGGCTGTGGCGAGGTCGGCTGCGCGGCGTTGACGGCCGGCAACTCCGCTTGCACGGGGCCGGTGGGCGACGGCGACGCTTGCGGTGTCTCGGCGTACTTCCCCTGCTTGTATCGCTGCTGCCAGGCGTCCTGATCGCCCGACGACATCTGGTTGAACTCGGCCATTAGACCTGCCCTCCCCGAAGTTCCTCGATGAGTTTTTGCAGGCGCGAGCCGTCAGATAGCCCGCCGATGTTCTGGAGCGCAGACTGGATGTTGGCCTGCGCGTCTCCCTGCAACATCGGGCTGATGGTGGATCCCGCGAACGACGGCCGGCCGGCGTTGATGCCGCCCTGCGGAGCCGCCGCTGGTTCACCGGGGCCGCTGCCGTCCGATCCCGCGCCCCACCGGAAGCCCTGCGGGTTACCGGAGTTGAACCCGCCGATGGCGTCCACTTCGGTCACGCCCTGCCACGCATCGCCCAACTGCGATTTGTCGCCCCCGAAGCGCAACTTGTCCTTGTCAGCGGACCAGCCCTGCCAGTGCGCGGCGTTCGGCCCGCCTTGCAGTTCCTTGAGCATGTCGCCCAACTGGTCGTAGCCGTATTTCCCCTGGTTGGCGAGCTGGAGGAAGTCATACTTAGGGGACTTCTTCGCGTGATCGACGTTCGCCAGTTTCCCGGCATCGCCTTCCATGAGGCGCGTGGCGTTGCGCTGAAACGGCGCGGGGGCCGCCGTGACGGCTCCCGGCTGATCCATCCACGACATGTCCTGGCCAGCCGCCGCGCCAAGGGCTTTGTGTTCCGCTGGCGTGCTCCCGACATTCAGGGGGGGCGCACTCACCGCGCCACCGATCCCGGTGTTCGGGTTTGCGGGGGATCCCGGCATCCCGAGCGGATCATCGCCACCGAGGGCGCCGACGAGGGCTTTCTTGCGCGGCTGTTCGAGGTCGTCGTTATACATAGCTGTCCTTTTACGTGTCGGTCGCCAGTGTCTTCACGGTGCCGTCACCGAACTTGACCTTGAGATCGCCATCCGCCGTGTCCACGTAGATCTTGGCGAGGCCCAACGTGGTACTCGGCGCGGAGACACCATCGGTGAGGTGTAGACCATCCGTAATCGCAGCGGCGGTATACACGGTCGCCGCAGGGCGCGTGGCGCTCCCGAGGCTGATGGCCGCGGATCCGGTGCCGCCATCCATCAACGTCGGCACGCTCGAGATCAGGCCGAGCCGTAACGTCGGGGTTGCCGCATCGTGCGAGAGATGCCACACGCGCAACTCATTGGTGCCGCCATTGAACGGAGACGCGGCGGGACGCGACTCCACCCAGAACCCCGTGGTCCCAGCGAGTAGGAGGCCGTGGCGGATCGGTTCGCCCGCCTGGAACGTCGCCCCGTTGACGGTGGCAAGGATCCCAATGCCGCATTCCCCGCCCGTGCCGTCGAGCGCCACGACATCGCCGCCGAACACGCCGTCTCCGTCCGCCGTAATGCCGCCCTCTGCACCCGTCGCGGTGTCGGCCGTGACCGTGAGCGAGTTCGCGGTGATGTCCCGGTGCGTGCCGTTTTCCTTGTGTTCGATCTGGAATCCGGCCGTGATCGCGGCCACGGTGCGTCGAAACGCACTCTCGATCCCGGCCTGTGTCAGCCCGTCGCGGAGGAACTTGCCGATGCCGACGTTCACGACTTCGGCTCCTGTTCCGTGACGTTCGCCAGCACGGCATCCACCGTCCACTGGTTACTCGCCGCCGCGCTATCGCCAATGCGGAGACTGAACGTGCCCACGCCGGCAGTCTGCAAGCCTTCCAGCCGCTTCTGCGTGCGTGTCTCGCTGCCCGCAGCGGTGAGCAGTGCCGTGCCGGTCGCGGAGCCATCCAGCCCGAAGTCAGATCGCGCCGTGACCGTAAGGGTCACGCCCGAGGCGACTTGGCCGATCAGCACGCCATCGCGGAGGCTGTGATTCGCGCCAATGCGGCCGTATTCCTTCGTATCCACGTAGGCTTGAAAGGTCGATCCCGCGTCATCGGTGGCGGTGCTGTCGCACTTCCAGATGACGTTGTTGTTGTCTACCTGCCCGATGTAGGGCTTAAGATCGCGGCTCATCGTCGCGCCGACCGTGTTGCTGAACATCGCCGAGCAGCGGGCCACGGTGGACGCGCCGGTATGCTTCGCCCAGCCTTTCCGCACGGCATCCGCCGCCGTGGTCTGTCCGAGCTTCGTATCGAACGCGACTTTCATGTTCGCGTTGCCGCTGCCGCTCGTCGCGATCCACCACCACACTTGGTGCTTGTCGGAGTGATAGATTCCATGCACAACCACGCCGGTCGCCGCGAGGTTGACCAGCGCGAGGAGGTCTTCGATGTCCTGCCCGAGATACTGCAGCCCGTTCGGCCCGATGCGATACGGCCCCTTGTGGCTCCAGAAGTAGAGACAGGGGGCGCCGTTCTCGTCTTCCGCCTGCACGATGCTCTTGTCGCGGATACAGCCAATGCCGCCCGTGTCCAGCGAGAAGCGGCGATAGGGCGCGACCGACTGACCCGTGGGTTCCAGAATCCAGATCCGCCGATAACTGAAGACGTAGACGGTGGAGCCGAGCAACCCGAGCCCAGTCACCGCCGCTTCCACGTCCAGGTACGCCGAGCCGAGCGCGGCACTCGTGCTGATGACCACGCGCTCCGCGTCTCCGATGTCGTTGGAGCCGAGGACTGGCGTCCACCAGATGCGCGTATTCTTCGGCGTCACGTAGCCGCCGCTCGTCTCAAACGATCCCGCCATCACGAGGCGGTTGTCGTTGGCGACGATGTACCGGGGCGAAGGCGGCGGCAGATTGATATTCGCGGACGCGCTTAGGTTCGTCGTGCTGATCGTGGAGGCCGTGTCGCTATAGGTCGTGGTCGCTGCGACGATTTGACCAGCGCGATACCAGGGACCAGTAGCAGCATCAGCATATTCGGCCTCCCAATGCGTCTCGTCTTCTCCCGGCAGTGACGGCCGCGTGACCGTGACCCCGGCGTCATCGGTGATCGTGATCGAGACAGAGGTTGAGGCTTCCGATCGCCGCCGCGTATCCGAGCCGCTGATGTCCACCACGCGGATCCGGTAGTAGCGCGTAAACGTGAGGCCCGATCCGCCCTGTGTCGCCACGGTGGGCGGTGACGGCGTAGCGAGGCCTACCCGCCGCACTTTCGACAGCGACGGATCCCAAACGTGCAGCCGGTTCTGCGCGGAGTCGTACGCGAGAAAGAACATCCCGCCGAGAGACGCCCCCGTCGCGGTCTGCGCGGCGGCGGCATCCGCCAAGTTATCCACCATCGTCGGCGCGACGAACTGTGTGCTGGCCGCGAGGCGGCCCACTACGGGTGTGGCCGCGCCATCAAAGGCCCACAACTCCGCGGCGGTTTCGTCGCTTCCAGGCACATGCCGCAGGATTGAACTCACCGCACCGGTAAACGGCCCCCCGCTCGAGAACGTCGTGGACAGCGCGGTGGCCCCCTGCCGCTTGTTGGCGACGGTCCCCTCCCACCAGTCCACGTTCAACGCTTCCGCGCACTGATCCTCGGGCAGCATCTCGGGCGGATCGCTCCCGTTGCGCCCGCCGCGCAGATTGGCGATCACGAGGGGATAGCTCTTGCCCATTAGTTGTTGGCGAGCAGGTATTCAGGAATCGCGGTGTTCACGTCGTCCTTGTTTCCGGCCGATGCCGCGTTGCGGATCGTGACGAGATCCTTGCCGGCGAGCGTGGTCAGGTCTTTGCCGGAGTTCGCCGCCCGCAACGCGGCGAGGTGCGCGACATAGACCGTGGTGACGTCTTCAAAGGCTTTCGGGTTGCCGCCCACAGGTGGTGTCGCTCCTTGCTGGTTAGCGATCAACAGAATCATCGACCGACTCCAAGCAGCGACTTGAAGCCGCCGATGCCCGCCGCGCCACCGCCGCCCGCTTCCTTGAAGGTGGCGACCGCGATGGATTTATACGTGCCGAGATCGTTGACGGCGGCGACCGTCTGCCCACTCGCGGCCACCGTGATGTTGTATTGGCCGAACACTTCGTGCGCCGTGCCGCTCACCGCATTCGCGTGCGTGGAGTAGCCGTTGCCAGTGTCAGCGGTCCACACGCCACCGTTGCCGTTGTCCTGCGCGAACGCGACGACAACCTCGTTGGTCTGCGCGGGCGTGAACGAATTACTCGTGACCGTGGTGTTGGCGTCCGCGGAGTTCGAGGCCGTGGTATCGAGCGAGCTGGCCGTGGCGACCCCAGAGAACTGCATCACCACGATGCCGGGATACGCCGCCGATCCGGTCGTAGCCGTGAACGTGGCGGTCGCGTTCGCGCTCGCGTTCTGCTTGTACCAAATCTCAACCTCTTGGGCGGCCGCCGCATTCGTGCCAGACACCCCGGCGTAGGTGAAGCTGTTCGATCCGCCGTCGGTGACGCTCGTGAGGGAGACGCCAGAGTTGTGTTTGACCCCCGCCACCAACAACGCGCCCGCCGCGACGTTCATCGTGCCGGAGTCCGTGTCCACGGTCGTCACGCTGCTACCAGTGATGTCCTCGCCGTTGGTGGCCGAGACAAAGGCAATCGCCATTACGCCGTCTCCAACATGATCTGCGCGAAGGTGGAACGGTCGGACGTCTTGACCGCGACGTAAATCGGCGCGTCCCCAAACGTGTCGGTCAGCGTCTCGTAGATCGACGCGCAGGCGTAATCAATCCCCGCGATGCTCTGCCACAACGACCCCGCGCCGAGGCCGTTGACGTGCATGTCCGACGTGCTCACGTACACCTGCCACGTCTTGCCGTCGAACCAATCGTGGTTCTTCTCCCAGGTGATGTAGAGCTTTTGCAGGGCGGGATCGTAGTAGCCGCCCATGTTTGCCACGGCGACCACGTCGTCACTCGTGGCCGACACCCACTTGAGATCGTCCACGTATTCCACGACCGGCTCGGTCGCGTTGTTCTGTCCAATCGTGGCGATGTAGAACCGTGTGACGCGATCCCAATAGGTCGCGCCCGTGTCGGCATACCACTCGTCGTGACCGCCGCCCTGCATCACCCAGCGTTCGTCAAAGCCGGTCCACGCGCCGAGGGTGTCGGTATTGCCTTGGCCCGAGTAGTTGCCGGGGGAGAAGCGCACCGCGGAGCTGATCGTGCGAATGGCGCCGGATGTCTGGCCTGTTAGGGTGTCGCCCGCGGACGGGATGGTGTTATACGACGTCCACAACCCCCAGACATGGTTGAGGCCATCTGGCGCCCACGGCGTTTGTTCCCAGGTGTATTTCAGCGTCGCGCCAGAGGGGGAACAGGTGATCGTTTCGTAGGGCGTGAACGCGACGCCGTTCGTCGTCGCCACATCACAGATCGCGGCCGGTGTCGCCCACGCTTGGCGCTGTCCCCCGGCCCTGAAGAACTTGCACTTCATCCACCGGTCATTGGTTCTCGGAAGGAGCACGGTCAGATACCCGTGCCAGCCATGCCCTTCTTGATTCCCCAACCCCTTCTGCGACGGGGCCATCATGTAGGTGCCGATCTGCACGCTACCGTGATCCGAATGCCGCCCGCCCGACGTGATCGGCGCGTTGTTCCGCGCATCGCCCCACACGTAAAACTCGAGGGATCGATAGACGCCCGTGGTATAGGCGCCCCCCTGTGTGACCTCGTAGGCGTATTTGGACCCATTGTTCCCACCCGTGGCGTTCCACGGCTGGATGTCGATGTCGGAGCCGTAGTCGATGTAGCCCGGATACCCCTGCTTGTCGGTGGTCGTAATCCGCAGCATGTGCGTGCCGCTGACCGGCGTCACGACGCTGGCCGCCTGGAACGACGCGGCCTTGACCGCCCATCGATCGCTGGAGGGCTGCGTGGCGGTCGCCGCTTCGCTCGCCGTCACGACCTTGTATTCATCGAAGAAGAACGCGGGGTCGCTGTCGAGGCCAAAGTTGGTCCCGGTAAACCCGGTTCCCATCGTGATCGGGACCGTGCTCGCCAGTCCGATCGCCACGATGACATCTGAGGCCGATCCGATCGTGACCAGCCCCGAGGAGAGCGCCGTGCCCGTGGCCGACTCCGCGGCGGCGGTTCCGCCGAGCGGGTCACTGCTCGTCAGGATCCCGCTGAACTCCTGCACGACGAGGCCGCGATAGTCGGACGACCCAGACAGCGTGACCGTGACCACGTTTGTCGCGTGCCCGGTGATGTTGTAGGCGTAATAGATACGGAAGCGGTTATCAGCCGCGTCGGCGTATTCGCTCCCAGCCTGCGTCCACGTATTGCCGGCGGTGTCGGCAACGCCAGACACGAGCGACGAGAGGGCGTAGTAATACACCAGCGCGACGAGGAGATTCCCAGTGGTGTGCGCCTGCGCGGGACTTACAATGCTGGCGACCGCTGTCGTCCCGCCGCCCTGCACCCTTGACACAAACTGGATGCCTGTGGTCGCAGTCACGATGTCCACGACGCCATACGAGGCATTCGCCACACCCACGAAGGCCCAGTTCGGCGCGGTGCCGCCACCGCTCAACCCGTCGAGGCCGTTTTCAAAGCCATCGAACAGCAGCGAGATCGATCCATCCACCGGGATCGCGGCTGTCTTCCGTCCCAACCGGCGATTGAGTTTGCTTGCCACTATTCGGCCGCCGAGTAGCCCTGGAGATTCACCAGCACGCCGGCCGTGGCCGTCGCCGTGACTTCCGCAATCTCCACCAATGTCGCTGCCGTGCCGCGCAGGGGCGGATCGAAGCGGTAGGTGCCGCCGCCGCCCGTGAATTGCGCCCACGAACGGTGCAGCACCGTGCCGGAGGCACCATCGCGGATCAGGACTTCCGTGCCAATGGTCTGGTGCGAGTTGATGATCTGCGCCGAGGTGATGTAGTGCCGCACCCCCGCCGCGCCGGCCGTTTTTGCCGTGACGCCCGAGGTCGTGACCAGCCCGCCCGCCGCCGCCGCGTAGTTCCACGTCTGCGCGGGAGTCGCGTACGGCATGACGATCTGTTTGCCCGTGAGCGTGGCGCAGCCGACCACCGCATCATCGGACGCGCTCACCGCGGCATCGGCCGCCGAGGTCGCCCGGAACACCGCCACCGGCCCAGCCGTGCTGCCAATCGTCAGCGCCCCGTCGTGCGTGTAGTCCGACGAGGGCGTAATGGTCGCGCCCGCCGCGTCCACCATGTGCGCGTGCAGCCCCCGCGCCGTGGTCATCTGGAACGCACCGCCCTTGCCCGTCGTGAGCGTGTCCGGGGACGAGTTGTAGACGCCGCCAATGGGCGTGAACGAGGTGGAGGCCAGCGTGAACGAGGCTTCATCCGCGAGGGCCGTGCCGCCCGAGCCCGCGCCGGCCGTGATCGCCACCTTCAGCGAGCCCGTCGAGTTGACCTGGAGGTTCGCGTAATCGTTGTCGGTGCCGACCAGTGAGGTGTCCGCATCCCGGCGCACCGCGAGCACCGCGATCCCCTTGTCGGCCGCCTGTGCCGCCACGTCCTCCGCAAATACGGCGTCATCGAGCAGTTGCAACGATGTGATCATCGTGTCCTGCTTCGCCGACGTGGACGCGCCGGTCGGGAGGGCGCAACTCGTCACGTCCACGTCCCCGATGTCTACGCCCGAGTTCGCCGCGAGCTTGCCGATGGCATTCGTGCCCGCAGGCAAGGCATTGGCGATCGCCGTGACGGACGCGACGGTGGCAACGTTCGTGACCGCCGTGACCGTGCTGACCGTCGTGATCGTGCCGGAGGTCACGGTGACGTCGTTGTCGCCGCCGAGATCCACCTTGAGTCCTGCGGTGACATCGACGGGGGCCACGCCCGCGTTGGTCGCGGGATCGCCAATAACGACCACCTGCCGATGGTTGCCGTTGGTCGCTTCGGTGCGCGTGTCGATGTTGGTGCCGGTGCCGGCCGTGATCGCTACAGCTGTGTCAGCCACTACTTAACCTCGTGTGTAAAAATCAGCCGGGAACCAGCTGCCGAGCCGCGAGCGTCCGACCAAGGCCCCGCGTCCAAGCACGGGGATCTCGTCGCTCAACGTCTGCGTCTGGTATTTCAGGTGCTTCAAAAACTTCGTGTAGCGGGCCATCGCCTGGAGTGACCCGTTGGTGTCGCCGGTCTTTTCCTTCTCGCGGGCCACGGCATACGCGACCAGCGCGGGATGGATGTCGGTCGGCAGTGGCGGCTCGTCGGTGTCGTTCACGAGGTCGAGCACATCGCGGCGATAGTCAACGTAGTACGTGACCGCGGCTGCGGGAGTCGGCCAGAGATAGAATCCGTAGTACCGCGGACGCTTCTGTCCGACACGGATACTCGCGAGCGTGGATCCAAGTCCAGAATCTTCAGTCAGCGTGATATTGCCTGCGGCCGACGCGGACAAATAAAAGTCCGTGACCTCAACGTAATTCACGTTTCCGCTGCCAACCGCCGTGACGCCGGTCATCGTGATGCCGTCGGTGCTAAAGACGCCATCCGATCGGGTCCCCTCTATGTAGGCCGTGCCGACATCGCTCGCGCTATCGCTTTTCACGAATAACTGTGAAGCGTCCGAGGGCTGCGTGGCGACGGCCACGCGCCCAATCGGCACAAGATGTGTCGGCGTGCCAGTGGTGCTGGACGCGTCTGGGTCAAGATGGCGATAC
>Ga0193738_1000571_pt1 | contig 18074 bp, 16 predicted proteins | sample L2a1metaG_FD_144927 | JGI IMG/M metagenome (GOLD analysis project Ga0193738, IMG submission 144927) | Soil microbial communities from a riparian zone of the East river system, Colorado, United States - L2a1 | ecosystem: Environmental > Terrestrial > Soil > Riparian zone | place: USA: East River...
CACTCAGCACCCCGCACTCAGCACCCCGCACTCAGCACCCCGCACTCAGCACCCCGCACTCAGCACCCAGCACCCAGCACCCCTTAGCTGTTCCTGAGCGCCGCAGCCGGATCGATCCGCGCGGCGCGCCAGGCCGGCCCTGCGACCGACAACGCCGCCGCCGCGCCCAGCGTCACCGCCACGAACACGAACGTGACCGGATCGATCGGGCGCACGCCGAACAGCATCGACTCGATCAAGCGTCCGCCCGCAATCGCGAGGGCAAGCCCAATCACGACGCCCGCAAGGACGACACGCGAGGCACTCCCGACGACCAGGCGAAGGATGTCGTTCGTGGTCGCGCCGAGCGCGCGGCGGACGCCGAAGTCCCGCACGTGCTGCTGTACCGAATACGCCAGGATCCCGAAGACGCCGACCATCGCCAGGACCAGCGCCAGCGCGGCGAACGCGACCACCATCACGGCGCGAAAGCGGTGCCGGCCGGTCGCCGTCCACTCGATGGCCTCGAGCGTGCGGATATCGCGCACGCTGACCAGCTGCTCCTTGTCCACGCGCGAAATCGCGCCGCGAACGATTGGCGCCAGCACCTCGGCGCGACCCGACTTCGGCCGCACCACCATGTAGACGTCGTCCGACAGGTTCTGCGCCATCGGCGTGTAGAGCTGGACGAAGTCCTTCACTTCGTCTGGCCGACCCTTCACCTGACGGGCGACGCCGACGATCTCGCAGACCGACGCTTGCGCCTGGGGCGTCGATGCGGGTCGCAGGCCGACGCGGAGGCCGATGGCCGCGCGTCCCTGCAGCCCTTTCACGAACGCCTCGTTGACGATGCACACCGGCTGACTGCCGCGGCGATCGGAGCGATCGAACGCGCGCCCGGCCACGATCGGCAGATCGAGCGTCGAGAAGTAGGTGAAGCTGACCGCCTGTACTTCGGTGAGCGGACGCTCGGCCTCGCTGAGCGGCGTGTCACCGGCGATCTCGTACGAGTAGCCGCCCTCGTCGAAGTAATCGAGCGGCAACGCGCTGGTGAACGCGACCGACGCCACGCCGGTTGAGGCCATCGTCTCGGTTTCGACCTGGTCGTAGAACTGCTGCAGCGATTCCTCGGTCGGGTATTTCGATCCGAGCGGATCCAGGAGCAGCGAGAGCACGCTGTCGGCGCGATAGCCGCGGTCGAAACGGTCAACCGCCATCAGCGTCCGCAGCAGCAGCGTGGCGCCAAACAGCAGCAGCACCGCCGTCGCGACTTCCCCGGTCACGAGCATGCCCCTCAGCCGGCCGCCACCACTGGTGACGGAGCGGCTGCCCGAGCCGAATGTCTGCGCCGGAGAAATGTCGGTCGCCTTGAACGCCGGCATCACGCCGAACAACACGCCGACCGCCAGCGACGTCAGGGCGCAGAACGCGACGACGCGGACGTCGAAGGACAAGACAACCGTGGCCGGCAGGATCCCGTCGGGAATCAGCGAGGGCGCGACTCGCAGAATCCCGGCGCCGACGACCGCGCCGAGCGTCCCGCCGAGCAGCGACAGCACCAGGCTCTCGGTCAGCAGCTGACGGATGATGCGCCGGCGGCCGGCGCCGAGCGCCGAACGGACGGCGAGCTCGCGCACGCGCGCGGTCGCGCGGGCGAGGAGCAGGCTCGCCACATTGGCGCAGCACATCAGCAAGACGAATCCCACGACGCCAAGGAAGAGCATCGAGGTCTTGCGGAGATCCGTCCCGACCATCGTGTCGTGCAGGCGTTCGAGCGAAACGCTGCGTCCCTTGTTGGTCTGCGGAAACTCCTGCGCCAGTCCGGCGGCGACAGCAGCGAGGTCGGATTGCGCCGCCTCTACCGAGATGCCCGGGCGCAACCTTCCGACGCCTTGCAGGAGATACGCTCCGCGGATGCGCGGAGGCAGGTTCGCGAACGACCGCATCGCCCACATGCTGGTCTTGCCGAGGATCTCGAACTCCTTCGGCGCGACACCGACGACCGTAAACATCATGCCGTCGAGCCGCAGCTCGCGGCCGATGATCGAGTGGTCGCCGTTGAACCGCCCGCGCCAGAACGGCTCGCTCAGCACGACGACGTTTCGCCGCTGCGCTTCCTCTTCAGCGGAGAAAGACCGTCCGGCTACCATGGTGACGCCGAAGACGTCGAAGATCGCGGACGTGACCCACTGGCGTGAGACGGTTTCCGCGTTTCCATCGGCGCCGGCCATCACCATGCCGCCGACCGACGGCACGAAGCCGGCGATCTTCTCGAAGGTCCGGCTGCGCGTGTTCCAGTCGATCATGTTGAGGGGCGAAACGTAGCCCCTGTTCGTCTTGGCGCTCGTCTCCCAGACGGCGACCAGGCGATCGGGCTCGCGGTAGGGCAACGGTCGCAGCAGCGTGGCGTCCACGAGGGCGAAGATGGCGCTGTTGGCGCCGATGCCGAGCGCCAGGGTCAGCGTCGCCACCAGAGTGAAGGCCGGCGAATGCCGCAGTTGCCGCACCGCGAACTTCAGGTCGTTCCGGAACTCGTCGAGCCACTGCATCACGTTCATCTCCCGGTCTCGCTTCTTCGCCAGCGATCTCATCGTCTGTTTCAGGGCGCCGATGTCACCAAGGCGTTTCATGGCCAGTTCGCGCGCACTGGCCGGGTCCATGCCGCGGGCGACGTAGTCGCGGATGCGGACTTCGATATGGGCGGACAGTTCTTCGTCGATCTCTTCGTCGATCGGCACGCGCCACAGCCACGACCGGAGGGAGCGCTTCATGACAGGAGCATGCGCGACACGCCTTCGGCGAACCGCCGCCAGGTGTCGGTCTCGAGCGTGAGTTGCTTCTTGCCGGCAGACGTCAGGCGATACAGCTTGGCGCGCCGGCCAAGCTCGGACACGCCCCACTCGGCATCCACCCAGCCGCGCCGTTCGAGCCGGTAGAGGGACGGATAGAGGGAGCCTTCCTCAACCAGGACCGCGTCGCCGGTGGTGTCTTCGATGAGCCGGGCGATCGCGTAGCCATGGCTCGGGCCGCGGCTGAGCGTCTTCAGGATCAGGGCGTCGAGCGCTCCGTGCAAGAGCGCGTTCGTGGTCTTGGGAAACGAGGCCATTCGGATCTCCGGACTAGTTACCCAGTCTTTCTGGGTAATGCCTCTAAGACGAGATCGGGAGCGAAAGGTTTACGGGTTATTTGCAGTCGGCCGGCCGATCCCGGTTGGCGAATTGGTGCTGCCACCAGTGCAGCAGCCGGAAAGTTTGACTTGCCGAGGACCAAAGTCGGGCGGCCAGATGACAACGATCCGGGGAAGGTGCTGGATCCTGCCTGTTATTACGCACCGAACTCAACGAAATATGGCTGAATTTTGCCTGTTGCAGCACGTCACCCAGGGGCGGCATTCGGCTTGCGGTAGGCGGCACGCCAACCCGACTGGCGTTTGCGTCGGCGGCAGGGAGATTCAGCGTCATGAAAAGCGTTTTGGACAAGCGAACGAACATCTGTGCCCGGGTCCTCGGCTGGGCGCTGTTCGCAACGGTCGCTGCCGCCCCCGCGGCGGAGGCGACGCCCATCGTCATCAATGCTGGCGCAAGTCTCGCCGGCAATACCGCCGCGCTTGCGGCCTTCAACCGCGCCGCAACCACGTTGGGCGGCCTGTTCAGCGACTCGATTACCGTGAATATCAACGCGAACCTGGCGTCCCTCGGGGCTGGAATCATCGGCTCGGCCAGTCCGACGCTCCTTTTCGGAGGCTACACCACCGTCCGCAACCAGATGGTGTTCGACGCGGGCAATGAAGCCGACGATGCGATCGTGGCAGCCCTGCCGACCGCGGGTCAGTTTTCTGCGACGGTACCGGCGGGGTTCAGTTTTAATGGGAACGTAATTCTGTCGTCCGCGAATGCGAAGGCGCTTGGATTTGGGGTACCCGCGGGACCGGATGCGACCATTACCTTCAGTTCAAACTTCTCCTTCGACTACGACAACAGCGATGGCGTCGGCGCCGGCCTGATCGATTTCGAGACCGTGGCGCTGCACGAACTGGTGCACGCATTGGGTTTCGTCTCGTGGGTCGATCAAATCGACGGGGCGGCCCCACACGCGACCTTTTTTACAACCCTCGATATGTTCAGGTTTGCGGCGGGCAACTCGCCGACCACCACCGCCCAGTTCACGAATAACGCCCGCAACTTCGTACCGGGCGCGGCGGCCGTGACATCTGACGTTGCGAACAACTGGGCGATGTCCACCGGGTTGGGCGGCGATGGCCGCCAGGCGAGCCACTGGAAGGACGATTCGCTGACCGGGATGAACATTGGAATCATGGATCCGACACTCTCGTTTGGCACGGTCTCCGGCCTGACGGCTGCCGATATCCGCGCACTGGACCTGATTGGCTGGGACCAGGTAGAAGCGACGCCCGTTCCGGAGCCGGCATCGATTCTCCTCTTCGGATCCGGTCTGGCGGCGGTCATTCGGAATCGGAAGCGCCGCGGGCGGACGACCCAGTAGGTCGACGCTCCGACTCAGCTCAGAATATGAAGAGCCCGCGCAATCCTGGCGTGGGCTCTTTTTTGTGTCCGCTAACTAGACTAAGTCTATAGACTTAGTCTAGACTTAGGAGGTGAAAGGCCAGCCCAAGACGGTCAACGTCCACGAGGCAAAAACGCACCTCTCGAAGTTGCTGGAGCGCGTGCAAGCAGGCGAAGAAGTGGTCATCGCCAGGGCCGGAGATCCGATCGCGCGCCTGGTTCCGTTCGGGCGCCCGGGCAAGCGCGCGCTTGGCCTCGACGCCGGCCAAGGCTACATCGCGCCGGACTTCGACAGTCCGCTGCCGGATGATGTGATCGCGGACTTCGAACGGTGAGGATCCTGCTCGACACGCAGTGCTGGCTGTGGATGTCGCTGTCGCCGGAGCGATTCTCCGCACGCGGACGGCGGCTGGTCGAGGATCGGGAGAACGTGCTCTACCTGTCGGCAGCCAGCGCGTGGGAGATTGCGATCAAGCACGCGCTGGGAAAGCTGCGATTGCCCGAGCCACCGGTCAGGTTTGTCCCCGCGCGGGTAGCGGCGCTCGGCGTCCAACCCCTTGCGGTCGAGCACCAGGATGCGCTGCAGGCCGCGACCCTCCCTCCGCGTCATCGCGACCCGTTCGACAGGCTGCTGGTGGCGCAGGCGCAGCTCGGTGACCTGCCGATCCTGACGGCTGATCCTTTGATCTCCGCGTACGACGTTACGACGATTTCCGCCTGACGCCCTGTCGAGGCCGTTTCTCGGCCGGGCGCGGAGCGTAGGCGGCGAGGAAGATGCGCACGCCCTCGGCGACGTGGCGTCGAAGGGCGGCCGCCGTGGGAATCGCCTGATCCCCGAGCAGCATCGCGCGATTCAGCGGGTCGGCCATGATCAGCCAGTTGAAATGCGCCGCCGCCACTGAGGGTGCGTCAAGACTGAGCAGGCCGCGAGCCGCCAGGCGCTCGAACATGGCCGTCAATTTCGTGATGGCGCGTTGAGGCCCTCGCTCGTACAACACCCTGGCGAGATCTGGAAAACGGCCGACCTCCGCGATCACCAGGCGGCGAAGCTGCATCAATCGGGGGGTCAGCACCACGGTTAGCTGCTTCTCCGCGTAGGCCCGAAGGTACCCCGCGAGTTCCGCGCCGTCTGCCGGCTCGAGGGTTTCGCCGACGACGAGATCCCCCGCGTCGCCGGTCATGCTGGCCACGATCTCGACGAACAGCGCCTCCTTGCTCCCGAAGTGCTTGTAGACGGTTTGCTTCGAAACGCCAGAACCTGCCGCGATCGCGTCCACGTTGGTGCCGAGGTACCCACCCTGCAGAAACACGTCTGCCGCCGCCTTGAGAATCGCGGCGCGCTTGCGGGCGGAACGACCGGGGGCGGGGCTTGACTTGGTCAAACTGGACGGTCTAGTATCACACAGCTGAACGGAACTGGACAGTCTAGTTCCATCAAAAGGGCGGCACCATGACGACCGTCTTCGACACCTCGACGCGCGACGAACTGATTCGCCGAATCCATACGGTTGACGAGACGAGTACGGCCCGATGGGGCCGCATGAATGTCTACCAGATGGTGCGGCACTGCACGCTGTGGGAAGGGTGGATCCAGGGAAAGCCGCCCTGCACCTACAAACAGGCACTCATCGGCCGCCTGTTCGGGAGGATGGCCCTGAGGGGCGTGACGAAGGACGACAGGCCGCTGGCGCGGAACGTCCCCACGACGAAGGCGTTCAAGATCACCGACACGACGGGAGATGTCGCCGCCGAACGGCGGAAATGGGCGGCCCTGGTGGCCGAGTACGAACACTACTCAAACCCCGGCTTCATCCACGATTTCTTCGGCCGGATGACGCGCGAGCAGATCGGTCAGCTCGCGTACAAACATACCGACCACCACCTTCGGCAGTTCGGCGCGTAGCTCCCCGCGGCCGCCCTGACGCCGTCACTCGTTGCGGGGACGAATGGGCTACTGTCGGGACCTTGATCAATGATGGCCACTGATGGAGACCCCGATGAAGATGTATGCCCTGCTGGCCGTTCTCGCGACGCTTCAGGCGACGCCGTCCGTTGATTCCCTGCGCGCAGCCGTCGAGCAACTGACGACGACGACGACCAACGAGGCGCGGTTCGACGCGATGACCGCGCTCCTGCGCGCGCGACATATCCCGTTCACCGTCGAGCGCTTCACCATCGAGAAACCTCTCGGCCGTGAGCCGCGTACTGAAGGTCGCAACATCGTCGCGACGTTCGGCAACGGCACCAACCCGATCGTCGTCGGGGCGCACTACGATGCGGCGCGCCTGCAGGACGGAACGCTGAGCCGCGGCGCGACCGACAACGCCGGATCGAGCGTCATCCTGGCGAAGATCGCGGAGTCGCTGATGGCCCAGCCGCCCGCCGGACGGGTCGTCCTGGTGTGGTTCGACATGGAAGAACTGGGACTGATCGGATCGCAGAAATACGTCGAGGCTCACGCCGGCGACCGCATCAGTGCGATGGTGAACCTCGACGTCAACGGGTATGGCGACACGCTGCTCTTCGGGTCGTCGCGCGGAGCCGCGAACGCCGCGCCGCGAAAGGCCGTGCTCGAGACGTGCGCCGCGCTCGACGCGAACTGCGTCGGACTGGTGCAGATGCCGCCTGGTGACGACCGTTCGTTCGTGAAGGCCGGAGTGCCCGCCGTCTCGCTGGCAATCCTGCCGGCACTGGAGGCGCATCAGCTCTGGTTGATGATGAGCGGGCCGGACAGCGGCCTCGCGCAGGGGAAGACGCCTGCGATCATGACGACGCTCCACACGCCGGCCGACACGATCGACAAGGTGGATGCCGGGGCGATGGCGCGACAGGCCGAGTTCGTGGCCGCCCTAATCCGGCGGCTGGATAGTCATCGCTGAGACCGCATGGCCGCGACGATCAGGGCTGCAGCTTGCCACCTACCGGCAGTCCGCTCGGCACTCGCGCCGGGATCGTCCGATCGAAGTTTGGATCGTCGAGTGTCCGCAGAAAGGCGACGAGATCGCCTTGCCCTCCGCCTCGCATGTTCAGCCGTCGTGCCAGCGGATCGATCTGATCTCGACTCACGTGCGAGTTCAGGTTGCGCCCCCCGCGCCCGCCGCGGCCACCGATCTGCCGATAAAAGCGAACGACGTCGTCCAGTGTGCCGAGGACACCGTTGTGCATGTAGGGCGCCGTCGCACCCAGGTTTCGCAGCGATGGCGTCCGGAACGCATAGGTCTGGTTGACGCCGGCGTCGGACTCCGCCAGTTTCGGATTGTCCGGTACGCCGAGCACGTGCGTCGCGAAATCGGAAAACATCGGGCCGTTGTGACAGTTGACGCAGCCGATCGACTGGAACCGATCCATCCCGCGCACTTCTTCTTCGGTCATCGCGCTGGCGTCGCCACGCATGTATCGATCGAACCGGGAGTCCGCAGCCACGAGGGTCCGTTGGAATGTGGCCAGCGCGCGACTGAGCGTGCGTGCGTTGACGGGCGCGCCTTCCCCATACGCGCGAACAAACAGCCGGCGGTACTCGGGGATGGCTTGCACTCGCGATACCGCTTCGACAAGCGCGCGATCTTCTGAGTACGCGCTGCCGCGCATCTCTTCGAGCGCTTTGAGGGGCTCGAGCGCCTGCGTCTCAAGGCTCCGCACTCTGAGATCCCAGAACATCGGCGCCGCAGCCGGCTTGGCGTCTGTGGTGCTGGTGACGCCGTTGTACGCCACGTTCAAGAGCGTCTGGCTATTCCGCTTGACGAACCGGGTCGGATGGCCAGGTACGAAGGTCCGCTTCGAACCGAGGCCGATGCCATCGGCACCGATCGACAGGTCCAGGCCGTCGGCATAGCCGAAGTCTGGGTGGTGGCAGGTCGCACAGGCCACATCCTTGCCGCCTGACAGAATCGGATCCCAAAAGAGGAGCCGTCCCAACAAGACCTTTTCCGCGGTCACGGGATCGTCTGGCGGCGTGGGAACGGCTGCAGGAAGTGCGGCTAACCGCGATTGGGCGCTCGTGTTCGCCGCGTCAGCGACGAGAAGCATGACCACACAAGCGAGAAGCAATCCGGTCCACAGCGAGAATCGCTGTCGGCTGCGGAACGCTTGCGCCACGCGTTGCGGGACGTTGGACATGACTGCCGCCACTATACGGCGAGGTTCGGTGATCGACCGGCTGACACAGTTCTTTCACTCGGAAAGGCTGAGCTTGGAACGACCAAGTCGGCCTTCGCGTGGTCAGCGCGGGGAGGACCACGCGAGAAACACGCGAATGCAGAACACTCCGACGGCGACGATGGCCAGCGTCAGTGCAGGGCGACGGAACCGCCTCTCTGCAGCCGAAGGGAACTCGACGAGAAACTCCCTGCCTCGTTGGAGCACAACCGCGGCAGGCCAGCATCGCGCGCCAAACAGCGGAGATTCGCCGGCCGCGTACCGGAGCAGCACGAGTGCGGTCAGGATCCAGATCGGGTTTTCGACACCGCGGGCGCGAATCGCCGAGCCGGCCAGATGTATGGTGCCGCCGCCGGTGAGGATGATGCCGAGGAGTGCGAGCCCGACGAGAACGATGAGAACGTCGAGCCCGGCGCAGGCCAGGCGCTTCGGCAGCGAGGCCGCGGAGCGTTGCACGTCCGTAGTATCGCCCGTCACCAGAAGCATCCGGCAACAGGAGGCGATCGACAGCTACTGACGTGAAGAAAATGGCGGAGAGGGAGGGATTCGAACCCCCGTGCGGATTACTCCGCAAGACGCTTTCGAGGCGCCCCCGTTACGACCACTTCGGTACCTCTCCTTGTTTGGCGCTCGGGGCCTTTCGGCCCCTCGCTTAGGCTCACTCCACTCGCTCGCCGCTTCGACGGCTCGCTCCGTTTCGTTCGCCTATCCGGCGCTCCAGACGCACACGGGTCGTTCGGAGGCCCACCGGAACTACTTATTTCACTACGACTCTCCCCGTTTCTCGTCGCGGCGGCCGGCAAAGAAGCGCTGGATGACGTCGCGGCACTCCTCCTCCAGGACGCCGCCGGTGACCTCGACGCGGTGGTTCAGCGCCGGATGCTCGAGCGCACGCATCGCCGATTCGACGGCGCCGGCCTTGGGTTCGGGTGCGCCGTAGACGAGGTGACTGACCCGGGCGTGGACCATCGCGCCGACGCACATCTGGCAGGGCTCGATTGTGACGTAGAGCGTCGCGCCCGGGGGGAGGCGGTAGTTGCCGACCTGCTGCGCGGCGCGGCGGATCGCCACGATCTCGGCGTGCGCGGTCGGATCGTGGCCGCCGATCGGCTCGTTGTAGCCCTCGGCGATCAGGTCGTTGCCGACGACGATGACCGCGCCGACCGGGACTTCGCCGCGTTCCCCTGCCTGGAGGGCCCGATTGAGCGCGTACCGCATCCAGCGCTGGTGTGACATCACCTGAAGGAGATTCTAATCCCGGCATTGAGAACCCGTCCGTCGAGCGGCGCCCACGCGTCCACCGTCCAGCGACCATCCGGCAGGCGGGCCGGCAGCGTCAGCGGATCGTCTTTCGTCTGCCGTATGTCGAACAGGTTCTCGAGGTTGACGAACGCGCGGATAGGCCCGAAGCGTCGCTCGCCGAAGAAACCGGCGAGCCAGTACGGCGTGCCCTCCGTCCGATACGGGTTGTCCTCGAGCGGCTGCCGGCCGGTGTAGTAGACCTCGATGCCGAACCGCCCCATCTCCCCTTCCCAGATCGTGTTGAATGACGCCGCGTGCCACGCGGTCAGCGGCACGTCGCGCCGCACACCCGAGTCGGGATCCGGTTCGGTCGAATTGGTGAACGCATACGTCGCCATCGCGTTGAAGCCCTCGACGCGGTAGCGTGCGATGAACTCCGTTCCCCAGGTATTGGTCGGTGCCGCGGCGTTGAAGAGCTCGACGCTGGTCGAGGTGACGTCGCGGCTCTGCAGCGCGTCGTTGACGCGGGAACCGAAGACGGTGCCGGTCAATTCGACGGGGCCCAGCTTGCGCGTGACGTCAACCGAACCGCCAACGGCGCGCTCGGCCTCGAGATCGTGTAGCGGCAGCACGCGCGACAGGCCGGTCTCATCGGTCTCCTCGGTGAACGGGGTAGGCGTGAAGGCGCCGGTACCGATCGATGATCGAATCGTCCAGTTCTGATCGGGACGCAGCAGCACGGAGACACGCGGCGTGGCGAGGACGCCGTACTCCGAGTGGAAGTCGGCACGCGCGCTCGCCGCGACGGTGACCTTCGGGTTGAAGGCGATTTCGTCCTGCGCGAAGAGCGACGGGCTCGAGAAGCGATAGTCGAACTCGGGCAGCTCGCGGAGGTCGAACCGGTCCTGCTGGAAGGACGTGCCGGCGACCCAGGTATGGCGGCCGCGCGCACCCTGCACCGACGCTTCACCAAAGTAGGTGACCCGGGTGCCGTACTCGCGAACGCCGCCGAAGTTTCGATCGCGCGTCTGCCGGGTAAACGATCCGCGGACCGAAAGCACCTTGCCCCCTTCGGTCAGCCATCGCGCCATGACCCCGGTGTCCGCATGCCGCGTGTTCAGCGATTCCTCGAACACCGTCCCGTCGGGCGCCACGGCGCCGGGAAGGGTGCCGCCCTGCCGGTCTTCCGCCATCACGCCGGCGGTGACAAACACGGTGCGGCCCGCCTTGTTGTCGTAGAACACGCGTGGCCGGACGAGCCCGCGATCGAACGACGGCAGATCGGACCAGCCGTCCTCGTCGAAGTCGTTGCGCTCCTGCCGGTGATAGCCACCCAGCAACGTCCACGACCAGGGCCCACCGGTCGGCTGCGCCAGCCATGCCGTCACGTCGGTGCCCGACTGCGTCGTCTGGTTGAACAGCACCTCGCTTTCCGGCTCCTGCGGCCGTCGCGACACGAGGTTGATCACGCCGCCGAGCGCCGACGCGCCGTAGAGCGCCGAGGCGACGCCTTTGATGACTTCGACCTGGCCGAGATCGAGCGGCGGGACCTGCAGCATGCTGAACGAATCTCCCTGCGCGCCGTAGAGCGGCAGGCCGTCCGCGAGCATCTGCGAATAGCGCCCGCGCAACCCCTGGATCCGGACGTTGGCCGCTCCCAGCGACGGCGCCGTCGTCTGCACGCGCAGGCCGCTCGTCTCGCCGAGCAGCATCGCCACGCTGCCTGGCGTCATCAGCGCCTTCTCTTCGATTTCCTCGCGGTCGATCACTTCCACCCGGAGCGCCTGGTCGCGCAGCCTCGTCGTCGAGCGTGTTGCGCTGACTTCGATCTCGTCTTCGATCTCCGGCAGCGGCTCGAGATCCGCGGTCACGCGCGCCTGCGCCCCGGCGGCGACCTCGACCTTCGTGGTGAACGGTAGATGGGCCGCCGAGGAAACCGTGATCTGGTATGAACCGGGAGGGACTTCGACCGAGAACTCACCGTTTGCGTCCGTCGCGCCACGTTTGTCCCCGACGACGACGTCGATCTTCGGGAGCGGCTTCCCTTCCGCGCGCACCAGCACGATCACTTTGGTGGCCTGGGAGGCGTACGAGACAGAGTTGAGCAGGAGAACACAAGCCAGCCACACAAGTCCGCGCATCATCTGTCTTTAGCTTAGTCCGCCAGGTTCTTCCGGCGGATAAAGCGAGCGAGGGCGCCGAGAAGGCGCCCGATGCGATCTAAACACTACGCGAGCGAGCGCAGCGAAGCGAGCCACACGAACGGAGCGCGCGTGGCGAAGCAGCGCGCGAGAGAGTGTGTAAGGGGGTCCGGGGGACGAAGTCCCCCGGATAGACATGGTGCGCCCTGCACGATTCGAACGTGCGACCTCCTGGTTCGTAGCCAGACGCTCTATCCAGCTGAGCTAAGGGCGCGGAAACTCCGATTATATCAAAATCACCGCGTCAAACCCGCGCCCCGCTCGGCGACTCCGGGCAGTGTGATCGGCAGCTTGCCGCCGATCGGTGACTCCCCCGCCAGCGCTTTCACCGCCGATCGCTCCGGTCGATCGTAGAAATCGTAGGTGAGCATGATTGCAGGCACGTCCTGCAGGAACGTCGCTGTGTAGGGGTTGCCGAAGAGTACGGCCACGAAGGGCTTCTTGCTCTGTTCTGTCTGCCGCGAGAGTGCGCGCAGCAACGCCTGCATGTTCGCCGGCAAATCCATCCGGCCGCTGCCGGACGAGGCGCGGATGAAGACCGACGCGACCACCGCGTCGAAGCGCGGCGCCATCGATCGCACCAAATCCACTTCGTTCATCGTCGAGCGCTCCGTAAGCTCCACCGCCGTGACGCTGCGGTAGCGGCGGCGCAACTCCGGAATGAAGGTGCGGCTCGGGGCCGCGATGCGCCAGCCACTCGGGGAATCCAGGATCGACAGGTACAGCACCTGCGCGTCTGGCGCGATTTTGAGCGGCACCGAGTTTCGCTGGTCGCGGACCAGCGTGATCGACTTCTGGCTCACCTCGTCGGCGACGGCCTGGTGCGCGCGGCCTCCGACGATGTTGGCGAGGGCGTCGAGATTGACGGCGCGCGCGCGATGCAGGCCCGTGAAAGCCTTGGCGCGGAGCACGCGCTCGACCGACTTGTCGATCTGGGCCTGCGGAATCTCTCCCGACTGGACCGCGGCCTTGATCGCGGCGAACGCCGCCCCGTCGTCGGGCGAATGCAGGATGACGTCGTTGCCGGCCTTGACGGCGCGAACCGCGGCTTCGCCCGGCTTGTACAGCTGCGCCACGCCGGCCATGCCCATCGAGTCGGTGTAGATCAGGCCGTCGAAGCCCATCTCGCGACGGAGGATGCCGGACACGATCGGATTGCTGAGCGTGGTCGGCGTGTTGGCAGTGGGATCGAGCGCCGGCATCTCGATATGCGCCGTCATGATCGCGCCGACACCGGCGGCGATGCCCGCCTTGAACGGCGGGAACTCCGTCTTGTCGAGCGACTCGCGCGGATCCTTGATGATCGGCAGACCGAGGTGCGAGTCTACGTCCGTATCGCCGTGCCCGGGGAAGTGCTTGAGCGTCGCGAGCATTCCGGCACCCTGCAACCCGCGCACGTAGGCGGCGCCGAGCCGCCCGACGAGACCGGGGTCCTCGCCGTAGGACCGCGTGTTGATGACCGGGTTGCGGGGATTGTTGTTCACGTCCACGACTGGCCCGAAGTTGACCTGGACGCCGATGGCGCGCGATTCCACGGCGGTGATGCGCCCGGCCTCGTAGGCGAGTTTCTCATCGCCGGCGGCGCCGAAGGCCATGTTGCGCGGAAATCCGGTCGCCCCTTCCATACGGAAACCGGCGCCGGTTTCGAAGTCGGCGGAGTTCAGCAAGGGATAGGGCGCCACGGCCTGCAGGCGATTGAGCAACGAGGCGGCCGCCAGCGGCTGGCCGAGCGTCACGCTGCCGTAGTGGTTGTCGAGCAGGACGTCCGGAACCCGCTCGGTGCCGCCGAAGACGTGGAACCCGCCGATCCGGTAGTCGTGGATGGACTTCACCAGCGCGTCGTACTCGGGCGAGTCGGTACTCAGATACTCGGATCCGAAGGACGAGACCAGCAGCTGCCCGACCTTGTCGTCGAGCGACATCTTCTGGAGGGTTGTCGCCACCCACTTTTCTCCCTCGGGGTCGAGTTTGCGAGGGTCCGCCGGTACCTGGCCAGCGAGCGTCGCGACCGCGGCCGCACAGATCAGAGCCGCGAGAGTTCGTTTCAGCATTGGGATTGATCGTAACCCACTGGATGCCTCGCTCCGCTCGGCTGTCGGGCAGAGACATCGGATCCTCGCTTCGCTCGGCTGTCGGGCAGGGCCACGGCCCGACGGCGAGCGAAGCGAGTAATAATTAGCCCCGTGGGGCTAGAGGAACATCGCAAGTCTGCCGTGAGCGGGGTCCGCTGCGCCGTGCTGACGATCAGCGACACCCGCGCGATGGAGACCGACGTCAGCGGGCGGGCGATCGTCGAGCTGCTCGAGGGCGCGGGACACGTGGTCGCCAAGCGGCAAATCCTGCGCGACGAGCCGAAGGACGTCCACGAAGCGGTGCTCGGGCAAGTGGGCGGGGTCGATGCCCTGATCACGACCGGCGGGACCGGGATCACGTCACGCGACAGCACCTACGAAGCCGTGGTCGGTCTTTTCGAGAAGCGGCTCGACGGCTTCGGCGAGCTGTTCCGCGCCCTGAGCTACGAAGAGATCGGCAGCGCCGCGATGATGTCGCGCGCGTGCGCGGGTGTTGCGCGCGGCACGGCGATCTTCATCCTTCCCGGATCCGAGAACGCGGTCCGGCTCGCGATGACGAAGTTGATCCTGCCGGAGCTCGGACACGTGGTCCGCGAGCTGAAGCGCTAGTACCAATACTTCGTTCGGGCCGCCCACTCGCTTTTCGGAAACAGCTTGTGGAGCGTCTGGAACGCGGTCCGCGAGGCCGCGGTCGTCGCCTTGTCCTTGCAGCCCCACCGCGTGCCTTCGACCGCGCGCGCGAGCGCTTCCGCGGCATTGAGATCCGTGGGACGCGCACGCGCCCATTTCACCGATTCGCCGGCCAGGTAGTTCGGGGCGGTGCCGACGGCCGTGAGCGCGGCCCACTCGGCCTTGGTTGCGGCGATCTCCTCCGCCGAGAGGAACGCCGGATACGGAACATCCCCATCGTGGTAAGCCAGCCGCAGGATCTGCGAGGTCGCGTCGGACCGGTCGAACTCTCCCTTGTCGAAGCCGCACCACCAGTTGCGGCGGAAGAGGTGATCGAAGGTGCGCGACAACTCCTTCTCCCCCTGATCCGCGTCGTCTTCGATCCCCTTGACGGCCGCTCGAAGTCCAGGCGTCCGCAGCAACACGCGCAGCCCGGCGAGATGGCTGTCGTCTGGTCCGGTTGCAGCCTCGTATCTCCTCATGTCGGCGGCGACCGACGGCGACAGTTTGCCCAGGATTGGGGCAATCGCGCGCGCCTCTTCGTAGCGCTTCAGCATCAACGCGCGCACAAAGGCGGCCGACGCGACTCGCATCCGCAGACGCGCCGGGAGCGATCCCGATTTCGAGGCCTCGACGAGCCGCGCCAGTGGCAACCGCTCGTTGAACACGACCCCTGCGTCGTCATCGAAGATCGGGTCGGTGGTCAGCTTGCGTTCATCGATGTAGGTCCAGCCAATATCCCGATTCGACACGGGAAGCCTTGGCGCGGCGGCGAGCAGTTCGTCCATGCTCCGCGCCAGCTTGAAGCGAAGCGCGGTGAGCAGGTTCACGGTCTCGGCGTCTGGCGCCGACAGCGCGGCGAGCGCCGTTCGAGCCTCATCGTTTCTCCCACGCAGCGTGAGCAGTCTGACGCGCAGGAACGCGATCGTGTAGAACGCTGGTGATGGTCTCTCGATGCGTTCCGCCGCCTGGAGCAGCGCCGGGGCCTCAGGGCTGTCGGGTGTTGCCTTCCACAACGCGGCCGCCAGCCACGGAACCGAGCTGGTCTGCTTCCACTGCGTGAGGGCGCGCTGGCCGGCAGCCGATCCGCTCCCCTGCATCACGAGGATCCAGTCGTTCATGTCCGTCGCGGCGAGCGCCGCGCGATTCGGAATCTTGTCGTACTCGTAGGTCGTCGTATCACCGACCGCGGCGTCCATCAGGCGTTCGTAGTCGGTGAGCGCCTGGTCGGTCGGCGCGGCCGCGCTGCCGAGTTCCGCCGACAGCAGGCGAAGGCGATCGGCCGGTGCGGCGGTCAGCGCGATGCGATCGAGCAGCCCACGGGTGGACGCGTGGAGCGACCTGGCGCTCGCGTCCTTCAGCACCAGCTGGAGCTCCGTTTCGGCTTCGGCCAGGCGCGCCCGATCGAGTTCCTTCGCCGTCGTCGCCTGCCGCAAGCGGGCGCGACCGGCGAGGTAGCGGCCGTAGTGCTGCCAGGGCGAGGTCTGATCCGCGGCAATGGCGCGGAATCGCTGCACCGCCTCGTCGTAGCGCATCGCGTAGAAGTAGGCGGACGCCATCTGGTACTGGCGATCGGCCCTGGCGGTGGAATCGGCGGACGCCGACGGTGGATCGGGGAGCGCGAGGTTCTCTTCGCGACAGTTCTGGAACACCCGGTCCTGCGCTTCGATCCACTCTCGCACTTGCGAACTGCCGGCTCCGTAACGGGCGGCACGCTCGTTCAGCGTTTGCGCGGCGGAGGCGAAGGCGTTACCGAGACAGTTCGTGATCCACTGGTAGTCGCCGATGTTGCGTTCCGTTTGGATCGGCGGCGGCGCAACGCCGGCGAAACGAGCATGCGCCTCCGACCACTGCTTCCTGGCGTCTGTGGCGTTCTCGTCGATCTCCGGTCCGAACCGGCCCACGGCAGGCAGCGCCTCGCGTCCCGTCATTCGCCGGTACGCCTGAACGAGATAGCGGCGGGCAAACTGCGGCCGGACGACGCCGAGCTCCCCACGTTCGTTGTAGGCGGTGAGATCCGCAGGACGCACTGTCTCGACCGGCAGGACCTCGCTGATGTAGGGCCCGCACGCGAGGACCGACACAACCGCGAAGAACACAATGAACGGCAGCTGCTTCATCGGCGGACCTCCTCCGAGGCCGCCCGCACTGTGGCGGGTGTCCACGGACCAGGGTTGAACAGGTAGAGCCGCTTGCCTCGCCGGACGAAGATGCCGGCCGGCTCGTCCAGCGAAAGACCGACTGCGCCGCGGCAGGCGGGAGCAGCGGCGTGTGTTTCGAACTCGCTCCGGTGCATGTCCTGCGTCGGGCCCATTCGAAACAGCATCGGAACGACTTCGTCCACGGGCAGATCGTCGAGCCAGTGGTCGTCGAGACACCAGGACGCGAGCGCGGTCATCGACAGCGGCGTCCCTGGCGGAAGCGCGGCACGAACGTCGTGCAACAGCTGGCGGTACATCGGGCGCTGCGACGCGCGTGCGTCGAAGTCGATCTGCACGGCGCTGACGCGCGGCAGCTTGCGCGTGCTGGCGATGTCCGCGGCCATAGCCGCGATCGCATCACGTCGCTCGGGAACGCCGGCCGGCGCTTCGACGCGAGTCACGGCGACGAGATAGGTGGAGGGATCGACCCGCAGCGGCTGGCGCCGCGGAGCGGCGACATGCGCTGCTTCGGAAACCGTAATGGTCTGCGCCAGAAAGGCGACGCCGACGCCGCTCGGGAGATCCAGGAGGTCAACCGGCCGTTCCCAGGCCCAGAGCATGACGCGCGGATCGGGTGACGCGGGCTCCCGGCGCGACCCGACCACGGGCGCGATCAACGCCCCCGCGGCGACCAGGGCCAGGAGACGAAACCTCATGGGTGTGCCGCCTCAGTGTACCAAGTATCATCAGTCTGTGAGCAGCACGATGCGGCCGATCCGCGAGACCATTCCGCTCGACGAGGCGCTGTCGCTCATGCTCAACGCCGCGCCCCCCATCGAACGGACCGAGCGGGTCGCGCTGCAGTCGGCATCAGGACGCGTCGTGTCGGTCGCGCCGCAGGCCACGATGGACGTGCCGCCGTTCGACCGCGCCGCGATGGACGGCTACGCCGTCCGGGCCCAGGATACGTTCGGCGCCGGCAAGTACGACCCGAGGGTCCTGCGGTGCGTCGAAAAGGTCTACACCGGCCAGGTCCCAGAGAAGCCCGTGGCCGCCGGCGAGTGCATCGAGATCGCCACGGGGGCCCCGATG
>Ga0193738_1000572_pt1 | contig 18060 bp, 41 predicted proteins | sample L2a1metaG_FD_144927 | JGI IMG/M metagenome (GOLD analysis project Ga0193738, IMG submission 144927) | Soil microbial communities from a riparian zone of the East river system, Colorado, United States - L2a1 | ecosystem: Environmental > Terrestrial > Soil > Riparian zone | place: USA: East River...
ACCCCGCACGACCCACCACAGAGACCCGTCGAAAGAACTGTGGTGGGCGTCTACCCTGCTCGTCCAGGGAAGTGTGAAGACGCGAACATGTTGGTAACCATCGAGTATTTTAATCCCACATGATTGATAACCAATGGTAATCCGGCTCGCGCCAAAAATGGAATTGTCAAGAGACCTGATCTAAGTGGCGGATCGCCGTTGGCTGCGGCTCTTTGAGCCTACCCCGCCTGTGGGGGCCACGCAACCGCGATACGCCATCAGAAGAACGGACATAGCGGACATACTAGTCCACGCGCACCACGACGCATGTGTATTTACCGGTGGATTCAATACCAGAGACTGCCGTTTCCTTCGCGGTAGCTCCCGCACCAACGTTGTTCAAAACCCCATGCATTTCGCCGAGACGGACGTTCTTGTCGTCACGCACTTCAAATTGAATCCAATAGCTTTGGACTCGATCGGAGTTATTGACAACAGTGAAGTCCGCTTGGACGAATCCAATGCTGTTTCGGTAGCATTTGTTGAGTGTAACGTCCGCCCGCTTCTCTGTACTACCATGTTGGATTTGCTTGTCTACCTCGTTTCCCACCGCGCTCAACGTTACGAGACCAAGAACCCCGCAGAGGAGCAGGAAGAAGACACCTATCCCAGCCAGCACCCAAGGCCACTTGGCCCTCTTCTTTTTCAGTGGGGGCTGAAAGGGCGGGTACTGTTGGTATCCTGGTTGCATCATTTCTCCTTAAAAGATGTGAACTCGTTCCAACGGACCATCTTCTGTTTCTTTAACATAGACGGTCGAAGATCGTAGCAACAGAGCGTATACCTGAACAGCCTTGTTCAGGACGTCTGTCTTGTTAGACTCAGTCATTTCCATTGCTACCACGATAGCGTTTGAAGCTTTCTCGGTTAGATTAAAGGTTATTCGTTCCATGTGTATTGTCCTTTTTGATCTTGAGTGTCGGGTAAAGGTATATGACGAACTCATAGTCCAGTGCATTAGCATATCTAACAAGGGTGGAAAGTCTAGGATCTGTCGTACCGGATTCTAACTCTGAGATAGCACTCTGGGTGGTGCCCATTCGATTGGCCACTTCTTCTTGTGATAGACGAAGCACCTTACGACGTTGAAGAAGCTTGCCTCGTAAGTTGTCGCGGTAATCCATGTGCCCTCCAAAATCTCATGGAGAGAGGCACCTCGAAGGGTGCCTCCGACCATCAGACGTGGAAACTCAGTACTCTTTCCACCAATCCTTCAGGTTCTTGCCGGCCAAACTCTGGCCCCGACCACCGGCGTTGTACGCGCCGACCAAAGCAGCCGAGATGCAGTCCATCTTGGCCAACCCGGTAGCCTTCCGATCCCGTTCGGCTTTGTTCAGAACACCACCAACGCCACCGTACGCCTTAGAAAGGCGAGTGATGGCCTCATCATCCCGGAAGTCTTCGTTGTAACGAGCGACGACTCGGCTTAGACCAAAGATGATGTTTGCTTCCAGACCTGCCTTACCATAGGCATCACGGATGACCTTAAGTACGCGGGCCAACGTGTCTGGACCAAACTCGCGGAAAACCCTTAGCAAGGTGCCAACAGCACCCACCGAATTGTCCGCGTTGCGCTCCAGGCTGATTACCAGCCCAATGCTGTGGACGATGTAAGAAACCTGAGTTTCATCAGGACGACCGGCAATGACGCCAACCCGGAACTTGTTATACGCATTAACCGACATGGCGTCATTTCGGATCAGGAACGCTTCCGCTTCCTGAGCCTCAGAAAGACCGTCGAAAACCCAACCCTGAATCTGCTGCTCTTCCCAACCTTCGCCGCACCAGTTCTTGTAGGCGTCGATTCGGTGCTGTCCATCGATGATGTAGTAGAAGCCATCCCGGTGGTTCAAAACCGGCTGACCGAAGTGCTCGGGGTCGAACTTGGCCAGGATCTTGTCGGCCTTAGCCTGAACGAACTCTCGCTGTGAATTCGGGTTGACCCTAGTCAATCCCAGCGGAATCCATTCAAGATTTCCACCCTGTTGAAGCCGACGATCGGCTGCTACTTTTTTACCTGCAACTTTACGTGGAGTCGTCATTTTCCCTCTTCGCAGAAGAATCGAAGTGCATTACCTTAGCCAGATTACTAAGCCTTTTGGCAGTTCGCCAATAGATTCTGGCCCATTCAACGGCCCGATCACTGTCCAACTGATCTAGATGTTCTCGTATCTTGGAAAGTGAATCCTCCATCGATGCTAGATCATCGGCAACGACCTGGGCAACACGGTTAACATTGAAATTGTGCTTGCGTCGCTTGTACGACCATGCATCGCCTGGCAATTCAACATTGTTACGTCGGGCCAGCTTGCGTACGTGCTCTTCGGAGATATCCAATCTTTGTGCGATTTCCGCCGCAGTTAGATTGTCTTCCGCCAAGTGACGCAGCCATGCCCGTCGATCTGCTATCCCCTTCCTCGTGCTATCCCGACCTCGCGGAGGACGAATAGACAAATTGGTGGGCTTTATTTTCTTTGTTTGTGAGCGGAGTCCTCGACCTTCCATGACTTGCTCATACGCCGTGTTCAAGCGCATTTCACCAGACAAAACCTTGTCATGCAACTCTGGACGGTAACTAACAATCATTCGAGCTTGCCAGACTGTCTTGCTTGACACACCCAAGACAGCAGCAGCAGATGACCTAGGCGATTGATTATCATAGCTTCTAATGGGTGGATAATTGACCAATTCCTCGACAGGAAACTTTTCCAGTTCCAGTGAGAGCGAATAGCCAATCATGGCCAATTGTCCGGGCGTAAGATCCCGAGTCCTGATGTTTTCGGATATCATGAGGCGTAGGATTTCCGCCTTGTTGATACTCATTGGCAGGAGACGAAATCGGGGTTCCACTCCCGCGACCCCACAGGCGCGGAGTCTATTCCGACCGTCGACTATAGTGAGTCCGTCATTAGTAAGTAGAATGGGCTCTCGAAGGCCATTTTCTAGAATGTCGTCCGCTAGTGCCTGTATCTCGATAGGTGACATTGATGGAAAATTAATCGCGAACGGATGGGCTTTCCGATTCATCGTAACCTCGGACGTTGGGGAGCCCGACCTCAAGCGCCTGACGGATGATTTCAGCGTAACTAACTCCCTGGACATCAGCTAGACGTTCCACCTCTTCAGACATTTTTGCGGAAATGTTAATACCAAATCGCTTGGTAAATTTCGCCGTGACAGCCATTTTTCCACCTCCTTGTTGCGCTAGTGCCGAGTCTACACATGTGCAGTGCTGACGCACAAGGCCGGTGCGCCATCCGTGAAAACGGACATATCAGTACATTGGTTTCTGCGCTCGGGCGATTTCCTGGGTAAGGTCTGCCCACTCCCGAGCTTCACGTGTCCAAGGCTCGAAAATACGTGCTGCCTTACTATTGTCCAAGTTGGAGCCTAGTTCATGGATATACAGGTCGTCTTGGTTCGAAGGAGCCCTTCCAGAATATTCAAGGAGCCTACGAACTGCGCAGGCTCGCTCGAATTTGACTGCGGTATCGTAGTCTTTCACTGCTCCTCCCGAATCTCACAAACTAGTGAGTTTCCCTTAATATCCATGTGAATGGACGCTCGATCCCACAGTGGGTCACGTCCGAAGGTCTTGAGGAAAATTTGGTGCGCGCGACTAAACACAATGTTCGTGTCAATGCTATTCGCTACGCGAGCCGCTTGTCCTCGGGTAGTGTTCCAATCTTTTTTAGCCATCCTCGGTATCCTTACCTCCCTTCGCCTTGCTCTTGCGCTGGCGTGGGTTAATGTGCAGAAAGGCGTTTGGGCCCACCTGGGTGTAGTAGTCTGCGGTGATTCGCTCCCGCGCGGCCGCCACGCCGACCCATTCCAGGCGAGAAACCTCGACCCAAACGTGGAACTTTTCGCACTTGTCACATCGCGTTGGCTTACGCAAAGACTTAGTCATAAGCTCTGCCGTAATGGCCTTCTCAATCGGACGGGCCGAAGCGATGTATTCACAGGTAATGTCAGTTATCACGAATCAGCTCCTATAACCGCGGCTATCCAGTAGAGAGCAATTCCTAACCAAAGGAGAATAACAGCACCCAGCCCATCTCCAACGGAAAAACGCCAAATGCTACCAATAACACATGCTGTACCTAGTAAAGAGGAACCTATCACGAATGCTATATCGAAGCGTTTCTTACGATTCACCGCTCTCCTTGCATCAATCGATGCATCGCCTCCACATTTCCCATTGCATCGTTCACGGGGTGATGATCATGTGGAGTCTCTCGCAAATTCTTCCATTTCTGGCGTGTGTAAAAATCTCCGCACAGACCTGCGTAGAAGTCGCCAATGCGTCGAGCGCTGTGACCGAAGGGATTATTAATGCCACACAGGTCAAATGCGGCAGCAATCCACATCCAATCGTACGCTGGGTTGTCACTGACAAAGGTGGGACGATTACCCCTTGACACGTCAAAGATCCACGTAGAGAACTCAAACATCACATCTATCCGAGGACGAAGCTGCTGGCCAATAATCGGTATTGCAGGGTTGTCCGGATGGGGAGTGGTTTCGTGGATGCGTCCGTGGTAATACTGTCGCGTCTTAAACTCTACGGCACCAAACTCACTCATGATACCCGTGATGGGCGTGTCTCCGGCTGCCTCGACATCAACAAATATTAGTGTCATGCTTGCTCAATCATGGTAATTCGACCGTATCGACTGAAAGTAATTTTTATTTCGCGGTTGCGGAATTCCGCTTGGTTGATTTTGAATGCTACGTTTGAATCTGATTGAGTGATTCGAACATCACCATCGGTAAACCACACCTGCCACCGAGGATTACCGTTCACACTATCTGGCAATCTCTTCATGGTTAGAATGCGTTTGACTTGTGTTTTCACAATAGGCGCCCCTAACCTATGTAACCAAGGTAGTTATCAATTTTTGTTTCCGCAACTTCCAGTGCAGCAATGGTGGCTTGAAGATTTTGTCTCGCCAGATTAATGGATCCAGAGAAGGCGATAGCGTCTTCATTTGCTGTCAATAATAGGTCTGCTGCGTAAAGTTGCATCAACTCATCTATTTTCTCCACCCCTTCGGAGAGCATGATTTGTAGAAGTTCAGTTTCCCCCTTAGCTCGGGTAACTGTAGCCCGCAAATCTTCAATCAGAGACACAAATCACAACCCTACAGGGCTCCTGCGTACCCGCTAGACGACTCAATAGAGCCGCTTATGGCCTGGATTCCCTCTTGAAGCTGCTGCTTGGCGTGCTCGATCAGGCTCTTGGCAACGGCAACCGAGTCGTGACCACTACCGTCTAAGGCAATAAGCAATTGCTGCATCGTCTCATCTAGCTTTTCAATAGCTACACTAGCGGCTTGCTGCGCTTCAGCAGCAGTGAAGTTCGCGGCGTCAATGGCTGCCTTAACTTCTCCAACGCTTGCCATGCTTGATCCTCCTGGTGTTGTAGACGTCCTGTTTTCGTCATCTTCCTTGCCTGTATCGCGGCCACGTCCGAGGCCGCCGCCTACAGGATGTATTTCGTCTGTCTCGGGTCTATGAATCTTGCTGTAATCGATTCCGTCCCGGTGTAACGGTAATCCCGGTTCCGCGACATCATCGCTGATTCCCGGCTCACGGATAAAGTCTTCAGCACCTTCTTGTTTGGCGCGCTCACGACGTTTTTGTCGATCTGGACTATCTAGTGGATGGAATGACTTATCGCGTTGATCTAACCTTTCGTCCAGTTCTAGGTGTGGAGGTTTACGAGATGTCTCGATAAGCACTTCTTCAACTTGGATGAATACGGGATTTTGGGTTGGTCCTTCAGGTAAGATTGAAAGCACTGATCTACCCGCATCAAACCAATGCAATTGAGCAATACCGATAAAATCTTCGGTGTCCACACGATAGACACGCCTACCAATGATAACAGGGTCACCAGAGGATCGACGTTCGAAGTCTCGACGGTGTGCCATCACGGATTGCCTTTTGCTCTGTTAGGTTTCTTTTTGGTTTCTTGACATACAGGACACGTTGAAACGTGTCCTGTGTGACCACTAGACCATCGATTTTTAAGCGCTTCGTTGTGCTCGTCCTGACGCTGCGTCTTTTTCTTTTTTGCCCACCGTTCCGCCGCCCGTCTATTCTCTTCGGTAGCTCGTCTGAGTATATTCTTCAGCGACATGAGACTTAAGTGGATGGTGGGCCACTTGGCTGTTGATGACCGAGGAAAATTAGGTTCGAAGTACACTTCGAGCTTCCACTTGCCCGCTCCCACGTTAGTCAACGTGACAAACGGCCAGTGAAATATTTTTTGGTCTTCAATCTTAGCCTTACCGAGATGGCCCGGACGACCACGTAGGGCATCCCATACATCAAAGAGCCAGCTCATCACTCGTCCTTAGGTTTACGCCTTCGCTCTTTATCTTGGGCTGCTTTATTGGGATTACATACGGGGCAGTTCCACCAATTTCCTGTTCTGTGTTCACCGCCCACCTGATCTTCGTGAGCCTCGCGGCGTTGTCGGTGCTTCTCTCGAACCTTATCGCGCTCCGCCCGCTCACGGTCAGCCTTTTCGCGGGCGAATTTCCGCCTTAATTCTGCGTTCTTTGCCATCGCGCGCTCGTACGCAGCCTGTGACGAATCAGAAAAGAAGATTGACTCACCTTTTGCGAGTGGTGTTGTCGGCGTAGAACGCCACACCAATCTCCAGCGCCGAATGCCCGGAAGCTTCTTGAGGAACACAAATTCTAGCTCAAGGTCCTGAGTACCATTCCCATCGCCGAATAGCGCACCAAAGTTAAATTTCATTACCAATTATCTCGTAAGAAAGACCAGAACTTAGTGATTCTCTTATCATCATTGAAGGGATCGATGTCGGTGCCCGAAATGCTATGGTACAAATCGTTCCGCCGATCCCACAGGGGGTTCATGTAGAGCTGACCGTGGCGAAGCTCCTCGTACTGTGGATCCATGAGTGCATTCGCTGTTTCTTTGAGGAAGCTGTCTAGTGAATACATTACTCGTCCTCATCATCCCGAGCTTGGAGAATGTTGCGCTCGCGCCATGCACTGATGAAGTAGACCGCGACACTTCCGACTGCGAATAATACCATTAGGGCCAAGATTACTTTAATCATAATTCACCTCCTCCTCAGAGGAGAGGGAGAGCCCCAAGCGTACGAACCAATGAACGAATGAAGTTTAAACTCTCCCTCACCGTGCTCCCAACGAGATTCGAACTCGCGCTACCGCCTTGAAAGGGCGGCGTCCTAGGCCACTAGACGATGAGAGCATGTTTCTATCGTTCAAACCACCCGGCTACTTCGCCTTCAGGTTCCCACAGAGGCCATGTTTTCTGCTGATCGTAGAATTCCTTCCACATCCATTCCGGCTTCAAACCAGAGAGGTTACGCTTTCCTTCACTATCGTAGGTACAATGAGTCCCCACGTACTCTTCGAAAATGGCGTGCCGGCGTTGCTCTTCTGCGGATGATTCTGGAGTGAGTCGGTAGAGCAGGTACCTACGGTAGAAACCGCACACCGGGTTATTGTCTGCGTCGGTGATGTTACACTCTTCGAAAATCTGGAACCAGAGTTCTTCGCCGTTGACCCTACACATACCACTGATTGGGCCGTCGTAGAAGCTTGTGTGGTACAGCCATTTAACGTCACTACGCAAATACTTAGTAGTGCCGTTTGCCTTTTCCGGAGACCATCGATCGTGAATGTGATTATCCATGTTCTCTCCTACAAGAAAATAGGGAGCCCTAAGACTCCCTAAATCTCTGCCTTGATGACCATGGCTGTAACTTAGTCACTTGGCCATCAAGGCACCATGGTCATACTTAGCCAGGGATCTCCGACTTCTCGGATTCCTTGTCCGCGTCCTGTTCAACCTTGCTCTGGTAAGCTGCGTTCGCCTCATCCCAGGTCTTGCCGTTTTCTACCAGGCGCTCGCCGTACCGGTCCCGCAGTTTGGCCTGCTTTTCGATAGCCGCGTCCAAGGTGACCTTGCGAGCCACCAGCTTTTCCACCAGTGCAGCCTTCTTGCCGGCCTTGTAGAGCAGCTTCTCGATGTCCTGCTCGGGCAGGGCAGGACCGCCGCTTCCCCGCTCCGGGCGATTCATCCACCATTCGGTAGCTTCAATGGTAGGAATGAAAATCTTCGGATCACCAGCGGTACCATCTTCGTTCTTGGTACGCACCAGGTAGCTCGGCATCGGGTTCTTATCACGGCGCGTGTACTGGTAAACACTGTTCGTGTTCACTCGGCTATTCTGCGCGATGGCGTCGTACAAGCTGGTGCCGTCGCTGACCAGCTTTTCCACCACCAGGGCCTTGATGTGGTCGGCGAACTCCTGGACCGTCTTGGCACCCTCAGGAGCCGCGTCAACCGTCTTCGGCCACTCTCCAGGAGTATTCTGCGGGGGAACGTCCGACGCGTTGGAAGCGGTCTCAGCCGGCTGTTCAGGCTGGGTCAGGTCCACCAGGTCATCGAAACTCGGTGCAGTCACTTTAAATCTCCCGTGATCTTTGGTATGTCTTTGACTACCCCTGTGGGGTTCGTGCGTCAAGCATACCAGGTTCACCGAAAAACTCAAAGATTTGCCTGAGCAATCCTAGGTGCGCCCCACACGTGGTCGAAAACCTCCCCGCAGGTGGGGCACTCGCGACCGTCGTGCTCGCCACAATCCTCGCAACCAACGCTGCACTCTGCCCAATCGGAAACGGAAGATTCCTCGTAACATTCGGGGCATATCCAGGTCCGAGCGGCGGGAGCATCCCACCAGCCATGGGAGATATCGATTTCTGTCATCGATTCACCAGCCAGTTGAGAATTATTTTTAAAATTTGCCAAGCTACCCACAGCATGCTATAGCCGATGAACACGCTAGCCAAGACGGTTGCGATGAGCGCAGGGTAGAACCAGTATGGGAATAGTTTATCGGCTAGAGATCGATCCCTGTTTTCCATGCCACATCCAGATTGAAACAGAGAATACTGACCCAAAACCATCCGCTTTGAATGCCCAGACCCAGTGGGATAGCCCAATAACCGAAATCAACGTGGAATTTAAACCTCATAATCTCTCCCCTCCAAAGGGACAGAAACGTGAGCAGGGCAACCTGCTCACGAATCAATCACTTAGGCTGAGGCGGTCCAAGAATGCCACCGTAACCCGGGTTAAGGCACGGACCAGGATTGGTACCCTGCGCCTTGGCGATGTCCATACACTTGTTTCGTAGCGCAAAGGTCGGATCGACTGGCTTGCCGTTGTCCGTAGTCAACGCCGCTGCTGCTTTCGCTTCTGCCTCGTTGGTCTTTTCCTTCTCGATAGCCTGAGCAGTCAACGCAATCTGCTCCTGCTGAAGCTTGATAGCGTTGTCCGTCTTCTCATCCCAATCAGCATTGGTGATCTGCACGAACAACACGTCAACCTCAGAACCGAGAATGTTCCTAAACTCCGTCTGCGTGTCGTCAGACGCAACCTTGTACGACGGGTTCTTCTCCGGAATCAACGGGTTAACATTGGCATAAACAGCCTGAAGCGCTGACTGTGCCGACGGACGAATGTAATCCCGAATGATTCGAGGGAAGCTCCGGTAGTTCAGGAAGAGCTGTCGTGCCCGCTCCTTCTGCTTGGCCTGCTCCGCTCGGTCCTTGCTATCCACCTTCATCTGCCAGGAAACAATGCCGTTAATACATGCGGTGGCGTTGTTCTCAATCTTGATGTTGAAGCAGGGCCAGACCTTTTTGTCTGAGCCGTCGTCTTCCTTGTTGCCGTCTTTACCCTCGAAACGCAGCGTCTGTCGAGTGCCGTCGAGTTCGGTAGTAGATTCCCACGGTGCCTTGCCGTGCCAACCGGCAGCATAGGTGTCCACCGGCTTATTGAATGAGGTGACGATGGCAATCTTATTAGTACCCACTATCGCGACCATGCTCGCCACGATGAGTAGGACACCAACAACAATCAGACCAGCGTCTACCAGTCGTGAAACCTTCAGATAGGGCCGTGGCCGATAGAAAATTAGTGAAAGAACACCAGCCAGGACCAGGACAATGCCCAAGATAAACGCAAACACTTAGTGACCACCTATAGGACTTGTGGAACCGATGAGTTGGATGAGGAGGAAGAGGCCGCATACAAGACCGTACACGACCTCTTCAGGAATCTTTACTATGGTATCGCCAGACGTTGCCCAATTGATCAGAAGGGAGATCATGCTATCGGTTCCTCCCCATGGGCTCGAAGAATTGCCCGAGCCACGTCCAACGAAGTCTCACGTAGAAACTCCGAAAGAGATTCATTACTAGACTCCGCTACCATTCGTAGCATCTTCTGCTCGTTAGGAGTCATTCGCACAGAAATTCTTGTGTCTCTATTTGTGCGATCGCTGATCCGTTCGAGTAACTCTTTCCGGTCGAACGTTTCAATCACATGAACTCGTCTCCACAGACCCCACAGAGGACGGGTCCGAGGTCGTAGATTCCTTCGTGCACCCTAATCGTGCGTGGGCACGAACACCGGTAAGGAAATTCCGTCCGACGTTTACTTGAACCGGTTTGGGAAAGTGTCACTTCCGTTTCTCGATAGGCAATCAGATCGGTGGAGATATCCTTTACAATCTCGTCGTACGTTCCTTCGGGTAGTGTCGTATCAGAGAATCCAATCTTAGCCACCTTTGTGACGACGAGTCCTAATTCTTCAGCCGCCTTTCTAAAGTTCCAGTTATGGAAGGAGCCCTTTCGCGACGTGTCTTGGATACCTCGGGAAAATGACACCCCGTGCGCGGCCTCGTGTACCAACGTGGCCAAAACTTCTCGCGGTGGCCGCCTCAATCCTTCCGCTGAGATCATAATCTCGGGTAGCTTTACCCCATTGACGTCCCAACGAGAATGCGCGAAGTGACCCCAGACCTGACGAGTCTGAGTCGGGGGTCGCGATGAAATAACGATGACTGCGGCTGGGATGTCGTTATGGGCTCGCCTAACAGCGTTGTATGCGTCTTCGAGAGTGGTGACCAAAAGGCCACCAATCTCGGCAAGATCATCTGTTGAACCCGCGGTCACAATGCTCGCCGACACATCGTCACTCCTTAAACGGCGGCTTGTCCAAGTCAATGCCGTAAGTCTGCATCATGCCCTCTTTGATGATCGGACGAAGGAAGTCCGACATCGGCTTATCCCTACGGATACTGAGAGCCACCAGGTGCCGGTGCCACCTGGTGGGAATAACCACCGAAACAACGGTCGGATCTTCATCCACTCTACTGAACTTGCGAACCTTCGGACGCGCTCGACTCTTGATACCGGAAATAGTGGTCGGTGCCAAACCGGTGGCGTGCGCAATCACCGGCACCATTCCAGAGCGGATGCGATTGAATGCGTCGGTGTTCTCCTCAATCATGGCGAAGATCGCCCAATTGCGGATTCCCGTCGCGATAGGGATCTCTCGCATTTCGTTGTCCCACCACGTGGTGAAACTGTCGTACCCCAAGGGGAACCAACCCTGAACGGCGTGGAAGAGCCTGAGGTTCTTCTCCAGGTCGATCAGATTGGTCTTGATAGCGTTGGCAAGCTGTCGAGCTTCCGCTTCGGTGAGAGTTTTTCCATTCACGTTACATTCTCCTTTTATTCGTCATAGCTCTTCCAAAAGACCATCGGGGTAGACGATTACCCCACGTACTGATCGAGACCGCGCACCACGAATAGTAGCCCACGTGCCCGAACGAAGAACTTCGTGATGCGTGTGTGGCATGGCAATAAGCACGTCGCACTGATAAACAATGTCCATGTTTCGCATGAGGGCAGCTTGTGGCTTGAGCGTTACGTCACTGTCGTATTTGGTTGTCCAGCTCGGCATATCGCCAGGATGAGCAACCAGCCATAATCCGTACTCCTCTTTGGCAATACGTGCCATTTGCTCATCCGCGCCGACACATGCCCCGTGATGGAACTGATCCTTTTCAGAAGCCGACCGATCAAGATTGCGGTAACCCACTTCACGATAGATCAGTGATCTAAATTTCTTCTCCTGCTGCGGGGTCATGCCGTAACGGCTACCGGTCACCCCAATAATCACCGCACGTGCTCCTTATTCCTCGAAAGCTTTCCGTTGTTCGTCAGCGATCGTTAGGCAGAGACCCCACGGTCTTCCCCTGTCCTGATTGCCTTGGAGAGTGTCCGCCCACACGAGATCCCCTCGTGAATGCTCGATTTTCAGGTCACGAAGAATCCCCGAGATTGACGAGCCCTCGTAGTACGAAGGAAGGGGAAAACCCAACTCGATGAATGCTCTGCCGAAAATGCATGGTGGCAAATCTTGCCCTGCATTGTAAACACACAATTCATTCTTCGCGGGATAAACGTAGTCCGGATTGTCTGCGACTAGCTCACGAATCTTCTTCTCCAAGATAGGAAAGGTAATGTTCATTCTGACCTCCGTTGCTTAAGTAGACCGGAAGAGACATAGCAGACCACTACGTCTCAACCTAACCACTCAGTTACGGCCGGCGGATGCCCACTCGGTTCTGCTCGTTCGTGAACACCTTGCTGATCTTCTTCACGTCACTGCCCGTGCTGTTTCCATTGCCCTTCACAATTCACCACCTTTCGGAGTTTACGGGATGTACTCCCACAGGTCCGACCAGGAGCTAGACTCCTGGATTGTCAGCGGCTCGTGTGCACCCTGATCAAACCATTCCTGAAGAGAATCGGAATACTCTTTGGGGGCGGCACTCCGCATGGCTCGAAGAACATCCTCCTGATCGGTGAATTCTTCAACGTCATTTGTTCGTACGCCATACTCAAGCGCGGTTACTCGGTACATTCCGTCCCCCGCGATAGAAATACCCCGACCAGAAATGCGCGAAGCACTTCTCTTCGTCATTGAGTCGAATGTCGTCGTATATAACCTTTTGTGCCTGAGCAGTCGCATTGGCGTCGTACGGATTAAACCGAACAATCTCGTCCTCAGAGCCCTCTTGGAATAAGATTACTATTCCATCAATCTGCTGCATGAGCCAGGTGCTTCCGTCAGTCAGTCGAGCCATTAAGTTTCTCCTGATCTATCACTACCTTGGCAATCTCTTCCCAACCGTCTCTAGCTGATTTCGGTAGTCGATCCCACGAAGACCACGGCGGGGGAGAAATCCTCTCCGCCCATGCCTCGTACGCGGCCTGTCCAATGCTTTTCATGCAGCTCCCTCGCTAAATCGTCAGCCGGAACAACAATGCTGGCCACGAACGCGATAATCATGACGAAGAGGTACGTCGTGACGCTAATGAAAATCACCCAATCGTTAGGCATCAATCCACCATCGGCAATCCCAGCAGGAACCTTTCCACGTCCTGCCGGTAGGTTACGTACCCGTGCGGGCCACAACCAGTCTTTTCGTATTCGTTCTTTTCGTAGCTCCATTCCATACCGTCACAGATTCCTCCGGTCTGACCCCTCATCCACTTTCGGAAATCATAGAGTCGAGCGCCCATGACCCGAGTGACCTGCTCATCGGTGTACCCGAAAGTACATTCTGCTTCGGGCATGGTCGCTGCCTGTCGAAGAATCGCGGTGTGCCTTTCGCGGAGATTCTTGTACTTATCGCGATTCGCTTGAGCTTTTTTGTCGCGTTCCTCTCGGAAACCCGAGTGCTGGACTGCACTCAACACCGCTGCGATAATCTCGTCTCGTATTGCCGTGCTAGTGCCAAGGTAGTATGTTCGAGTGCGTTCGTGAGTGAGAATCTGATACGCCAGATCCCATTGCTCGCCGGTGAGGTAAACTGCAACCTTCTCATTCGGCACGGTCCCTTGCTCCCTTCACCGCCTCGTAAATGTCCTTCACGGTGGGATTATAGCTCTCACGCCTCAGCACGTTGATAAGTACTTCGTGTTCGAATTGAGAAAGGTCGAGGCATAGTAGGTATCGAGCAGGTTCCACCGGTACGTCAGGTTCCACCGGTACGTCAGGTTCCACAGGATGTTGAGCCCTTCCCGCACCGCACCGAAGCTGACCAGCCAACATTGCCATACAACCGTATTGGTCCGTAGCCTCTCTGTATTCGTGCCAGTATTGAATCTGTTCAGTATCACTCGTCATCGAGTACCTCCTCCACTCGGGTCACGTGACCAAATCTCGCGAAGGCTTGGTTTCTCGCGTCGGCAGGAGAAGCCGCTTCCCTCAGGAATGAGTGGTGCTCACCAGTCACGTCCGTACATACTTTGCCGCTGACCGGACAGTTCCCGATTAACTTGTTGTGTGGGTTGTGGTCAGGGTTCTTTGGCAGCTTCACCGTTACAATGTAGTTATTCATCTTCTATTGCCTTGTCAATGTGGTCTTTCGCCCACGAAGCGTCTTTGGTATTCGGTACACCAGCTCGACCCATTCGGTTCACTACGTAACCAAGTTCAGTTCGGAGTCGGTAAATCAAGGCGTAAGCCTGACCATCTGTGGATTGTCCTGCTCGAAGTAGCAGAACCGATTCTTTCATGGCCATGGTTAGCTCTTCGAGCAAATTGGCAGCGTCTTCTTGTCGCTTGTTATTCATCGTCGTATCCCAACACACGTATTCAAGGTTGGTTTGCTCGCCGCAACAGGTGTATCTACCTAGGGTTGCGTCTCGAGGTTCTTTCTCGATTCAGTTCACGCAACAGACAATCAATGAGGTTAGCCATTGCGTCTTCCGGTGCGGATCCCACACCCTCACATTCGCCACCAAGCGTGGCGGCAACCCAATACCCGGTTGGGTAGGTTCTGTTGGGCGGATCATCCCGATGGAATGAGAGGGTGAAGCTCTTCTTATTCATCGTCGCCACCGCATTCCTAACTCGTACCCAAACGAAATACATCGCCGCACCGAAGACCGGACTCAGTAGCATTATCAATATGTCCACGTTACTCATCGTCGTCCTCGATCTTCCACAAGCACACGTTTAAGGTGTATCGTGCACATTCGGCTACCACGTCCCAGTTTCCCGGTGGAACAGAAAGGGATATTGTGGTGAACTTATCGCCACAATCTGCTACGTGTAAGGAGTTCGGCGTGGTCTTGAGCAAAACGTCAACGGTCGTTTCGTCAAGTGCGTAACTAGCTACTTCTGCGTATTTTGTCTTGAGGTCCGCATTGTATATGCGAGCGTTTGGGTACTCTAGAACGAGGTCAACGTAGTTAACCACTACAGCACCGCGAACAATCTCGATGCCGTCTCCTACGTCAGGCTCACCCCATGTGGCAATGTCAGTCATCGTTTTCCGCTATCTTAATGGCTGTTAGGAGGTAAACCAGTGCGGTAACCGGGTGCACGTCCACACCTGAAAGAGAGGGAAAATCCTCGCAAACTGCGACGTATTCGCCGTCCATCTCCGACCAGGTAATGTGGTAGTTTCGCGTTTTACTCATCGTCGTTGACCTTCGAAGACTTGGTGCAGAATGTCACTCACGCAGGCGTGTTCCTGTGGAGGGACGCGGACCTCTTTGCCTTCGGCAAGTTGGCGTAAGATAAGAATGAGTAGTCCACGTTGTTTTGTAGTGAGTCTTGTCAACGTTAACTGGTATGTTGGGCCAACCTTATTCATACCAAGAATCTTCGATGCCGTCTCGTTCGGCTTTCGCCAACCGCTGATCTGCCAGGAACTCTTTGTACGTCCGAGGGAAACACTCCGGGCAACCCTTCCAGTGGCAACCGCCGTGCGGTGCGAGTTTAGGAATTTCCATCGTTGCCTCTCGCGCGGCTAGGAACTCTTGAACTAGCTCGGTGTGCGTGCGCTTATCCTGTCTGGTCGCCCGTTGCGCGATGGAGACCATGGTGACACCATCGCCGACAACCAGACCTTGCTGATCCAGCCACTCACTGTACTTCAGAAGTAGTTGTTCATCCAAGTTCTGGAATAACTGACGTAATTCGTCTCTGTTGTAGGTTTCCCAGTTGATGTGTCTTAGGATCTGTTCTTCTCTATTCATCGTCGTCTCCGAACACTCTCGAAATACTCACGCAGCTCCTCATTTGTCATGCCACGCCACAACACTGCCAATAGAATATTGTTTAGAGTGCGCCGGTCAGCTATTTTCAATTTATTCATCGTCGTCTCAATTCGTCCCAGACGTGTAAAACCCACCATAGTTTCCACGGGTTCTTTCGCCAGTACTTATGGGCAATGTAGAAAAGTCGATGAGCTTTACTCATCGTCGTCCCCGAGAAGTTGTTTGATGAACGTCCAATTCATGTCGAGTTGATCAAGTCGCTTCCGTTCCACCGTGTTCGCCGCCACCAGGTCAATGATGTGGACGGCGTTCTTCTGCCCCATTCGCCACAGGCGGTCCTCCGCTTGGATATTATTGGAAGCCGACCACGTACGATCAAAGAAAACGGCTGTCGAAGCAGCTTTGAGTTCGTCCAACGCAGTCCCCCCGGCGCCAATGGTGGCCGCGAACACCTGAAATTCACCCGCAGCAAAACCGTGCTTAGCCTTTTCCCGATCTTTGTTACTGGTTTCGCCCGTGTATTTCACGCAGGTAATTTTGTTTTTCTTCAGACGATCGATGAACAAGTCAATGACGGTTGAGAACTGGGAGAAGAAGACGATCTGGTTGTTCCCTGCCCCGTAGATGATGTCCAAGGCTGCGTCGATTTTCGAGGACGGGTCGGTGAGGCGAAGAACTCGGTCTTCCACCGCAGTCAGTACCCCGTCAATGAGCCGGTTCTTTTTGACCATTTCAATAAAACCGTACGCGGCAGCAAACTGTTGCAGGCGGGTTATCTGGGCAATCACCACAGGGGCATTGAGTGGTTGGTCTTCGTTCTCACCCACCCAGGCAAGCATTGTATCACGCATTTGGTTATACGCCCGCCGCTGCTTAGGGTGCAGGTCTACGTACAGTTTCTCGTAGTACTTGTCCGGCAGCTCGGTGAGAACTTCTCGCTTCAACCTCCTTATGTAGAAGCCTCGCATCTGCTCTTGAAGTTCTTTCTCATTGGCTACCCCGATAATCGTTTTGTACCCGTTGTAATCCACCCACAACACGTACCGGTCGAAATAAGCCGTGAAGCTTGTCCAGAAGGTGGGGTACAGCCAGTTGAGAATACTCCACAGGTCGTCAGGTTTGTCGTAAGCGGGTGTCCCAGATAGTCCGGTCTTGAAGGTAGCGGGGATTTCCTTTAACGCACGCGTCACTTTTGTTCGAGAATCCTGAATCTTATGGATCTCGTCGCCGACGATGTGTAGCCAATGTCTCTCACTTAACTCCGGCATGAGCCGAAGCGCTTCCCAGTGACAGATATAGACGTCAAACGACCCCAAATACACTTCGTCCAGAAAAGCGTCCCTATTTCGATTATTAATTCGAAAAACGGAGAGATCCGTGTACTTGTGGAAATGGTCCGTCCAGTTTGAATGCACCCCGAGTGGAGCAATGACCAGAGTTTTGCCATTTTTGGTCAAATCGGGCTGTCGAATCCTTCGCTCTTTATCTAAAGCTACGGCTTGGATGGTTTTTCCCAAGCCCATGTCGTCTCCGATCAACACTGATCGGACGTCGTGGAACCTGTCCAGTGTGTATTGCTGGAAGGGGTAGAGTTTGATCTCTTCCTTTTGTACTGGAGGACGTGAGAGCCTCACTTAACCCCCATAATTTCCCGTAAGACTTCCATCACGGCGGCAATTGGGTCCGTTTTTGAGCGCCTTGTTTCCCGTTCGAGCTTCTGGAATTGGTTCTGGTTGAGACTTAAGTGAATGGTTGAAATTACCAGCTTTTCTCCTTCGTTCCGCTTTGCGAGGCTGATCTCCAGCTCGTAGCAGTCTTCTGGCGACAGCTTACCCGGACTGGCTTTACGAACCATCCACATCACCCGCTCCTCCCCAAAATCTGTTCCCGACCAAGCTCTGACATGTGCTTCAGGTGCCGCTCTGGCACTTCTTGGCCGGAATTAATCAGACCGAGAACCAACCGGTCGGTGTTGTTGAATTTTGGGCGGGCAGTGTATTTTGTTTTCTTGCGCGCAAGCCTACGGTGTGTGTCAGTAATCTCTATCCCACATTTCCGAGTGGCCTCAGCGAAAGCA
>Ga0193738_1000573_pt1:12500-18022 | contig 18022 bp, 13 predicted proteins | sample L2a1metaG_FD_144927 | JGI IMG/M metagenome (GOLD analysis project Ga0193738, IMG submission 144927) | Soil microbial communities from a riparian zone of the East river system, Colorado, United States - L2a1 | ecosystem: Environmental > Terrestrial > Soil > Riparian zone | place: USA...
ATTCAATAGAGCATTAAGTTCCTTTTTTATTTGTAGCAAACAAGTAGTTAGTTTATCAGAATCAAAGTAAAACGAATATGAATGGGGTTTCTTTGTTGACATAAGATATAAATTGTAAAAAGAAATCAAAAGTTGTGGATAACTCCTTTTATATATATTCTTGATTACTAATTCAGTTAAGAGGCCTCTATCAACAAGAAAAATAGTGAATTCTTATTTTCGTTAAATTCTAGGAAAATAAAAAATTTTTGTTCTACGTCTTACGTATGTATATATAATCCAAAGATAGAATTCTAGAATATAGAAACTATAGATATGATATATGCTTTTGTACCTTCTATACTCACTTCTATACTCACTTAGATATAATATTAATATAAATTTATACTAATCTTTATCTTTATAATATAAATTAATTAATTAATATAAATAATAATATTTATAACAGGTACAAATAGTAAATTGAGGTATCCTTTATATGACAACTTTCGACTTTCCCTCTGTTTTGGTGCCTTTAGTAGGCTTAGTATTTCCGGCAATGGCAATGGCTTCTTTATTTCTTCATGTTCAAAAAAATAAGACTGTTTAGATCTGATGGGCCCAACTCTGATCCATTTTTTTTTTCAAAACTAAGACTTGTATCATAACGCAGATACCTATTTAGTGTAAGAAAAGAAGGTATAACATGCGGCGCTTCCGTCGAAAAGGGGCTCTTTGGCCTGTAGAAAGATGATATGGGGGTAAAGGAATTCTATCTATTTGAAAAAATCTCAGGATCGCCGGATGGCTGAACTGTAAAATCGGTACATCTATATGTATATTGATGGGATCATACGAAGGGTATGTTTTTTTTTATTTTAGATCTAACCAATTTGATATTGATAAATTACTCTTAAAGGTTCACATCAAACTAGTACTAGTTGATGAGAGTTACTTCGGAAACAAAAAGAGTAAAGTCTAGGGTATTCTCTCAATTCCAATAAAACGAAACCAGATCAAGTATGAGTTGTCGATCAGAACATATATGGATACAACCTATAACGGGGTCGCGAAAAACAAGTAATTTCTGCTGGGCCATTATCCTTTTTTTAGGTTCATTAGGATTCTTATTGGTTGGAACTTCCAGTTATCTTGGGAGAAACTTGATATCTTTATTTCCGTCTCAGCAAATCCTTTTTTTTCCACAAGGGATTGTGATGTCTTTCTATGGGATCGCGGGTCTCTTTATTAGCTCCTATTTGTGGTGCACAATTTCGTGGAATGTAGGGGGTGGTTATGATCGATTCGATAGAAAAGAAGGAATGGTGTGTATTTTTCGTTGGGGATTCCCTGGAAAAAATCGTCGCATCTTCCTCCGATTCCTTATAAAGGATATTCAGTCCGTCAGAATAGAAGTTAAAGAGGGTATTTATGCTCGCCGTGTCCTTTATATGGATATCAGAGGCCAGGGGGCCATTCCCTTGACTCGTACTGATGAGAATGTTACTCCACGGGAAATCGAACAAAAAGCTGCCGAATTGGCCTATTTCTTGCGTGTACCGATTGAAGTATTTTGAGAAATGAGCTGAGAGAGTGAATGCTTTCTCAGCAGGAAGGAAAAATTAAAGAATCCCACTTTTCTATACCATAACTTAACTGAAGTTTCTTCATAACGCTCATTCTAGTCAAAGAAGACGTATACGTAACGTAACAACCACAAAACAAAACCGTTTTTGTGGTCTTTTATGTGTATGGAAATCTACACAACTAAATTCAATAACAAAAAAAATTAATTAACAAATGGAAAAAATGGATTCATCCTTTCTATTTTCTATCAAAGCAGTTCGAAAAACATAAATTTTTTTATTCCGGACTCTGAGTAGTCAGTGAAAATTTTTAAAAATAGAAGATATTTTGATATAATGATAGAAAAGAATATTCATTACCTAAATAAATCGGTTTTTTCAGGCAGTCATTGATTCGTCGAAAAGGGGGATACTTGCTTCGAATTTGACCAATTACTAGATCTGGAAACAATATAATATTTTTTTGTTAACTCTTTGAATTCGAAGTGGATTCTTCATCTATTTCTGTATTCTTTCTACATTCAAAGACTAACTCCGAAATCACAAATAAAAAACAAAACAGTGAATAGATTCATAAGTTCGATACTTTGTAATAGAACTTATGCATGAGAGAAATATTGGATGGCGTAGAGTCAACTAATGAGGTCGGTTCATTAAAAATTCATAGACGAAATGAAAAAATGTCAAAAAAGAAAGCATTCAACCCTCTTTTATATCTTGCATCTATAGTATTTTTGCCCTGGTGGATTTCTCTCTCATTTAATAAAAGTCTGGAATCTTGGGTTACTTATTGGTGGAATACTAGGCAATCTGAAATTTTTTTGAATGATATTCAAGAAAAAAATATTCTAGAAAAATTCATAGAATTGGAGGAAATCTTTCTTTTGGAGGAAATGATCAAGGAATACTCGGAGACACATCTACAAAACCTTCGTATAGGAATTCACAAAGAAACGCTCCAATTAATCAAGATACACAATGAGGATCATATCCATACGATTTTGCACTTCTTGACAAATATAATCTGTTTCGTTATTCTAAGTGGTTATTCAATTTTGGGTAATAAAGAACTTGTTATTCTTAACTCTTGGGCTCAGGAATTCCTATATAACTTAAGTGACACAATAAAGGCTTTTTCGATTCTTTTATTAACAGATTTATGTATCGGATTCCATTCGCCCCATGGTTGGGAACTAATGATTGGCTTTGTCTACAAAGATTTTGGATTTGCTCATAATGATCAAATTATATCTGGTCTTGTTTCTACTTTTCCAGTCATTCTAGATACTCTATTTAAATTTTGGATTTTTCGTTATTTAAATCGTGTTTCTCCGTCACTTGTAGTGATTTATCATTCAATGAATGATTAAAAAAGAATCTACTGATATTAATCCAATTCAATTATAACGTTTCTTACTTTGTAGTTGTACATAAGCAAAGCATGTAAAATCATACTTACTCTTTATTTTTCTACCCATCCCAAAGATTTATTCTATATATTAATATTATTTATTCCAGTAAAATTATTCCAGTAAATAGCAGAATTGCGGATAGGGAACTAGGTTAGCGACCTACCAAATTTATTGTAGACATTTTTGGGCTCAATGGTTGGACCATGCAAACTAGAAAGACTTTTTCTTGGATAAAGGAACAAATTACTCGATCCATTTCCGTATCGCTCATGATATATATCATAACTCGGCCATCCATTTCAAGTGCATATCCCATTTTTGCACAGCAGGGTTATGAAAATCCGCGAGAAGCGACTGGTCGTATTGTATGTGCCAATTGCCATTTAGCTAATAAGCCCGTGGATATTGAAGTTCCACAAACGGTACTTCCAGATACTGTATTTGAAGCAGTTGTTCGAATCCCTTATGATATGCAACTAAAACAAGTTCTTGCTAATGGTAAAAAGGGTGCTTTGAATGTAGGGGCTGTTCTTATTTTACCAGAGGGTTTTGAATTAGCTCCTGCTGATCGGATTTCCCCCGAGATAAAAGAAAAGATAGGAAATCTGTCTTTTCAGAGCTATCGCCCCAATAAAAAAAATATTCTTGTGATAGGCCCCGTTCCTGGTCAGAAATATAGTGAAATAACCTTTCCTATCCTTTCCCCGGACCCCGCTACTACGAAAGAGGTTCACTTCTTAAAATATCCTATATATGTAGGCGGAAACAGGGGAAGGGGTCAGATTTATCCCGACGGGAGCAAAAGTAACAATACAGTTTATAATGCTACATCAGCAGGTATAGTAGGTAAAATAATACGAAAAGAAAAAGGGGGTTACGAAATAACCATAGCGGATGCATCGGATGGACGTCAAGTGGTTGATATTATTCCTCCAGGGCCAGAACTTCTTGTTTCAGAAGGCGAATCTATCAAATTGGATCAACCGTTGACGAGTAATCCTAATGTGGGCGGATTTGGTCAGGGAGATGCAGAAATAGTACTTCAAGATCCCTTACGTGTCCAAGGCCTTTTGTTCTTCTTGGCATCTGTTATTTTGGCACAAATCTTTTTGGTTCTTAAAAAGAAACAGTTCGAGAAGGTTCAATTGTCAGAAATGAATTTCTAGACTCGCGGATTTATCGACATTGAGCTCATAACGTAAAAAGCAAAAAATTATTTTTGACGACTCTTTATGATAAAAAATGGACATTATGAAAAGCCTTTTGCTTTTTTATACTCATTTCTTGTACTGCATTCCTAGTCATAGTATGTATATTGTGAAGAAGACTTTTTACTTTTTTTGAATCCAAATTGGGGTGGTATGATTATGTTACTATTATCACATTTCACTATTATCACATTTCAATGTCATAAAATGCATTAATAGTGTTTTATATTCTAATCGAATGAAATTCGACTAGATACTAGACATAAGTAAGCGGGGAATAGAACGGATAAATGCGTGGAACACAAAATTATAGGGACGATTATTCATCTTCCTAGTATTCGACACAAGAAAAGGAATTTTCCACATCTCTTTCTTGTGTCGAAAGAAAAAAAAGATTCTTTATCCTGTTCGTCAAAGATTACTAGTCTAAGTTTTGAATTTTTCAAAAAAATATCAGAACTTTTTTAGATATATTATATATATATATATTACATAATTACATTACATAATATATATTATATTTATTTAATTAATATTTTTTAATATAAAATAGAATAGTGGGCAAACAAAAGAGAGCGAGGTTTATTGAGTAAATAGAACTTCTTCAATAAACTTATAAAAATTTCCATTTTTGATGAAATACTAAGGTTTTATTATTTGAGGATAGTATGTCATCTAGGAAATCGAGTGATTTCTTCTAACTTTACTTTGAAAGTATCGATAGATAGAAAGTATCGATAGATACTATCGAGCAACGGGCCGATGGATCAATGAACTGCATTTTTCAAAAACATCATCAGAAAAATGGAATGGGGTTTTGCCATTTAGACGAAAAATATTCTAATTCTTAAGAACTCAACGGGATTCCCTTCTTTGTATGATTTGAGGGGGTAGGTCCCGTTGAGTTCTTACGCTTTCATGGCTCCAATTTACAACTCAATTCATCTGATTACTACAGAGATGAACCCAATCCAGAATATGAACCATAAAAGAAAATACCTATTAAACCGATCACAAGAATACCAGCTACAGTACCTATTATCCAAAGAGGAATCCTTCCAGTAGTATCAGCCATTTACCCCACTTCCCTCCACATTTCATCAAGTGGTCATGCTAGAGACATAAACAGTCATGGATAATTATGAGATGAGATCCTTCCGAATGGGCTAAGAGAGAGAATTAGTCTATTATTTTAGTTCTCTCTCATTTTCTTAATTGAAGAAATAATTGGAAAATAAAACAGCAAGTACAAAAATGAGTAATAACCCCCAGTAGAGGCTGGTACGATTCAATTCAACATTTTGTTCGTTCGGGTTTGATTGTGTCATAGCTCTATA
>Ga0193738_1000574_pt1 | contig 18005 bp, 16 predicted proteins | sample L2a1metaG_FD_144927 | JGI IMG/M metagenome (GOLD analysis project Ga0193738, IMG submission 144927) | Soil microbial communities from a riparian zone of the East river system, Colorado, United States - L2a1 | ecosystem: Environmental > Terrestrial > Soil > Riparian zone | place: USA: East River...
GTTTTCGCTGGTGGATTTTTTTTCTGGTTAATCGCCCCGGTGGTGGAACTGGTAGACACGCAGGACTTAAAATCCTGTGACCCGCAACGGTCGTAACGGTTCAACTCCGTTCCGGGGCACACTTTGAATCCTTATAATAGATTAAAAATCAAGTTATAGGGATTTTTTATTTAAATGAAGTTGTCCATTGTTTTTTAATTTTCAAGTATAACATCTCTTTTCGCTCGTTTAGTATTTGAGTTATCAATTCAATATCATCAGCGTTTTTCAATTCGCTATTATAATTTAAATAGACCCTCCATTTGTTTTGGCTAAATACAACTTGCCCATCATAGTATTTATCCATCATTATTTGAACAACAGCATTAGTTGTGAATTTCAATGTTAGCTGCTTAACCGCGTTGCCAATAGTGTAAGGAATCGAAGTTTCTTTCATACTAACCTTGAAATGTTTCCAATGATTCACAATGGGATTTCCATTTAAATCTTAGCGTATCTAGAATTTGCTTTTTTTATTGTTGTGGTTAGCAAATCTCACCCTTAAATTTTTGATAATCTTCCCCAAAAACGCTCCAGCCAATGCAGATATTGAAATTACAAAAGCACTGAAAATTATATCTATCCCTAAAAGATTATGTGATGAAATATTCAGAAGGATGTCATAAGCTATTTTGGCTATGATCGCCATCTCTGCACCCATAGTGAGAAATAAGGATATTTTCAGAGGATCAGTCGACAAACTGAGCATTAAAAAAAGGGCTCCTAAAAATGCCGCAGTACCAAAAAGCTGCCAAATACTTATTCCCATAATTGTCGCCATTCCCATTGTAGCGAACCAATAAATGATACCCACAATCACTCCAACAAAGATGGGCCAAATAATTAATTTATTTTTCATGCTGTTTGCAGTTAGATCTATACAGGTATAAATTTTGAAAGATTAAAAGGTAATCTATTATTCTAAATAATATTCACCGCAATAAAATATTTTCATTCACAACTAAAGATTCGTATTGTATGACACTTTCTCAATTCAATCAACTTGATGAAATGGAACAAATAGGCTCTGTTTGGTCTGGAAAATGATTGCACAGAGAGCAGATGATGTTTTTGATATATTACTTTACCAAATCGATGGATTCTTTGTTGAAGTTTATCATCACCGGGAAAATAATTCCATTAGAAAATTTGAACCAATTTGGACACGTCCCGATTAATATCGGGATGACCCGCAACGGTCGTAAGGGTTCAACTCCGTTCCGGGGCACATTGTTAGATGTAAAGCACTGTAAATTAATTTTTTATGGTGTTTTTATTTTTTAGGGGATGCTCTAGGGGACATTATATTCTGGAATTAGGAGCTTATCTAAATACTAATTAATTTAGCGTAATGTCGGCTAATTATTTTAGTATAACAATTTACATAAAAGAGAGAAGCAAGGTGCTTAAAGGAATTCGTGTTTATGAAACTGATAGTTATGATGAAGTTTATCAGATCGTTTTAAAAGAACTTTTAAAATATTATTATTTAAGCGACATACTAAAAATTGATGTTTGGTTATTATCTGAAAACTCTTTGCAGGTAAAAGATTTTCTTGAGAAGAAATCAAATAAACTGAACAATAATGATACAATCATTAACGAGTAAGAATGACCAACAATAATTCCAACTGCACTTGATTTGTGGAAAGAAAAAATCTCATAGTGAAAATGGGGATGGAACATTTATAAGACTAATAAATGAGTTTTGTAAAAAAATGAGAATCAGTTTATGCTATTGCACTCCATTTTGTATATTACAACATCGTGAAAATCCACAAGACATTGAGTGTTCCCTCCGATATGGATAAAGGTTAGATTTTTCTTTTTAGTCAATAGACAACGAATCCCAATTCCTATAAAAGGTTATATGGAAATAAATCAAACCAAAACTAGCTTGTGAATTATATTAAATACATCGCCTTACTTTTTCCTTTTGTGCTTATCCTGATTGATAAGTTCGCGAAAAAAAATAAGAACGAACAGTCTGACTTTCAAAAGTCTGCAGGCTGGGGTAAATTTTTTATAATTTTATCAATCATCAGTTTTATTGTAGGAATTTTTGTCACATTCCAGGATGAAGAAGCAAGTAAAAGAAAAGAGGCAAGTTCAGAGGTCAGAAGAGACAGTGATAGCATTCTTTTATCAAAAAGGTGGGAATATGACACATCAAGAATAAGACAGTTGCTTGATTCTTCAAAAGTAATAATCAGCAATAGTTTAATGAGTATTGATAAAAGTACAAGCAATTTGAGAATTAGTGATAGTCTGATGAAGGTTGCAAAATTACAGGCAAGTGCAATAGATCACAACATTCAAATGACAAGTAAACTTAATTATCCACTTCCATATTCTATACCAATAAATTTTAGAATAACTTATAAGTTAGATAGGAAAGTAGATTCATTAATGATCATCTATTTAGATTCTTTAGTTTCTGTCAAACGAGATAGCAGTAATAAAATTCTTGATTTTTTTGAATACTTCAGTCTTGAATACAAAGAATTAAATGACAAGAGAGTGAATGTATTGAAAAGTATGGTAAATTTCTTCTTGACTTCCACAATGGATTTCGTTATCAATAAAGAACCAATTTTAAGATTGAATTGCGTTCCTTCTCATAATTATAATGATCAACTTTCAATTACATATTTCAAAGGCAGTAATCAAGTAGATATACAAACTAAATCTGGGTATTTTTTTGAAACCGGCCAACAAAGAAAAGTTGGTGTAACAAGTTTGATAGATTTGGAAGGTGCAGTCTTTTTTCTTTATTCAACATTTTTTGGCATTTCCAAGTTTGAAAGCAATAGACTTCAATTGTCAATTAAATTGGGCATAGGACAGAGGTATATTACTCTGGAAGACTTAGTATGTCTTAAGCAAACGGATTTAAATAATCAATTGTCGGAGAACCCGGATCTAAATAGTTTATTGGGAGCGAAAAAAAATAATGACAAATACCTAAATGAAATGACTACATTTTTTGTTGATGGAATCACGCAAGAAATGTTAACTGGCACTTATAAATCATTAAAAACAAAAATAATTTCGGATACAGAAAGAGCGAGAATTCACATGATAATGATTAGTTATATGTTGAAAAAAGAATAGAGGATTGTATGGCGTTCATTTTCTTTCACGTCTTATCAATTCATTAAAATATGCTTTATTATCACCGACTAAAATCCAATAGTCAAACTTTCGACCATCTTCAAGTTTTTGTCCCAGATAGCAGTCTTTAAAGCCATATTCATATTTTCCTATGTAAGTAAACGTCAATGAGCCTCTAGCATGATCTGTCATAGTAATTTGCCCGAGCCAAGTATTTCCTCCAGGTTCTTTAACTCTAAGCTCTAATTGGTTGCCCTTGACATATTTGATATTTGCGAATGATCCATTTTCTTGAGACATATCACGTCCTTTAATATCATAGCAAGTCCAGTCAAAAGTACTTTTACCTTTACTCTCTAATGGTTTAAAAAAATTCGCCCATTCCTTCATCTTTCTTTTATTCACCAATCTCTCGTAAATGATTACCATCATCAAGCCGATAACACCACCAACAATAGCGCTAATAATTAGATTGTAAAATTCGCATAAGCTAAAGACGCACATTTCTTATTTTATTTGCCAGGGTAAAATGAATTAATCGTTATTTGGGATTCTTCTTGAATTGACTGACGTTATTGATCATGATATCATAATAGGCTGATACGTATTTACCGGCCATATAGTATGGTAAGAAAACTGTAACTCTTGTACCCTTTAGCGCTAAAGCTGTTGCTTTCGTTTTCTTATTGCCATAATCGTATGTTGGAAACATATTTACTATAACAGTTTGCCCGCTTTGAAATTTAACGTTGCTAGCAGGTACTAAATAATCCTGAAGACTGGATTTTGGTGGTATAGTGGTAGGAGGTTGAACCATATTGATAGAGTTGACTCCCGTCACCTTATGCACTGCTCGATATGCTTGGCCATTAATTGAAAATGAGACTTCGTCCCAACTAATTTTTATTCCTTCATTAGACTTATTCAACAAAGTAAAGGAAATCCACTTTGGCTCTAGAACAAAGTCAATTTCTAGAGTATCATTAGTATACTCAAGTTTTTGATTTTTTATAGGGTGGGTTAATTCTACATCATATGTATAGTATCTCGATGGAGTACATGACGTAAAAAAAACAATAGCTATTATTGAAATGAAAATAGATAGATGTGTTCTCATGATTTTGAGGATGGTGCAATCTAAGATAATACCTTTTTTATGATATTCTTGAAATTAAAAAAGATGAAGTACTTCTATGAAAATCGTTCACTTTTTGTCGGTAGGGGTTATACTTTTCAAAGTGTGATTAATTTTCAATTCTTCTGAGTAAGTCTAAGAAGTCATTTAAAAGCATGTTGAATTCTTTTATGGTGTATTTATATTGTGGCAGATCAGTAATCATATTAGAGAGCTTAGGATTAAATAATATTAAATCCTTCGTTGTATCTTTTGGATAGTTTTCAGGAATTCTCAAACAGAATTCTACATTATTGAATATAACTGTAATGTCGCCTTTTGCCCTAAGTGTTTGATCGTGACAAATGTAATAAAGAAGTTGATTTAAATATTGACTTACTTCTGAAAGTATAAAACCGTTTAGAGGAATTCTATTTAAGTGATCTTTTAGAATATCATATCCACCGACGATTTCCTTTAGAATTTTAAAATGTACAAACAAATGATTATTTATTTGAGAGACTGTACTCATATCATCTATTTTCAAATAATACGCAGGATCAATCTCGATTTTATTTTCTGTTCTTGTTAATAATGTTCTTAGGCTCACAAATCCATAGGAAATTAATGTGCGTAACAGTATTAAAGGCAGGCTTTGCTTTCGAAAAAACATCTCCAAGTAAATGGCATGATGCCTGTCGTCCTGGTTTAAAATTCTCAGGTTTTTAAACGCCTCGTAAGAAATATTATTGAGAATTTCTCTATTGTCCAAGTGATAGATATCGATACTGTAAAATTTATCAATGTATCCATTAAAATCTGTTTGGATACCATATTTAGCCTTGAAAATATTTCTAAGATTATTAATATCACAAACTATAATAACCTTATCAAATCCTAATTTATTCTTGATGCCGTTTGACTCATCTAGATGGGCGGCAAATACATTTAATAACCTAAACAAGTGTTCCGGATCTATTCTATCTAGATCATCTATAATTAATATATTTTCTTGTCCTGTTTCCTCCTTCAATCGATTTAAAACAGTTGAAATGAGCTTAGTAACCACGTTATTTTCAAAAGGGCTTCCTTCTTTTTCTTCTATACTTTCCATGAATTTAAGGAATCTGTCTCCTTCTGCAGTGCGGGCTTTTTCATCATGAGCTTCAAAATCTTTTTTTAATTCGGTTAGCTTTTCATAACTATCATAAACATCTTTCCCGATTTTTGGAATCATAAAAATTAATGTCGCAAAGACTTTAAGCATATTTCCTCTTAGATATGAAGGAATAGAATCAATATATGAATAATCACTTTCCTTTAATGTAACTCCTTTCATCAGGAATGATGTGATTATATCATATTTTAGGTAGCGAAAAACATCCTCATTTGAAGCGATAGAATAATTAATTGGATAAAGATGGAAAGCATTGTATTGAACTTTTTTGAGCTTTTTCATTTGCGTCTCTCCCTTAAAGAAATGATCTAAAAAGAAAGATTTTCCAATTCCAAATTTCCCCGAAAACAATATTCGATCATTGCCCTCATGTTGAAGATGTTTAAGGAAATTATTAAATGGAAAATTAAAAAGGTCTTCACGAAATTCTTTTTTATTGCTTATTGCCATAAAATATGATTTAAAGGAATTTGTAAAGAAATGGAATTCTTGTTATTTTAAGAAAAGATTGGTTGACGTAACCCATGAAGCGGTTTATTCTCTGCAGGTAGGGAATTCGCTTTGGAAATTCAATCCAATTACATCAAAACAACAGCTAAACTCTTATGTCGGGCAAATCGATATAAACAAATTGTTCTAAGCACGATGAATAAAAGTTGGAGCTTAGCAGTAATCATCAATGGAATCTCCGCCAAGCCATTCAAGACCTTGTGCAAGACAATATTGTTTTTCAGCTCCCTCTTGCGTAAAGAAGCTTCCAAGAGTTTCATGCACAAACAGACTTTTTTCATGAGTAATCTTAGCAAGATGCCAAAACTTGATTGCATTTTCATCTGGATTATTAGTTAATACATATATCGATTGTTGGTCTTCTGATAATGCACTCTTTGAAACTAATGAGGTATAAAGATCATTGTGGCAAAATACTGAACCTTCTTTTAATTTTTCAGCATAATCACTAATAGGTTCTGCGCTTTCCTGTGGACAACAAGGAAATTCAGAAGGCACTTTCCAGTTACATTGTACTGCATTCAATGTCTTTGATATTACAATTTGAGGAAAATCCGGATCAGGATTTAGCACAGTACGCTGATTTTGCCAAGTAGTGCGATTAAATATCCATTTATCTAAAGAGCCACCGGATGGGAGTTTGTCACTATTTGCCCAATCTAACAATCGTTGTAAACTTATTTGTGATTCTTGAATGCTAACACTACCCATCCATTTGTAATTCGGATCCTGGAACTTATCGCGAAATTTTGAAGGGTCAGCAAGAAAAGCCTCAACGCTGCCACAAACTATCGCAATGCGTTTTGCTGTGATTGGATTTAGCAATATGTTTTCCAATCTTGTAACCCATCTAAGGTTTACTGGTCGGTTATTCTGTTTGTTTGTATCTATATGATCACAAACATGTTCCTTGGTAGGAGGTTCTCCGTAGAATGCGGTCGCTACTATTCTATGAACTCTAACGGAGGCAATTTCCATATAGCCAGTTTTGTCATTTGGCTTTCCAAAAGTCCATTGGTTGTCGGTTGGTCGTGGTCGTTTTCCGTCAAGTGGGTAGCGTAATACCGCTCCGTTGTCACGAACAGAGTATCCTTCTTCTTTGTAAATGCATTCGCATTCTTTTTCAAAGTGATTTACGTTGACCATAGCTTTAAGATTTTTTAGGTTCAACGAAATCAACCAACTCAATTTTAGCACCAAGGGCAAAAGCAATTTTCGAAAGTATATCTAAACCAACTGAATAACGTCCTTGTTCAATTCGGCTAAGGTTAGCTGCGTCTATATTAGCGATTTGAGCAAGCATTTTTGCTTCAATGTTTTTCTCTTTGCGCAATTCACGTATTCTTGCCCCAATTCTTTCTCTTTCTTGATTAAGTAAAATTCTTTCATCTTCCTTGTCGCCTCTTCCTCCATAAATTCCAAGACCTTCGTCATAATTCATTTTTATCCAAACCCAATACCCTATACTCATATTATCTTCAGAATATTTTTGAAAATAATATGCAAATCTTCCTGCAAAGTATTGTTGATTTTGTTTGGGAACTGGAAAATAGGTTTTCCAAATGAATTTTTCCCCGTCTTGTGCAATGACCTCAATAGTAGAGTCATCTACAAATCTTGCTTGTATCATAATTTTTGTTGCCGTGTTTATAGTGATGTCGTCACTTTTAGAATTATGAAGTGAAGATAAAAAATAAATTTTACAATTGGTATATTTGCCAATTATGAAATTTGTAGATCATCACGATTTTAAGTGAAGCTGAGTAGGCAGTTCATTGGTTGAAATTAATACCATTGTTGAAAAGCAACGAGAGTTTCATCCTTGCCGGTGGGTTCTTTGAGTACGAATGTTGCGTTTGGCATAGTCTAGCGGATTTGTTTTTTATAATCGTTTAAATAAAATATACCCATTTGATAAAGGGTGTCTGGACTGAGAATAACATAGTTTGAATAATTATTCCCAAAATAATCATCGATTCTATGAATTAGTTTCCCGTTGCTGAAATAGTATTGATGCTTTTGCAACATTAAAGAAGTTGAATCTACTAATCCAACAAGCACATTGTGACTAATTTTAACTAACTGACCATTGCTGTACCAAAAGTCAATAAAGTCTCTATACCATCCAGAATAGGCATTTCCTTCAGCTACAAAATCTTCTTTGTCAACATAAACTCGGAAATAATTTACAGTCGCAAGTTGCTTTGTTGAATTGAGGAAATAGTGACTGGTTTCATACCTTGCAAACTTACCCGTGGGTTTCAGTTGTACAACTCCACTGTCGTAGCTTAAAACGGCCATCTTCGCTTCGATAGTGGAAATAATACTATCTATTGCTACTATGCTATTTGTTTGGGCGGTCAGGTTTATTCCAAATGATAATAATATGGGAACAATTAGAATCTTCATTTTTCAAATATACAGGGGACGAGTTAGGGGACGTATTAATTTAATTTCATTTAATCAAATCTTATCTTACTTTCCTACAGAACTCACTCCTGTAAAGCTTTTCACAAGAGTAAACAAAAAAAATGAAATAAAATCAAGTGTGCTTTAAGGTGCTCCGTTCCGGGGCACTCAAAGCGACTGATAGAGTCGCTTTTTTGTTTTTTATTTCTTCCCAATTTTTAATTGCTCTATCCAATATTTCTTTTTGTGAAAGAACTAATTTCTTTTCAATTTTTTTCAACGTTACCTTCTCTTCATTATTTTTCGGTAGGTCTTGCATGTATTGCTTTATCTTTTTTTTAAGAATAAAATGATCTTGCCAGGTGCCCAGGGAACTTAATATTCTGTGCAATATTCTCATATTAATAAATCCGGGATCTTTCGGACAGATCTTTAACCAGTAATACACATCTTTCAGTTGCTTTCTTATTTCATGTGCATTTTTCTGAAAATGCTTAGCCAGCGTTTTTACTTTTTTTATTTTCAATGCAGATAACTGAATGATCTTTTCACAAACTTCTTCCTCACTACCTTGCAGGGAATTAAATTGTTGGTTAAAAGCATCCGACTGCTGGTCATTAAATTTTAATGCATCTTGCCTGGCCCATTTTCGTGTAAGTGATCTGTTGACAGATAAATATTCTTTAAAGAAAATAAATGACAAGAATTCCTTTCGCTCCAGGTTTCTTATAAGTACAAGTGACATGTCATAGTCCCTCAGCCTTCCGAATGATTTGAATAATGCTGATATTTTTACGAACGATTCTTTCCATTTATCTCCTATCAATTCTTCTTTTAAACGTAAACAGCTTCTCATCTTTTTAACCGCAACACGAATATCGTGCACCGAGATCTTTGTGGGTCTTTTGCGGCTAAGTATTAAATTCTCATTAAAATTTTGTTCCTGAAGGAGCCAATTCGTTAATATGAGATTGTTTCCTGCCATGATGTAAAGGAATACAAAGTTGCCTCAATTTTCATTGAGAAAGATCAGGAAAAGTAGTCAAATTGTGCGGCTTAGTTGTAGGAGAAATCTATCCGGCCCTGGAGTTGCTTGTCTTTGTTAAACAAAGCTTCTTTTGTTTTTAAGCCTTTTTCATCAAATAAATATCGCCATGTCAGATAGCCAATGTTATTGCCTGAAGTTGTTGTTATTTTCTGGATCACCCTGTCATGGTCGTCATATTCAAACAGGTAATCAGGTAATAACCGGTTGGCTTTATAATTGAAACGAACAATATCTGTCAGACGATTTCGATCATCGTAATAATAATAAACAGGGTCGGCTAAAACACCACGCCTGAAATTTCTTTCTTCGATAACATTCCCATTTTCATCTGTTACAAATCTTACTTCAAGACTATCTTTTTTGTTGATGATACGCCACATTTTGTCAAGCTTACCATCTTTATAAATATATTGATGAATTTCAGTTTGTGAAAAATCTCCGCTGCTATCTGTATCTGTTGCGGCATTACTGATCGAAATTATTTTTCCATTAGCATCATACGTATATGTGCTGGTACTTTTAACATTTATTGCTGAATCAACCGAGCTGATCAATTGACCCCGATCATTAAAACTAAATTTTAATGTGGAAATAGATTTATTGTTGTTCGTTGTAACCTTTAGAGTTGTTCCATTTACTTCACCCACTTCACTAAACTGGGAAGCGGAACTGCCCTCAGGGGTAATGCCTTTAGCAGTGATCTTTTTGATGTTGTTAGCAGTATATGTTTTCATTAGCCGGGTAATATCGGCGGCTGCCACAAGATCTTTGTAATAGTATTGGGAATTGGCGCGGAAAAATAATAGCAATAACAATAGAAATGGTAGTTTCTTCATTGGAATGAATTTCAGTTCAAAAGTACTTCAAACTGTCTATAACGAAAAACAAATGCTGTTAAGTGTTTCTTGTTTATTTTTAAGAAAAATTAAAGGTGAGTCACACCCCATTGAGGACGGAAACTAATTGCCTGAATTGTGGTGCTACGGTACAGGGGCGTTATTGCCAGGCTTGCGGACAAGAGAATACTGAGCCAAAGGAAACTTTCTGGCATATGGTCACTCATTTTTTTTATGATATCACCCATTTCGACGGGAGCTTTTTTGTAACACTGAAAGACCTTTTATTTAAACCAGGCTTTCTATCCAGAGAATATATGCTTGGTCGCAGGAAGAAATACCTGCATCCAGTGCGGATGTATGTCTTTACTTCAGCCGTTTTCTTTCTTGTATTTTTTTCTCTTTTTTATGTTTCTGAAAATGATGTTGCAATAGCAGAACAAAAAGCTAATGCAGCAGCATTGAATTTTAACACGATCAGGGAAGAAGCTTTTAAGAACGCAAAAACAAAAGAAGATTCAGCTGGCATTATAAAAGGGCTTGAACTTTTAGGTTATAAGGAAGTGGATGAAAACAATATACACGATTCAGTAGTAAGATCGAAAAACAGTAAAAGCGGGTTTAATTTCACTGTTGGAGGTGACGTAAGCAGGTATAAAACTTTAAAAGAATATGATTCGGTTCAAAAAGCATTACCAGGGAATAAAAGAGATGCCTGGTTAACAAAGGTCTTTACAAGAAGATCTATTGCGCTAAATGAAAAGTATAAAGGTGATCAGCAAAAAATCGCGATCGAGCTGATCAATAAACTTGTTCATTCAATTCCCTACCTCTTGTTTGTTTCATTACCTCTTTATGCTTTATACCTGAAACTACTCTATATACGGCATAGAAAACAATACTACTTTGCCGATCATGGTGTATTCCTTATTCACTTGTACGTTTTTACATTTCTGTTCCTGCTTTTTTATTTTGGGTTAGACAAACTGGAAAAATATACTCATTGGAAAGGGATCGGAATTGTGCAGGCCATTTTCATATTAACCGGGCTTTTTTATACATTAAAGGCCATTAAAAATTTTTATCAGCAGGGTTGGGGTAAAACGATAATAAAGTTTATGATCTTTAATATTCTTTGTATCATTTCCCTTGTATTATTGTTTGTTGCTTTTTTAGCATTAACCTATTACCAGATCTAATTTCATTATGTCAAATTTATCAGGATCATTTCTTAGACTTGTTTCCATAATGGATGACCTTCGTGAAAAATGTCCCTGGGACAGGAAACAAACTATCCAAACTTTGCGACACATGACCATAGAAGAGACATACGAGCTGACCGATGCGATCACTGAAGAGGACTGGAATGGCATCAGGGAAGAACTTGGCGACCTGTTGTTGCATATTGTCTTCTATTCAAAGATCGGGGTTGAACAAAATAAATTTACTCTTGAAGAAGTGATCGATGGAATCAGTGAAAAATTAATTGCACGCCATCCTCATATTTACAGTGATGTAAAGGTGAATGATGAGGAAGATGTAAAAAGAAATTGGGAGAAACTCAAACTTAAGGAGGGTAAAAAGTCTATTTTAAGCGGCGTTCCAAAGTCGTTACCGGCCACTGTAAAAGCAATGCGGCTTCAGGAAAAAGCAAAACAAGTGGGTTTTGAATGGGAAAACAAAGACCAGGTTTGGGAGAAGGTAGAAGAAGAAATGAGAGAGTTGAAATCGGCAATTGAGGATTGGCAATCAGCAGATCATGATGATCTGGCACTCGAGCATAAAAAAGTGGAGGAGGAATTTGGCGACCTTGTATTTTCGTTGATCAATTATGCACGGTTTTTGCGAGTTGACGCCGAAAATGCGCTGGAAGTGACCAATAAAAAGTTTATCCGGCGTTTTACCCAAATGGAAGAGGAGGCCACAAGGAGCGGGAAAGACCTGTCAGACATGACCCTCATAGAAATGGATTCTATCTGGAACAGCATAAAAAAACGGACCTGAGCAGTTGAAAAAATTAAGTCATATTCTTCCCAAACCACATGTATGGTTGGCAGGTGCAATTATTTTATACCTGCTGTCCTTTTTATTTACGCAATCATTTTCACCTGGTCGTTCGATCAAAAATGATATCAACGAACTAGAAAATTTTGTTCGCTCTAAGCATAAGGAATTCAATACTCTCGTTGCTGATACCTCCTTGATAAAAAGACTTGCATTTAATACTTATTCGGAGAAAGAAGTAAAAGAGTTCACCTCGTCAGAATATTTTACAGGGATCTTTGTTTATAAAAAGGATTTTGGAGGAGGTGAACTTAAGTTCTGGAACAACCAAACCAGTTTTCCACCTAATGAAATTTTTAGTTATCCTGATACGGCTTATTTTGAGAAAAGGCCGAATGGGTTTTATATCTGTCTCAAAAGTACTTTTGGCCTTGCTGCTAAACACGATTCAATAGCTACGATCGGGATGATACCGGTTATGTATCAATATTTTTCATCATTAGCAGATCAGTTTCCGTATAACAAAACCGCTACTTCAAGAATATCTATCTCTGGTTTGAAAACCGAATACCCTGTGACAGGTCTGACAGAAAATATCCGTTTTTATATTTCGCCGGTAATAAGCAAAACCCCGGCTACACTAAACCTGAATATCGTATTCAAATTACTGGCGGTATTGTTATTGTTGGTATATATTCATTTTACCGCAGAAAAAATTTCACGGGAGTATGGTTTTTGGAAAGGCCTGTCATTTTTGATCGTTACTCTTATTTCCCTAAGATTATTGAGTTATTTTTTCCCATTCCCATTCAACTTTCGCCAATTTGAATTATTTGATCCCGGGGTTTATGGCTCAAATCCAATACACAGGTCTTTAGGCGATCTGCTTATTAATTCGGTTTTCTTTTGTTGGTTGGTCTTGTTTTCATGGCAAAAGATCCGGTCTACAGGCTTTTATGATCTATCGATCAAAAGAGGATTAGTAAAGGGTGTTGTCGGAAGTTTAGTTGTTGTTGCCGTTACTTTTTTAGCAGCATATATTATTCGAAGTCTTGCTGCAGACTCAAGTATTTCTTTTGATGTGATCAATTTTTTTAGTCTTATAAAAACTCCTTATACGATTTTTGGTTTTATTACTTTATCAATTTTGGCGGTTGGCTATTATTATTTTATGAAGATAATGACCCCGTTATTGTCTTTGTCATTCAATAATAACATGTTCCCGGTATATCTTATAGTGGGTGCAGCAGGTCTTACTTTTCTCACTTTCCAGGTGGATAACCCCTTACTCATATTTTATATTCTGGTTCTGGGCTGGCTGATCTTTTATATATGGTTGTCTCAAATTATTTTTTTGGGAATAAATAACCAGCGCCAGACAATGGCCGGGGGATTGTTCTGGATATTTATTTTCTCAGTTTCACTAACTGCAGTTATTATAAATGCTAACCGGGAAAAGGAGTGGCAATCACGAATTGGTATTGCCGAGAAGGTCAACCGCCAAACCGATCCTGATAATGAACGGGAACTGGGCATTACACTTACCTATTTTGATAACGAATTTTTTGCCCCGAATTTTTACAGGTTTAGCCAGGATCAGAAGTCAGCGGTTTTTTTACGCGACAGTCTTCTTAGTCATAGTGATTATTTGAGAAATTACAACTCCAGGCTTTATGTTTTTGATGCGCAAAAAAATCCGCTTTATAACGATCAACCGGAAACTTACAATGACCTTGAAACCAAAATGAAAATTAATGCGAGGGAAACCTCTGTGCCAAATTTATATTATTTCAATACAAGCTTCAACAGTTACACTTTCATTTTTAAGCAAACAGTCACTGATCCAGCGGGAAATGCGCTTGGTTATTTTTTTATTTTATCAGACCCGGATCGTGGCAGCTCAGATGAATTGGAAGTGGAACTTTTTAGGAAAGACGATGGGGATGCTGAAATTGGGCAAAACTATTCATATGCCGTATATGAAGATGACGTGCTAACACTTACAAGTGTATATAATAAATACCCATTTCATACGACTTTAAAACCTTCTGACAGGCCAGTCGAAACGGTTGAAAAAAAGATAGTAACGGGCTATACGGAATTGTGGTATAAGGCAAAGAATTTCACGGCAGAAGATAGGTATCACAACAAGTTTGTTGTTGTAGTAAGAAAAAAAGCAAATGTTCTGGAGGCGATCACGTTGTTTTCTTATATTTTTTGCGTCTTTCTTTTTTTGGTCGGAGTTTTCAACGCGTTGGTTTTACTCCTTCGTCTTGGGGGAGATATCAAAGAATTTCGGAGGATATTAGAGTGGAATATTCGTACCCAAATTCACAGTACAATAATTTTCATCAGTATACTTTCTTTTATAATTATAGGGGTGTCAACCATTTCATTTTTCATCCTTAGGTATAAGCAGAATAATGAAGAACGGCTAGGGAGAACTATGGATATTACTATAAAGCAAATGGAACAAACACTTGATAAAAGACGACAATTGGATGATCTTCTTGCTATATATGACTCGGTTTCAAATGACCAGGTGACCAGGCTGGTAAACGAAGTTGCGGAGATACATAGTGTTGATGTGAATGTCTATGATACAAGTGGAAGATTATATGTGAGTTCTCAACCTCTTATTTACAGGGAGAATTTTTTTAGCATACAAATGCATCCGCTGGGTTTTTATCATCTTAACCGGCTTCGAGAGGTGCAGCATCTGCAAACCGAAAATCTTGGGCATATTTCATATATGAGTATTTACGCCCCACTCAGAGGCAAGGATGATGGAAAGGCGTATGCGTATATTAATATTCCTTATTTTTTATCACAAAGTGAATTAAAACAGGAGATATCTAACTTTCTTGTGACCATCATTAATTTGAACGCATTTATTTTCCTGGTTTCCGGCGTGATCGCATTATTCATTACAAACAGGGTTACCAGATCATTTTCACTTATTAGCGATAAAATGCGTGAAGTAAATTTGGGTAAAACAAACGAAGAAATAGACTGGAAAAGAAATGACGAGATCGGAGGACTTGTAAGAGAATACAATAAAATGGTACAGAAACTGGAAGTAAGTGCAGAAGCGTTGGCGAGAAGTGAAAGAGAAGGAGCGTGGCGGGAAATGGCAAGACAGGTGGCGCATGAAATTAAAAACCCGTTGACACCAATGAAGCTAAGCATACAATTTCTTCAAAAATCAATTGATAATAATTCAGAGAATGTAAAGGAGTTAACGGGAAAAGTTGCCAAGACACTTGTAGAACAGATCGATCATTTATCAAAGATAGCATTTGATTTTTCACAGTTTGCCAATATTGGTAACACCAATATTGAAACATTTGATATCAATGAGGTGATCCGGTCATTAGACAATCTTTATAAAACAAGCAATGAAGGAGGGTTAAAATTGAAAACCGTTCCCGGTAAAGTAATGGTAAGGGCTGACAAGACGCAAATGAATCGTCTTTTTACCAATCTTATTCAAAATGCAATTGAGGCATGCAATGGTAAAGGGAACTGTGATATAGAATTGAATGAGGTAAGAACTGATGGAGTCATTCAAATTAGTATAAAAGATAACGGGGAAGGCATTCCTAAAGAAATGCATTCAAAGATATTTATTCCAAATTTTACAACTAAATCATCGGGCACAGGGCTTGGCCTTGCTATGTGTAAAGGGATCGCTGAGCAAGCAGGCGGCAGGATCTGGTTTGAAACAAAAACAGGAGAGGGCAGTACTTTTTATGTAGAACTGCCTGTTGCTAATTAGATCTTTTTCTTCGTTTTTCTCTCTGCCAAAAACGTTTCAAACCCTTTCAAAGAAAAGCTGCTAAGGTTTTGTTCTTTAGTTAAACCGGCTTTTTGTGCAGCTAACACTCCATACCGAATATCGTTGTAGCCATCCAATGAGTGAGCGTCGGGATCGATAGAAATTAAAACTCCTTTATCAATCGCATATTCAATATACCGCCAGTCAATATCAAGCCGGCGGGGGTGTGCATTCAATTCGATCACAACATGATTAGCGGCACAGGCATCAATTATCTTTTTATGATCAACAGGATAACCATTACGGCTTAATAGCAATCGCCCTGTCATGTGCCCTAATATGGTTGTGTATGGATTTTCAATAGCTCTCATTAATCGCATCATTGCTTTTTCTTCTGACATTTTTAAATTACTGTGAACGGATGCAATGACCAGGTCAAAAGTGGAAAGAATATTATTGCCGTAATCCATCGAACCATCGCCCAGAATATCGCATTCTATGCTTTTGAAAATTTTAAATGGTTTGTATTGGTCATTTAATTGGTCCACCTGCCTATGTTGTTCTCTTATTCTTTCTTCCGTAAGTCCATTTGCATAAGCGGCGGCTTTTGAATGATCGGAGATAACAAGGTATTCAAGTCCTTTCTTTATGCACTCTTCCGCCATTTGTTCCAATGTATTATCGCCATCGCTCCATTTACTGTGGCTATGGATAATTGCTTTAATATCTTCCGGTTGAATTAACTCAAGCCAATTTTTTACCTGCCTGCTGGCAGGCAGGTTCTTTGCTTTTTCAATTATTGAAGCTGTTTCTCTCATGAAAGCGGGTATCACCGGAATTTTTGCCTGTGCAAATACCGAATCATCTCCAACTTCCTTACCCGTATATTTAATGGAAGGGAATGATTTATTAAATGTCGTTAAAAATTCTTCTGAGCATGATGTAGCAAATAAGCGTTCATCCATCATGCCCTTACCGGTATGTAAGCGAAGTTTTAAACCATTTTTTAGCTTGTATAAGATCGTGTACTCTTTCTCCTCTAAAAGCTCCGGTGGTTGTGCTGTTTGAAATTTTGGTTTTATGGTATCGTTATTTTCAAGAACAACAAACTCCATTTCTTCGATCGTAAGTGCCTGTCTCCTGTAAGCTCCGGTAATATGAACTTTTTCTGGTGCGAATATTTTTTTCAGGTACCCGTCAATTTGCGGAAAAATAACTTCCGCTTCTGCAAATAAGAAATGCCCCTGCTGACTTTGATAAAACTCAATTGACTCCTGCACATTTGCTTGTGTCTTTTCACCAAAACCCTTATAAAGCGTTAAACGATTCTCATTACACGCATACAACAACTCACCAACTGATTCAATTCCCATTTCTTTCCAGATAGTTTGAATTTTTTTTGGACCGATCCCTTTTATATTCAGCATTTCAATAACGCCGGGTGGTGTTTTTTCAATGTATTCGTTTAAAATTCCAAGCTTACCGGTTTCAAGCATTTCAGCAATTTTCTTTGCCGTGCTATCCCCAATTCCCTTAATTGAAGCAATTTTTTCGGCCGGCGTGTCTGCAAGCTGGTTGGGAAGTTTCTCAATATTGAACGCCGCAGCGCCATAAATCCTTGCTTTAAATGAATTATCCCCATGAATATCCATGAGCTTTGAAAGCAGGGAAAAATTTTCTGCGATGGCATAATTATCCATAGATGCAATTTAATATTATTCTTTTTTTCATTGGGGAAATACAAGTTAGTACAAAAAAAAGTCCCCCGCATTGCGAGGGACTTTTATGAGAAAGGTTAAGTTACTTTTTCTTCTTAGCTGCTTTCTTTTTAGGAGCTGCTTTTTTCTTAGCTGCTTTTTTCTTAGTTGCCATGTGTTTAGAATTTAAATGGTTAGAAATAAATAACGATAGTAAAAATAGAATTATTATTTAAACTATCAAAAATTTTTTCCACAAAGTTAAAACAGTGATGTTGA
>Ga0193738_1000575_pt1 | contig 17906 bp, 22 predicted proteins | sample L2a1metaG_FD_144927 | JGI IMG/M metagenome (GOLD analysis project Ga0193738, IMG submission 144927) | Soil microbial communities from a riparian zone of the East river system, Colorado, United States - L2a1 | ecosystem: Environmental > Terrestrial > Soil > Riparian zone | place: USA: East River...
GGCGGATATGTTCGAGTGTTACCTGTACTCGATGAGGGAAGTCGATATGGGGAACAATCTGATGCGGTACGTGGTCGAAACCGCGAGGGAGGCCCTGGTTGTTATGGGCCCCCCGACCAAAGAGGCTGATAAACTGTTTAGGAGCTACAATGGCTGAACAAGGCGCGCACTACAAGACTGCTCACGGGGAGCAGCATCACGAGCGGGCGATCCGGTTGAACCTCAACTGGTACGCCGGGAACATCACGAAGTATGCGGAGAGGGCCCCCCATAAGGGTCAACTCGTGGAGGACCTGATCAAGGTGATCGACTACGCTACCATGTGGCTCGCTACCCAGCGAGTGGACGCCGACCAACTGAACCGGATTAACCACATTATGGCGAAGTTGGACAGCGACGGCTCTGAACCTACTAGTGCTTACACTAACCAAAAATAATCGCCCCCCCGCCAAAAATTCGAGTAAGATACGGTTACGCCGAAAGTAATCCAAAACCTAAAGGACCCTATGAAAGTCACCCTGCCGCGAGGCCACAATTTTACCACCGCCCGATTCGGGCGTGTGTCCAAGGGAGTCAACTACGCCTACGCAGGCTATCGTCCGGCTCCCGCCCAAGTCCGCCCCGCGCTGGGCGGCTTCCTTGTCCTTTGCGTTACGGTGGCGTTGTTCGCCATCGCAATCAAGTATTGAACCCTGTGGAGGGATCAAACTGGCCCGGCAGTCCCCGGGATACACGTGTAATCAGGAATCCATCATGAAAAAATCTCTCATCGCTCTCGCCCTGTTGGCCGCTACCTCGGCATTCGCTCTGGACATCGGTGCCGGAGTCGCGGGCGCCAACGGAACCTCCGCCAGCGGCGGTAGCGCAGTCGCCGGTGGTCAGCAAAGCTCGGTTCTGTTCGGCGTCAGCGGCGGCACCCAAACCGCCAATTCCACCGGCATTTCGGGCAATCTGACCGCGGTCAACTCGGAAGGCGGCACGACCATCAGCGAGCACCAAGACACTGCCGGCGCCACCCAAACCGGCGGCTCCCTGGGCTTCGCCCAGCAATCCGGTGCGAGCCTGGGCGGCAGCACCTCGACGGCCTCGGGCAGCTTCGGCCTGCTGAAGGGCTTCGTTTTCATCAACCCCTGATCTAGGGGCTGAGTGAACCGGGCCCCACTAGGCTACCCGCCTGGTGGGGCTTTTTCTTAACAGTTAGAGGAAACCATGAAACACACCATTCTCGTCCTAGCCCTGTTGGCGTCCTTCGGGGCTGGGGCACAAGAGGCTACCGCACAATCGCAGGCTCAATCGGCGGCGGGGGCCGAAGCCACCTCCCAGTCGGGAGCCCTCGGCAACGTCGTCGTGATCGACCAGTCTGGCCCCACCAGCCAGACGATCAACGCGAACTCCACTTCCAGCCAAACCTATTCCGGCAAGGTGGAGAACCATGTTTCCGGTACGACCACGGAGCACTCCAACGTCCACTACAGCGGAACCCAACGGCTCAAGAACGTGCCCGGCATCGCGATGTCCGGCCCCGCCTCCGGTCCCTGTACCGGCGCGTCGGGTGGACTGGGACTCGCTGGTCCAGGCTGGGGACTGGGTCTTAATGGGGCCAAGGTCGAACCCACCTGCGTAGTCCGTGAAAACGTCCGCGTGATCGGCATGGCGATGCAATCGCTCGACGGCAACGCCTACCCGCAGGAGAAGGGTGAACTGATGCTCCTGATGATGGACGCGGTTCGCGGCCTCGGCGCCATGAACTCCGCGATCATCGGGGACAACATCGGGAAGTCCAAATGAGCGGCCTCACGTTCGGCCAGAAGGCCGTGGGGGTGACCTTCAACCCGAGCAACAACTCCAAGGTCGATGAGATCAAGGGGAAGTTCGCGGATGTGATCGACACCCTCAACGACCTTCGCAACGAGGCCCCCGGATCGGAGGTGGCCCGGATGCTCTCCGTCGCAATCACCGAGGCCCAGACCGCTCAGATGTGGGCAGTCAAGGCCGTAACATGGGATCACAAATGAAACACCTGGCCCTCTTGGGGGGCCTTCTGGTAGCCTTCGGCGCCACCGCCGGGGGCTTCACGGATGAGCCTACCTGCTACTCGTGGAACGGGGGACACAAGTCCTCCGGGTCCTTCACGAAATGCCAACCCGAGCTTCAAGCCTGGGTAAAGCCTTCACCGCCTGTCGCGGCCCCGGTCGTACAGGCGCTACCCCCGCAGGCTCCGCCGATCATGATGCCGGCCTGTATCCACCCACCGGCGACCCCGGTGCCGCTGAAGCCGAAGCATAAGCACAAGCCGAAGCCGAAGCCAACCCACAAGTGCTAGGAGAACGGTATGGGTACGAAAAAGAAACCCCCGAAACCGCCACCTAAGAAGTGACTAAATGGCCCCTCCGGGGGCCATTTCTACGTTATGAGGATCACCCGCTTCTTAGCGTGATGGGTATACCCCATCAACGTATCCCCGGCCTCCGTGACGTTCAGGTTGGCGTACGAGATAGGGTCCGCCACCGTCGCCGTAGCCTCTAGGGTGTCGGGACCCTCCGTGACCGTTAGGCCCGCCTCTACCCCCGACCTCACTATTGCGTCGCTAGCTAGGGTATCATTCGCTTCCTGGATAGATAGGGCCCCTACCACAACCGACCGGACGATAGAGCTGAGGGTATCGTTAAACTCTGTCTTGCTCAAGTTCCCGGTCGCCGGGGCCGTTGCGGAAGAGGCTAGAGAATCCGCTGCTTCCGTTCGCGCTAGGCTAGCCCCCGCGACTACCCGAGCCGAGGCAGAGATAGCATCCGGGGCTTCTGTCCGGGCCAAAGAGGCCCCAATCCCGGAGCTAGCCGTAGCAACCAGGGTATCGGGGGCCTCCGTCCTGGCGAGGTCCGCGATCGCAGCCGGTGACCCGGAGGCCGAGGCTACTTGGTCGGGGGCCTCCTGTACGTCGAGGTTAGCGGTGATGGTAGGGAAGGGGAGTACCTGGGCCGTAGCCGCGATGGTATCAGGGGCCTCAGTAAGTGTGAGGGTCCCCGTAGCTACCGCCCCCGCCGTCGCAACTACGGTATCCCCTGCCTCCGTTATCCCCAGGTTCGCCCCTGTAGGCGAGCTAGCCGTGGCTACAATAGTATCCGGGGCCTCGGTGCGGGTCAGGTTAGCCGTCATACCCGACGAGGCGGTGGCGGCTATCGTATCGGGGGCCTCAGTACGGGTCAGGGTAGCCCCTGCGGTACCGCCCGCTGTGGCTGCTATGGTATCCGGGGCCTCCGTCCTAGTCAGGGTAGCCCCTGCTGGGGCCTTGGCCGTAGCTGAAACGGTATCGGGGGCCTCGGTGAGGGCCAGGGTAGCTAGGGCAGGCGATAGGGCAGCGCTAGCGGCGGTGTTGAACCCGTCAATCTGCCCGGTCTGGATCATCGCCCCTATCGCGGCGTTGCTTACCCAAACCCGGTAAACAGCTTTGACGTTGTTTATGCCCGCGTTGATGGGCAGTGTGTTAGTAAGGGCAGAGTGCCTTACGACCCAATCGCCCTCTAGGGGTGGGTTAGAAGCGGTACTGGGGGCCGATTCAAAGTAAGTCGTCCCAGCAGTCTCCCGAGTTCTTAGCCACCTATAGGTATCCTGCTTACTGTAGTAGCCCGTGTCTATGGCTGCGACCTGTCCCCAAGCATTATTGGTGAACTTGATGATCGAAATGTCGCCATTGGAGTAGATCGTCCAGTCGACACGGTTGTCTCCGGGGGCCTCCATGGCAAGCGAGAACTCTCCACCCCCTACGTCAGCGGTCCACCGGGTGGGGCGAACGACCTTCCAAAAGACTGCGCTGTCTTTGAGTGAGAAATCGCCTACAGAAATGAGGGAGGCATGGGTGCCGTTAACCGTTGACGTGACCGAGAACTCGCCAACTCCATTTTGAAAGACGGTGGTGCCGTTGAGTACGTTTGTAGTATCCCATTTACCTGGATCTGCTGGGGCCTCAAAATCCTCAATCAGTGTACCGATCTTGGGTATGCTTACCGAGCCAGCATCGGCGTCAAGTGCATCCGTAGCCTCCGTCACGGTCAGGGTAGCCGTTCTGGTTGGTAACGGTGTAACTACAACCGTAGCCGATATAGTGTCCGGGGCCTCCGTTACGGTCAGGGTAGCGGTACGGGGTGGGTCAGTTACCGTAGCCGTGGCGGAGATTGTATCGGGGTCCTCCGTTACGGCCAGGGTAGCGTTGGCAGGAGCTACTGCGCCTTGGGGCAAGATAATGTAGGGGCACTCAAGGCTAGAGTTCTGAGCCGTGGTCCATACCATGTGAGCAGAAGCTACGGCAGTGCCCTGAGTGCCTACACTCCAAACCTCGCAACAGAGTATATCCCCATCTTGAGTAGTAATCGCCGCCCCGGTGAACCTCTGACTCATCAGAGGGTCTATGCCGTTACGCCACTTCTGGCCCTTCGCAACTGAACCATCGAATATCCAACCCACTACCGCCTGAGTAGAGGGCCTCCAGATATACAATACAGGGTAGTGGAAGAATACCGCATCAGCCTTCTGCGTTCCGCACGATACCCCCCAGTACCATTCCTGAGCCGGGATAGTCTGAGCAGCAAGCGGAGGAGTGGAGTGCCGCCCCCAGTAAATAGACTGCTCACCGGTTATCGCTAGCGCGTTACCTGTGCGACCTAGCGGATTCTGGACAAGGGTAGTAGTCAGCAGCCCTTCCGTAGCACTCTTCTCACTATTGGTATGATTAGCCTTGGGCAGGAAGGCGGGGCTGACCTTGGTCCCCGCCGTGGGAACGATAGCGGGGACAGTCTCCTGGAAGAACAGGATGGTGTCCGGCTTCCAGGCTATCGTGTACGGCGATACGATGACCGAGTTGTTAGCCGTTAGGCGCCAGGTCTGTAGGTGGGCTGCCGCGCTAGGCGTACCCGACATCCAGGCCTCTACGACCAGTAGGTCATCCTCTAAGCAAGTGACCGACGCTCCCGCGAAGTTGCGAGTTCCACCAGTTGGGGTGGCCGGTATCTCCGAGCCAGCAGGAGCTGAGGCGTCAAATATGTAGCCAACTACGGTATTGTTCGAGGGCCGCCACACATACATGACGGGCCATATGAACGTATTGGCCTGGGTAGCCCCCTCCCCTACAATGACGTTCCAGTTCCAAGATTGAGCGGGGAAAGTCTGAGCGGCTAGGGGCTTGCTAGTGAACCGCCCGAAGTAGTATGACTGGTTCTCAGCAAGACCGCTGGCGGTGACCGTGCGGTTAAGGATGTTCCCCGTACCGCCCCAGTACGAGGCCAGGTGGCCCTCTACCTCACTACCCGACGCAACCCGGTTAACCGCCTTAGGCAGACTGGTTGCTTTGTCGCCCGCCGTGGGGTGGACAAAGCACTGGTCGTCAATGCAAAGTAGGTTAGTGGCCACACGGCCCCGTTACGCGACTTGGTTGCCGGCGGTCAGCGTGAAGGTGTTAACGGTGACGACCTGCGACACCGCGATCACCGCATTGTCGAAGTTCATGTCCGCACCGGAGGCCGCGCAGGTACCTTGAATATCACCCGCCGCCCCGGCCGCAGCGGCGGATGGGACGATACGGAAGTAGCCCACGGTACCCGCGCCGACCGCCGTGCCGGACCACGTACCTAGCTTGGCCTTGGCGGTAGCCGGGGCCGCGCCGCCCGCCGCCGCCATCCAGTCCGAGGGCAGGGTCATTTCCACCAGCAGGGTGCCGGTAGATGCCGCGCCCACGGCGGGGGCCGAGCCGGTGTATATCCGCAGCTTGGCGGATACGCCGATGACGGTTTCGATTGCGTCCAGCCGACCGCTGTTGACGCCTACGCTGTATGCGAGAGTCATGTTAAATCTCCTTGGTTAAAACTGAAGGCTCATGTCGAACTCAAGGACGACCCCGGAGGTGCCGTTTACCTTGAGCCAAACCCAGTTATTCACCGGGATATTCGGGTTGTTGAACGTAGTGATGGTGTTGTTAGCGGTAGAGGTCGTGACCGTATCCGCTGTGATCACCGGGGTTCCCACCGCGTTGCGGGCGGTAGCGTACCGGAGGGACCACGTCACCCCCGGGGTAGTACCCCTCACCACCACGTTGATCTGGGTAATAGTCAACGCCGACTTGGCGAAGAACATACCCACTTCGTCGCCCGTTACGGGGAGTTGTAATGAGAACGCCTTGGGGCCCATAGGACCCGCCACGCCCGGGGGGCCCTGGTTCGCCCCGCCCATGGTATCGTACCGACCGCCGGTGTCCCAGGTACCGTCGATGGTCCCGGGGAAGTAGGTTAGGCCGCTGTTCTCGGTATTGATGTACCCCCACTGGTACGCATAGAATCGCTTACCTGTAACCGTCTCCTTGTTGACCCAGGTAGTATTGTAGTTGTAGATATAGCCCTCAGAGCCAGCGTCGGCGTAAGCCCCAGTAAAGGATACGGGCTCAGAAACCGTAACGGTAGACTCTCCACCCTCTATAACGGACCCGGGCCCCCATACGGACATATGGTTCTTGGCGCCGCCGCTAATGACGTAATCTTCATAGTTGTATATGGTGCCCCCAGCGGCAAACATATGTGAGCCGCCATCGGGTTGAACGGAGTCGAAGTCCATACCAACGCCTACGGTGATCGTACCGCCGTTGGTAGACATTAGCCCGTTGCCTAGACCGTTACCGCCCACCTTAAAATTCTCTACCTGGAGGCGCGCACCGTCGGCTAGTACCACCGAGTTACCGGGTACCGCAACGACCGACTTGACTACCGAGGTGAGATTCGCCCCCCGGCCCCGGATGAGAACCGGAGCCGACCCCGATATGGAGCCCACGGCTGTAATAGGGTCGAAGGTGCCTACGTCCAAGTTGATAATGACCTGGGCGCCGTTACTGGTGGTGTATCGGCTGGCCTCCTCGTAAGCCCGGGTGCCCGTACTGAAGGCGTGCTGGTCAGTATTGGTGTACCCGTCATTGATGTCAGAACCCCCCATACGAACGTATAGGTTGAGGTCCTTAGTGATATTGATGACCGCGCCATTGTACCCCGCCTCCAGCGCAATGATGGGGAGGATTACCTCGTCGGAGTGGTCGTATAGCGCGGACTGTTCGGACATAGGGTCACCTATTGCGTAGGGCTTTCACCGTGGCCTTGGACTTCCGCTTCTGCTCACGCTCGGGTTCCCAGCCGGTCTTGCGCATGGTTCCGTAGACGAACGCATCCTTGCGGTCGCCCCTCAGGCCCTGCGCTTTAGCTGCTTTGTCCAGCTTGTCGTGGAGGGCCTTAGGCATTACCGATACCTACAACGGGGAGGGACCCGAACGCAAGGGTGGCGCCTAGCGTCCCGGCGCCATTCCTCGCAGCTCAGGGGGCGGATACGGTCACGCTCCCATACGGGCGGACCATAGCCGGGTCCGTCCCGGCCAGGACCAGGGGGCCCCGGCTGGGCGGCCGCCATACTGGTGATAGTCACCATCAGGAGAAGGAAAAGCCACTTCATATATGCCTCCTAGTAAAAACGAGGGCACTCGTAACGCCAGTGACGCTGGTACGTCTGTCCGTTGCTGTACTGGCAATAGCGAGTACCGCGTTGAACCCAATGTCTCTGAAGGTGGACCCGGCCCCGGTGCTCGTCCTGACCGATGCTGATCCGCACTTCAGGGATGTCGATGTCGACATCGGAACCTCCGCGCCCGAAGGACGCGGAACAACCGGCCAGTAAGGCCGCCAAAGCAAGTAAAACGATCTTCATGGTTATCTCCTGAGCCCTTGGGCCATCTGTGCTGCTTGCATCATTCGGGGGTCCATACCGGGAGGGCCACCCGCTCCTGGTGGGGGCATACCCCCACCGCCTCCGGGGGGAGGCATTCCACCCGGGGGACCGCCTGGGCCCATCGGAGGGCCCCCGCCCATACCAGGAGGCCCGCCGCCTCCAGGAGGCATACCGCCAGGGGGCGCCATACCGCCCGGGGGCGCCATGGGTTGCCCGTCAGGGCTGTATCCCAATTGGGCTAGCGTCTCCGCTGCCCCCGGGTCCCCCTGGGCTGCTCGTTGGGTCAACTCCTGAAGCGCCATTGGATTGATTCCGGGCATTTTGTTGCTCCTGTACCTGTTTAGCTATACTAGTCATGAGAGAGACTACCTCCCCCCACGGACGTTGGGACAATGCCCTGAATAGGCGGTCCATTTCTTTGTCGTCAAATTCGAGTATCATATTAGTATTTGATCATCTTGTTAACAACAGCGCTGGGCTGCATAATATTGTGCGCAACGTCCGAGCCGGTGTACTGAGTACCGCTGATGCCTGTCGCGCGCCAATCGGTTGCTATGTTCACGGCGAAGTAATGGCTATGGTTTTGATTCATCCAGCCGGTAGCGCCCGTATGTGAGTGTGAGCCACTGCCTTCCGTATACATAAGGTAGCCGGTGTCGTCAGCCGTACCGCCGCCGTATTGTCCATACGCCTCTTGGTATCCTTGCCATACTTGGGGGTGGTAAGCCGCTTGGTGCCTATGTTGGTGCCAGCCCGCCTCGTTAGTGCCGAAGTTGTGATTGTGATCGCTACTAACCGTGCCGGTGTTTCCCGCGACAGACGCGCCGTGTTGGTGCGCCTGGTCAATGATTCCGTGCATATGGGAGGGAATATTGCCGAGGGTCAATACATTAGTTTCTGCGCCGCCGAGGCTTCCCAGCGCAACTGCCGGTCCCGCTACCGCTGTACCCCCTGCCCCCACGGTGACGCGTCGGCGCAAGTCGGGTAGATTGAAGGTGGTAGAGCCGTCGCCCCCGCCCCAGGTTCCGCCGATCACGGCGAACAAGGCAGCATAGGTGATACGGGATACCGCCTGGCCGTTACATAGCAGATAGCCTGACGGCGGCGTAGACCCTGCGAAGTCGAGAAGGGTGCCCACAGGTACTTCGGCAATGGGAATCCCATCCCTAGCTATACCCCCCGTTATACCCACCCCTGTCGGTGTGAACCGAGCTACGGCTACACCGTTGATGGCTATCCCCATCACGTTCTGACCTTCGCGGTACAGCCCCAAGCCCAACTCTGAGTTGAAGGTCAGACCGGGGGCAGGTAGAGTACCATCCACTACCCGGAAGGGGGCCAGGGGGCCCAGCAGGCCGTCGCGGGTGAAGACGTTATTAAGCTGTACCGCGATGTCGTTCATCGTCGGGTTGGCCCAGTTCACGTCAATGGTGGTTCCCCCTTGGACGGGATTGCCGAGGGGGAGCGTGTAATTACCGGAAACGTCACGTGGCATGATTATTCCTCAATGGCAAGACCTCTGACGGTCCCGCGTAATCCCTCATCTACCACTTTCTCCCAGGTAGTCAGACCCGTTCCGCTAGCACGCTTCTTACCCACCATCTTTAGGAACTCTTGAGGGTTGAGGAGGGCCTCATCTACCTTACGGGTGGCCGTCTCGTCAAGCCCACTAAGAGACGACTTGATGGCCATACGGACCTTCCAAGAGGGTATGGCCATAGCGGCGACCCCTACAAGGCCGGCCCCCTTGCTCTTCAACTCGGTAGCCCCAGGAGAGTTGGCCGCCTTGTAAATCTCGCGGTTCCTCAATCCACTGGCTAGTTGGTCGGCTTTCGCCGCCGTTTCGGGGTCAAGGTCAGGCAGAGCCTTCTCCAACCCCGCCTGTAGCGGCTTGGACTTCATAGCGGGGACCTCACCTAGCCCCGCCGTTCCGGCGTACACGCCCCGTAGACCTTGGGACTTCTCCGCTGCCCTTACGGCATCCTTGGTCGCCCCGTAGCCCTCCAATACATTGGAGAATTGACCCTTGCTCCGGTCGTCAGCCACATCCTTGATTATCTTCTTGGCCTCACGAATCGCAGAAGAGCCAGCAGCACTCGCGTCCAGAGAGGTGTAGAGCTGCGGGAGAACGCCCAGAGTAGCATTAGGGTTGTCCACTGCCCCAAGTATGCGATCAATCTCCCGTCCCAATTCGGGATTAGCGATGACCTCATTGTGATTCCTCAATTTGGCGACTTCCGTTGAAATAGAGGCACGGTTGTTCTGGCTTAGGGGTAGCCTATCGAGTATACGCTGGCCCTCGGCATAAATCGCGTTAGGTTGTCCCTTCAGGTTCTCCACGCCCCCGGGGACCTCAGTGATCTTGTGGAGCTGATCCCAAGCGGCCTTATCCACCGCCTTGTCGTGGGCTATGAAGTCAGACGTGCCCCGGCTACGGGCGCCACGCTCTAGGGCTCCCAGCTTAGCGTTACCAGCGCGGGCCGCAGTCGTCTGGGGGAGAGCACCGGCGGGGGCATTACGAATCTGCTCAGCCGCCTCTGCGAGACCTTCCTTGCCTAGCGATTTCTCTAAGGCACCCTTTGCCCTAGCCGTTGAGCTAAAGACCTGATGGACTCCTTCCGCAGCCTTACCGCCTACCTTGAGGGCTGCGGTACCCCCGCCACCCCAAGCACCCCCAGTAAGGGCATTCTTGAGTACGGATTGGTCCTCAGGGCCAGTAATTACGTTGCTAATCGCGCCTTCAGCGGCCCCGCGCCCTACCGCCCCGGCTACGCTTCCACCGAACCGGGCTAGGGCCGGAACCGCTTGGGGGAGCACCTTACCCGCTACGGTAGTGGCGAGTTTACCGCCCATACCTACCACCCCGCCTATCGGGGCGGTAGCAGCACCCTCCCCTACTACCTCCCCAGCGGTAGCCCAGCCACCCGGGTGATACTTCTGATAGAGGTCCCGGTCCTCTTGATCCTTCTTGAGTTCGGCCTGGGCCTCCTCGTCTAGCAGCCCCGCCTTATTCGCAAGGGACCGGATACCGCGCCCTACGTTAGCCATCCCCGCCCCCGCTCCCACTAGAAACTTCTCAGTCCGACTCATACCTGCAGTAGGGTCGGCCATACGGGCCATATCGGCGTCGGTCTCAGCTTGTATCTCCTCCCGGGTCTTTTTGACACGGGCCGGAGCGGCAGGGGCTTCTGCCACCGGAGTAGCCCCCTTGAAGGTAAGGGGCTGTGCGTCGGGGATCGCAGTGGCGCCTTTGAACATATTAGTCCTTGGTGTAGGTCTTGCCGTCGGGGCCGGTGAACCGGGTACCCGACTTGAGTTTATCTACATCTGCCTGGGTACGGACGCTCACGGGTCCCGCGCCCGCAGGGGCTTGAGTTACCTGCCCCGACGAGGCGGTGGTAGGAGTGCCCTCGGGGCCCCCTAACTCCTTAGGCATAGGGGCGGTACCCTTCAGCCGCTGAGCGTTGAGCTTGAGAATAGCTTGCAACCCGTTAGCCTTGTCCTTGGTCTGCTGAAGGTTGTCGTAAGGGCCGGGCAAGTACTGGGCCGCGCTAGCCTTCTCACTGTTCGTAAGGGCTGAGCCGAACCGACCGTGACGAATCTCATCCGTCCAATAGGTCAACTTCTGAATAGCGTCGTTGGTGGCCTTGTCCCTCCAATCGTTGACTATGGAGGCACCCCCCGGCGCATATTCTTGAACTATACCACCTAGGTACCCTGTAGCCGCAGTATCCTTGGCCTTATCCAGGGCCTTAATGGCATCCCCGATACCCGCCTCGGACAAGCCAACCTCCTTGGCCTTAGCGTCGGCCTTGGTCTTAGCCGTTTCCTGCTTGAGTTCTAGGCCCTGACGTTGAATGTCGAGGCCTTGCTGTCGTAGGGCGAGGCCCTGTTGTTGGAGGGCCTGGTTCCCCTGAGCGATCTGGGCTTGGAGGGCCATCTGCTGTTGCTTAAGGCTCTCTTGTAGGGTCCGGTCCAGGCCCCGATCCTCCAGCCGCATAGTGAGCTGCTTGAGGTCGTGCTGACGTTGGGCTTGCTCGCTCTCCAGCTTAGCCTTAGCCGCAAGCTGGGCCTGCTCGGTACGATGGGTCTGGGTATCCTCGCGGGACATATCGGCCATCGCCCCCGTTTGGTACATCTGGGCGGCCTTCTCATTCCCGGGAATTTGCATGCCAGCCAGGGAGTGCTTGAGTACCTGCCCGCCCGTAACCGGCTGAGCTGCAGAGAGGGTAGTGGGGCCGAATGTCTCGGGGCCGTACAGGCCCTCCTTGGTCTCGCCCGGCATAACTTGAGCCGGTACGCTCTGAGGGGCCGATCCCGCCCACTGACTCGTAGCCTCGGCAATCTTAGCCTTGGAGGCCTCCTCAGCGGTATCCGCCTTGCTACCGGCGTAGACGCTACCGAGGGTGGAAGCCAGCTTAGCTAGCTGTTGAGACCAAGCGGGGGCGACGTAGTGGCCGCTAACCATTTCCCCTCCGCCCACGGGAGCCTCGCCTTGTTGACGCAAGGCGTCGGCTATCTGACGTTGACGCTTAGCCTTGTTCTGACCGTAGGGGTCAGTGGGGTCTACCAGGGCTGTAGGGTCGGCCATATTACCACCTTGTTTCGTCGTTAATGTCCCGCCGCCACTCGTCTAGGGCCTCCGCCACTTCCTTGTACTTCTCCGGGGGCAAGTTACGAATGCGAGCGATATTCTCGTGTAGGTAGGCGGTACAATCCCAGCAGTCTCGGGATGTCTGTTCCTTCCCGTAGTAGGGGGGCACTAGGTCCTTACACCGCGAGTTGACGAACTCCATCACCCGCTCCCGGGACCAGTCCTGAATGGGGAACCTATAGGTGATTCCGTTCTCTACGTGCCCGTCATTGATCGGGCCCTTGAGGGCGTCCTCCCCCCGCTGGCCCCGGTAGACTACCTTGGCACCTAGCTGACGGGTAGCGACCTCCATAGGGTACCACAGGCTACGGTTACAACACTCGAAGTAGGGTTGGTACTTGATGGGGTTCAAGCCGAATAGGTGACCTATGGTCGTGAACTTGATGGGGACCACATCTACAGGCCGACCGTACATTTCTAGGTGTCGATCCCGGTAGCACTCCTGGAAGATCAGGTGAGGATGGTACGCTGCGACCTTCTTGAGGTAGTCCTCCCGCTCGGGGTAGGCCCCATCGGTGGAGGCGGTAAGTACGACTAGCCCCGGCTTGTTCTTGAGAAGCTCAAGACAAGCTAGGGAGTCCACGCCGCCGGAGAATTGTAGGACTTCCATCAGAAGGCTACCGCCGCCGCACCCGCTAGGCCGACGATCCCCGAGGTTACACCCGCCTTACCGGCGTTGGCCGCGTTAGTCGCCCCCAGGGCGTCCGCGCTCTGTTGCTTCCCGGCCCCGAGGTAGTCAGTGCCCTTCGCCCCTGTAGCGGCGGCGAAGTTGCCGAACTGGGGATTGCTATACGACTGCATTTGCATCAGTTGCTGAAGCTCGTTCAGGGGCTGCTGACGTAGGGTGATAGCCTCATTGAGTTGCTGCTCCCGGGCAGCGGCGTCCATACCGATGTCGGTAGCTTGCTCTCCGAACTGCTGACCGCGGAGGCCCAGGGCAAACTTCTCAGCCTCGCTCCGTTGACCGAAGTTCTGCTGGTTCTGACCCATAGCCCGTTGGAACTGGTTCCCGTACTCCTGTTGACCCGCCAGGAGAGACTTGAGCTGAGCGTCGGTATCGGCTTGGTTTTGGCGCAGCATAGCCCGCTGCCAGGCCGGGGAGTCCTCGGTGAGGCCCTGACTAGCTAGCCGTTGAAGCTCGCCCGACATAGCCTGCTCCCGCTGGGGCCGCAGGAGTCCGTAAGTGGCGTCCTGTATCTCCTGCGCGTTACCCCGGGGGTCCATGTTGAATAGGCCCGCCCCGGAGCGTAGCCCCTCGGCATCTACGCCCTGGAGCTTCGACATATCGAAGTCCCCGTACTCGCGCATACCCTCCGTAGTCAGGGGATTACCCAGCGCGTCCCGTACCTGACCGGCCGAGCCCTCACGTAGAGCGTTCCCCTCATCGAGTATCTTTTGACCCGACTCCCCAAGGGTCTGGGTCTGGGTCCACGCCCCCGAGGGGTCCTGCGACCACGTAGAGGTGTTGCCGTATACGTCCGTTTGATTGGGACGGTTAGCCAAGGTTTCGGCTGCGGCCGCTTCCTTTTGCGAGGCGGCTGTCTTCTCCGCTAGCCCGGTGTAATCAGGCGCTGGCGGCGGCTTCGACTTCTTGCCCATGGCGTCTCCTGTTTAGGTAACGGCACTCCCTGCGTCGCATAGCCATGATGACTAACGACCCGTCAGGGTGGGCACCCGGTATCTCTGTAAGTGTCTTAAAGCCAATATGATGATTGAACCGTATAGCCTGGCCGTTACCCGAAGGCACCAGACCAAGAACCATATTAACCTTACACACGTCAAAAGGATAATGGAACACAGCATGGAGCATTTCCTTGGTGAGCCAATTGCCCTCCCCGGCTGAATGCATCATTATACTCGCGCCATTGAAATTGTCGTACCCTACCACCCCCATTAGCTTCCCGTTCAGGAAGTTCCCGATACAACGGAGGTTAGGGGTAGGGACAAGTCCGATCCGCTCCTGGAGCCAATGGGACAGCATTAGTTGGTTCTCGGTCACTATCATAGCAACCCCTGACCGGGCAGGATAGAGTAGTCCGTGGCCACCCATAGAACCTCGCCCTCAGTCTTCATGACCATAAGTAGCGAGGCGGCCACCCCCATACCCTCGGCTTGTATCCATTGCTTCTGAACCGTATCCCCTCCACCCCATAGGGCTTCATTCCAGGTACCCACGTCCCAGACAGAGGTACTTGTGATGGGTAGCGGGCCCGGGGCGGTGAGGCCCCCGGCCTTGAAGTCGTATTGAACCCGGGACTTGAAAGCGGCGGGGTCGCTCACTACAAAGGTAGGGCGGTACATACCCACCTGCTTCTGAGTGGCGGGGGCCCCCAGGTAGCTGTAGGCTTGTTGAACTACGGACAGGATACCCTCGCCACCCGTACCGTCCACCAATACCTTGTCTTGGTTACCCGACCAAGCCTGGTACACTATACCGTCATGGCTCCCGAACATAGGGGTGGAGCCGAAAAAGCTCCAGCAAGTCGCATCCATACCAGTGAACTGGGTCCAAGCCCCGGTGATTTGGTTAGACGCCATCTGAATACTACCCCCCGCCGTCACGGAGGGTACATTCAACATAATCAAGTTATCCTTCGGATAGTACTTGAGATCCCATCCGAAGGCCTGGGAAAACGAAGATACCAACTCCGATAGGAGGAACTGAATCTTGTCGGTCTGAACCGTCCGAGCTTGATCCGTAACCTTGGTGGAGGTTAAGACCGCGCTCATAGAGACGAGTCCCTGGTGGGTAAGAATGAACTGATCGCCCCCGGCCTTAGTAAAGGCACGGCGACCCGATACCGGGGCACCTATGAAGTAGACCCCGGTCAGCTTCCAATTCTGATCGTCCGCAGGGTCGGTACCCTCGTACACAATAGCCTCGCCCCGGCTGGAGACGGCTATGAGGTGATCGGTCGCCCCCGAGCCGTCATCCAAGGTCCAGGTCGTGAGGAACTGGAGGAAGCCACCCTTGCTGAAGAGGGGGCCGAAGTCATACTTGAGGAACGTGCCGTAGATCGCGTTGGTGGGTAGGAACCAACCGTTGGCCGAGTTCTTCTCTACCACCCAGAGACGATGTTGGTGAACGGTAGGGCAGACGGCATTCTTGGGGCTTATTCCAGCCCAAGTGTTGGGAACAATACCATCACCAAAAAGAATGCGAACGCCGCCGCCAGCGTTATATAGTATGCCGTCATCGATGCCGTTCAGAGCTATGAGATGGCTTCCCGCCGAATTAACTAGGTTAGTGAACTCCCATACCGAGTTGGTTAGTCCCGTCATAACCGGGAGCCCCACTACCCCAGCTGAGGTGATGTCGTACACAGCACTGCCCGACCAAGCAAACAGCTTCTGAGCCCCGGTAGCAGACGCCCAGGGAGCTATGGTACCCACCTCAGCGGGCATACCCGTAACCCACTCCCGGTACCCCTTCCGCACGGTACACCCGTAAGGCTGGGGCCACCAGTTCTGCATTATGACCGCGTCACTCTCGGGCATAGCAACAAGCGAGTCCTTAGCGTTGAGACCCCCTACGGGGGCCGCAACGCTGGCGGGCTTGTTAGCAGCGGGGAGTGCGGCGGGTAGGAACATTAGACTACGTTCCAGTTGCCGTCAGGTATCGACCAGGGTCCCAGGTACTCGCTGGTGGGGCGCGGGGAGAGGGAGAGAATCTTGGCCCCGGTGTCCTTCCCGGTAAGGGAGTTGAACACTCGGATGAAGTCCCCCTGCGGCCCCGCAGTCGGAAAGCCCTTGAGCTCATAGAACTTGAGCTTGACGAACTTGATCATTAACCACGGATTGAACTTGATGATGTCGCCATCCTCGGTAACCATGTCGGCGGGTCCGGTGGTACGTTCGACCCACTTCTTGGTGACGTACTCCATAGACATCGTCATATTGGTCGAGCCGGGTACGGGCCAGAGCATAAACTTGTCGTCCATTACCCTGAACCGCTGACGGGGCAGCGCCGCTACGAGCGACCCCTTCAACCAAGCCCACTCTTGGGGCGACTTCGGGCCCAGGAGGGGCCACCTATCCGTCCGGTCCCATTGGGTCTGATCGTGGAAGTAGGACCAGTCAGACGGTAGGGGGTAGGCCTCCTGCCCCGCTACCGTCTGGAATACCCACTCCTTGGAGAACTGAGCCCAAGGGTAGAACATGGTCAATTCGTTCCCCGCCGAGTTCAACAGGGAGAGTAACTGGACCGACTGTATGTCGTCAATACCCACAATTGTGGCGGGCCGGGGCAATCCAAGCTCGCCGGCCAGTTGCTTTAGAGTATCTACAGCGGTCCAGTATTCGGCCATGGGTTACCCCTTTGGTGTGACCTTCGCAGCAGCCTTCTCGGCTTGCTCTTGCTTCCGAGAGGCTTGCATCGCATTGACCATCTCACGGAGTTCGGTGATCTCCTCGTCGCGCTTCCTGAGCTCCTCTTGTACCTTGAGCAGGGGAGCCTCGGCCTTGGAGGCCTCCAGGTAGGCGGCGGCACGCTGCTTGATGGCGTGGTGGCCCATGAACTTCTGGGAGATTGCGTCGGACATACCCACCAGTTGCTCGACGGTGTGGCAGCCGACTGCGTTGAACTCAGCGATCTGACCGACGCCGAGCCACGGCAACTGGTTCAGCGGGGTGCCGCTCATTTCTTGGGAGCGACCAGCCTTGTACCGAGCCCATTGTTGCGGGAAGCGTTGCTGGTAAATCTCGTTGGCGTCACCCACGAAGCTGTCGCGGGAGCCGGGGGTGATGATCTTGATCAGGTCGATCTCATCGAAGATGGGGCGACCGGCTTCGGTTGACTTGAACTCGTTCTTGACTACGTCCTTGTAGAAGATAACCAACAGCTTCTTGTCGGCCTCCGACTGCTGGTTGTCTTCAAAATTCATTGCGAAATCGAGGGTATCGGTGGACATTTCTGTTCCTGGGTTAGATGCCTATGGTGGGCACATATTCAACAATGAACCGGATGTTATCCAGTTCGACATCATCCGCGCCTCCAGTGACCTTGGAGACCCGAATATCGTACACGTGGTCCAGCGCGTCCTCCGCACTATTGCCCACGCTGAAAGCTGCTTGGACCCGGTTGCCTATGCCTTGGCCGCTGACCGTGATACCGCCGGGCACATCGATGCCGTCGCGGAACAGGGAGAAGACCATCTCATCCCCGGCAGGGGCTGCGACGTCAGCGTAGAAGGACACGCGGTTCACCGTTGACGGAAGCCCGCGAGCCAGTCGCGTAACCGCGCCATCTGCAAGTACAGCAGTGTAAGTATCCGTCGCAGCCAATATGGAGGTGAAGGGTATCGCACGGGGTGTTACTCCTAGAGCCGCCATAGTGAGCGACTCGGACGAGAGGATACCATAGCCCGGGCTGAACGTGTCTATGATATCCTTGAACATGTCCCGGACAGAAGCGGCGGTGATGAGGCCAGTCGTGTTGTCGGGGAAGAACGTGCCGACTTCGGCTCTGAGGTCTATGATGGTACGGTAAGGCATAGTATCCTCAATC
>Ga0193738_1000576_pt1 | contig 17891 bp, 12 predicted proteins | sample L2a1metaG_FD_144927 | JGI IMG/M metagenome (GOLD analysis project Ga0193738, IMG submission 144927) | Soil microbial communities from a riparian zone of the East river system, Colorado, United States - L2a1 | ecosystem: Environmental > Terrestrial > Soil > Riparian zone | place: USA: East River...
GACGCCGGCGGCATCGACGGCGAGCTGGTCATCGTTGACGACAACTCGCCGGACGGCACCGGCGCCGTCGCCGACGAGCTCGCGAAGACCTTTCCGGTCACCGTCCTGCACCGCGCCGGCAAGCTCGGTCTCGGCACTGCCGTTGTCGAGGGCTTCGGCGCCGCGAACGCGGAGATCGTCGGCGTCATCGACGCCGACCTCAGTCATCCGCCCGAGCTGGTGCCGCGCATGCTGTCTGTCCTGCATGCCGAGAAGGCCGACATCGTGATTGGCAGCCGCTACATTCCTGGCGGCGGGACCAGCAACTGGGAAACCTCGCGCGTGCTCATGTCGAGGTTCGCCTGCCTGATGGCTCGCGGCCTGACGCCCGTGCACGACCCCACGTCGGGCTTCTTCCTGATGTATCGCGACAAGGCGCGCGGCGTGACGATTTCCGCCGGCGGGTTCAAGATTTGCCTCGAGCTGCTGATCCGCAGCGAGCCGAAGGTCGTCGTCGAGGTCCCGTACGTGTTCAAGGGACGCACGGTCGGCGAAAGCAAGATGAACTTGAAGGAAGCGACCGGCTACCTGACGCAACTGAAGGATCTGCACGCGTACCGGCGCGCTCGAGGGCTGGCGCGGCCGCGCCATGTGATCGCGTCGGCGCGCTGAACGCCTTATTGCGGCGGCGCGCTGACCCGCGAGCCGAAGATCGTCCGCGTCGCAATCTGCCCGAAGATCGCCGGCTTCGTGGTCGCCAGCTTCACCATGTCGCCGAAGCGGCTGGCGATGTAGGCCGGGCGCATGAAGAACCGGCGTTTGGCGCGGTTGATGGCGTGCATCACCACGTCCTCGTCCAGCCCGTTCCCGCGGAGCAGGTAGAACGAGTATTCCATCCGCGACCAGTCTTCCTCGACCAGCATCCCGTCGCGCACGACCTTGTTGTAGAGCTCAGTGCCCGGGTACGGCACCGCCGGGTAGAAGTTCGCGAAGTCGGGATTGAGCTCGATGGCGTACTCGATCGTCTGGTTGATCGTCGCCAGCGATTCGCCCGGGTAGCCGAAGATGAAGAACGCGAACGACCGGATGCCGGCGTCGCGCATGTTGTTGATCGCGGTCTGGATCTTCTGCCGCTCGAGCTTTTTGACCATGTCCTTGCGGATGGCTTCGTCCTCGGTCTCGATGCCCATCGCCAGCATCCAGCAGCCGGCGCGGCGCAGGCGATGCACGAACGCCGGGTCGGTCAGGTTGTCGGCGCGCGCGTTGCCGAACCACTGCACCGGCAGGTTGCGCGCGATCAGCTCCTCGCAAAACGCCGAGAACGACTTCACGTTGAGCGTGACGGTGTCGCCCCAGAGGTAGAAGAAGTCGATGCCGAACTCGCGGTAGCCGCGCTCGATCTCGTCCACCAGCGCCTTGGGGCTCCGCTCGCGGAACTTGTGGCCCTGGTGCACCGGCGCGACGCAGAAGTCGCACGAGTACGGGCAGCCGCGGCTTGTTTCGACGATCACGTAGGACCGGTTGACCAGCGGCAGGTTGTAGGACTTGAGTGGCACCAGGTCCCACGCCGGATACGGCATCTCGAGGAACCCGGCATAGGAGCCGTGCGCCGTGTTCGGGACAATCTGGTCGCCGCGCCTGAACGTCAGGCTCGGGATCGTCTCCAGGGCGTCGATCGATTCGAGTTTCGCCAGGCCGAGCGCGCCTTCTTCGGGCTCGCCGACGAACATGCCGTCCACGGCTGCCGCGCGCCGCATCGAGACCGCCGGTGTCGTCGAGGCGTGGGGACCGAAGCAGAACATCGGCGCGTCGAAGTGGCGTTTCAGCTTCGCCATCTCCTTCACGTCGAAGTCGAGCGTGGGCGTCGTGCTCGGGAACAGGATCAGCGTCGGTCTGAAGCCCTCGCGATCGAGCTGCGCGATGAGTTCCGCGACCGTTCGCCGCTCCGCGGTCAGATCCACGAGGCGGATGTCGCACTTCGCGTCGCGCAGCAGCGCGGCGATCAGCGCCAGCGTGTAGGGGGGCTTGGTCGTGCCGAGCACTTCCTCGCGCTCCTGGCATCGTCCCTGGCGCGTGAAGGCGACGCCGTTCACGAGCGGCGGGTTCACGAGCAGTGTTCGTTGACCGAGCATCACGCCTGCACCACCGTCAGCGGAATCGCGCGCCGCTTCGCAAGGTCCGCCGTCGCCACCGCGGGTTCAGGCGACAGTTCCACCTTGCAGCAACGGCGGCACACCGGAAAAATCTTGTGCTCCAGGAGGCGTCGGCGCATCTCGACGTATGTCTCGCCGTTCCAGACCTCTTCGAGCGACGACTTCGTCAGGTCGCCAACCTCGACGCGGATGAAGGGGCAGAAATACACCTTGCCGGAGAACGACACGCGCGCGTGCAGGAACGGATACAGGCAGCGCCCGTTCAATTTCGTGCCCGGCGTGTAGTAACTGTCGATGAGCGAATCGTGGACCTTCGGGCGGTAGTCGAACAGGATGTTCCGCTCGCGGCACTTTTTCGCGAGCGCGCCGACCTTTTCGCGAACGCGCGCGACGTCGAGCCCGGGATCCTGGGTCACGAAGGTGGCGATGACCGACGGGTCGGTCGCGCCGATGATCTTGACCGTTTCCGCCACTTCCTCGGGCGTGCTGAACATCAGGTGGTTCAGCCCGATCGCGTCCACGCCGAGCTCCTCAGCCACGTCCACCATCCGATCGAGCGCGTCGAGGCTCTCGTGCGCGACGGTGGTGTTGATGCTGACGCGCAGCGGGGCGCCCTTCTTCTTCGCCGCCGCCTGCAGCCGCTGCAGCCCCTGCGTCGTCCGCTCGAACGTGCCTTTCAGTCCGCGCGCGGCGTCGTGAAGATCCTTCGGGCCGTCCACCGACACGCTGATGTGCTTCAGGAAGCCGCGCGCCGCGAGCTCGGCGAGCGCTTCAGCGCGCTCCTCGGTGATGATCGTCCCGTTCGTCGTCAGGTAGCCGCAGGCGTAGCCCTTGGTGCGGAAGAGATCGAGCACGGACATGATGTCCTTGCGCATGAAGATCTCGCCGCCGGTCAGGCTGACCTGGAGGCCGGCCTTTTCGGGGAACGCCTTGGCGAGCGCTTCGAGGCTGAGCTCCTCGCGCCACTCGCCTTCGAGGTTCAGCAGGTCGCCGACGTAGCAGAACTCGCAGTGCAGGTTGCACCGCATCGTGGCCTCGTAGACCGCGCCCATCGGCAGCCGGTCCGCCCGGCCGGTGCCCTCGTCCAGGAAGCGCTGGATCCGGCCCTCGTACTTGCGACGGCGGAAACGTGCCCACGCGTGGCGCGCGGCGGGCAGCGCCCGCGCGTGCGTCGCGAGTCGGTCGCGCAGTTTACGAACCAGGACCATCGATCTGCCAGATCTCCACGATTGGACCGGGGCGCTCGAGTGCCGCGACGATCCGGACGTCGGTGTTGTGCAGGAAAGGCTCTGCCTGCGGGCCGCCTCCGGGCCCCGCGGTGCTCCGGTACGGTGAAAACACGGCTAAACGCCGGCCTTCTCGCGCCAACGCGGACAGAAACGGCAACGTTGCAGGGTCCCCGTCATTGTACCGTTTCAGGACGACGAACGCTACGTGTTCCCGGCGGAGGACCGCCAGTGGATCCGAACTGCCGAGTTGGTCGATCGGCAGGTAGAGCTTGTCGGCGTCGAGCCCGTAGCCGAGGTAAATGACGCGGTAGGCAGGCGCCGGATAGGGTGACCGCTCGATCTGAAGCCGCGTCTTGGTCGGCATCGCCTTGCCCGTGCGCTGGACCGCCTCCCGAAGCGCGTCCGTCGTCGTTTCCATCGGAACGGAGTAGGGCTGCGTCAGAACAGTCGCCCCGTCGGGCACGCGCGCGCGGATGAACTCGAGCGCCAGCGTACGGGTGTCGGTCTGACGGATGAATCGGTCGATCGAGAGACTCTCAGATGCGGCAATGACGACCGACGCGACCACTGCCGCCCAGCCGAGTACCTGTCGCCGAGTCCACAACGCCTCGATCGCGAACGCCGCAAGGAGTGCCACGAAAGGCACCAGGGGCACGAGGTAACGGCTTGCCGGGTAGGTGCTCGCGATGAACAGAAGGAACGGCACCGCGAACGCCAATAGCCACGCGGTCCGCGCCGGCTGGCGCCATAGTCCGAGGATCAGCCCGATCGCTGCGAGCGCCGCCGCCGGCAGCCCCACCGTCTCGGCCATCAGCAGCCGGACGTACCTTGTCGCACTGCCGATATAGCCGAGCCCTTCGACGGCGCGATCGACGACGATCTGCCGATTCGCGACGATGTCGCGGATGGCTGTGCCGGGCTCGACGAGGATGAACGGCGACAGCGCGAAGAACACGACGGCGCTGACGGCGCCCGCGCGCGCGACGCGCGTGATCGCCTCGCCGGTGGTTTCAGTCCCGCGTGCCACCGACCACGCCAGCGGGATGGCGAGAAAGATCGCGTAGTAGTGCGTAGAGAAAGCGACTCCGGTCACCGCTGCCGCGAGAACTTCCGCCTGAAGGCGGAAGCGACCGGCTTCAGGTGGAAGATCCCAGAGCCTCACGTAACTGAGATACGCCAGCACGACAAGCAGGCTCACGGGCACGTCGTGCTTTACGTAGTGCGAATTGAGCACGTGCAGCGGCGAGACCGCGACGATCGCCGCCGCCGCCAGGCCCGCGGTGCGCCCCCAGAGCCGCGCGCCGAGCACGCCTGTGGCGATCGCCGTCGCGGTCCCAATCAAGGCCGTCAGGACGCGCCCCGCGACGAACACACGTGTCGGGTCGAGAAAGAACTCGCGCTGGAACTCGCCGAACGACGCGACCGAACGCGTCGCCACAGCCAGGAGCGCCGTCAGGCCCTCCCACGCGAACAGCGCGTAGAAGTAGGCAGTCGGATAGAGAAAGTTGTGCGGGTTCAGGTCGCCCTTCGCGAACGCGAGGGTCCGCGACATGATCGCGACCTCGTCCGGGTTGTACACCGCCGGCAGCCCGTACCGCAGCCCATACAGGCGCAAACCAAGTGCTGCAAATCCCACGACCAGCCAGGGAATTGTCCGCGTGTATCCGCGTCGCCCGCGGCCCGTGTCCGTGTGATCCGTGGCCACTACTCAGGCCCCCCGATGTCCGTGGCGACGATCTCTCCTGCCATCTCGGTGCTGTCGGGCGGCGTCGCGGCGCGGGCCGGCTGTCCGCCGCGCCGCAGCGCGGCGAGCCGCCGCAGTTCGGCAGCATGAAAGAACCCCGTGGCGGCGAGCAGGCCGGCGAACACTGCGACGACCGTGGCCCCGCGCGTCAGTACGTCAGGCAGATGCGCCATTGTCGATCGGGGATCGACGTCGAGACGCAGCGACGGGATCCAGCGCGCGATCAGGTAGGCGATCGCCGCCGCGGCACACACTCGGGCGATGCGGCCCCACTCGTAGGTGATCGGGTAGAAGCGCTGCGAGAAGACGTACCCGAGCACCGCCTGCACGGAGTACGCGGCGCCGTTGGCCCACGCGGCGCCAACGATGCCGTAGCGCGGAATCAGGACGAAGTTCAGGCTCACGTTGACGGCCGCGGCCGCCATTGTGGCCATCGGATAGAACCGGGTTCGCTTGGTGATGTTGAGGCCGATCGAGGTCAGCAGGTAGATGCCCTGTAGGAAGACTCCGATCGACGTCCAGGTAATCACCGTCGCAACGTCGGCCCAGCGCGGATCGTCCGGGGCGATCAATCGTCCGTGCAGCATTGCCGCCGCGGCGTCGCGCCCGACGGCCGACAGCCCCGCCGTGAGCAGCGCCAGGACCGCAATCGCGTAGGTCGTCACCGTCCTGAACACGCGCGGGGCGTCCGGCTCGCGGATCGTCGCGTAGTAGAACGGCGCCCACGCCGACTCGAAGGCGCTCAGGAACAGCTTCTGCGTGAGCCCGAACGACACGCTCATGCTGTAGATGCCGATGTTCTCCATCGTCGTGTAAATCGGCAGGATGAACTTGTCGCCGACCGCCGTGATCTGCTGTGCCGCGGCGTGCGGGACGCGCGGCAGGCCGAAGGCCAGCGCCTCCCGGAGCACCGCGGTCGAGAATGTCGTCCTGATCAGCGGCGCGAACCACTTCGCGAGCACCGCGAGCATCGCCAACGTCACCAGCAGATCGGCGAGATACAGGCCGGTCACGCCCATGTCCGCCTTCGCCACCAGCAGCAGCCGCACCCCGATCGTCAGCACCGAGCGCACGAGCGTCATCAGGCTGAAGGTCTTGGCCCGCTGCTCCATACGGAGCACGTGGAAGGGGATGAAGGTGAACCCGATCGCGAACGTGTTCAGCAGCATCAGCCGCAGCGCGGCTGTGTAGTCGGGGCTGTCGAGCAGCGCCATCGACAGCGCCGGCGCCGCCGCGAGCAGGATGGCGACAACGATGCCGTCGAGCGCGAACAGGAAGAAGAAGATCGTGCTCGCGAGCCGGCGGCGCGCCGCGTCGTCCTCGGCGTCGTAGAAGAACCGCATGAACGAGCCGTCGAGGCCGAAGCGGAAGACGATCTTCGCGACGACTTCGAGCCCGCCGAGGATGCCGATCGCGCCATAGTCGCCGGCGGAGAAGTAGGTGACGTAGACGCTGAGGAGAAAGAAGTTGACGATCGACACGGCCACGTCGCCGAGGCCGTAGACGGTGATATTGGTCGAGAGTTTGCGGATCTTCGAGAACACGGTCAGTGGCGAATGCAGATTGCAGAGTGCAGATTCGCGGATTGACGATTGACGATTGGCGATTGGAGGACCGACGGACGAATCATCAATGCCGATCGGCAATCGGCAATCACCAATCCGTCAATCTTCAATCCGCAGTCTCCAATCGGCAATTTTACCGTCGGAAGGTGAGGATGTTGAGGAAACACCACCCCGGAATCGGGAGCAGCCGCGTCAGGGCGCGGTGGAGCGGCGCGAGCGCTCGCGGGTTCCGGCGCACGAAGTGCGTCACGACCGGAATCGTCGGGAAGATGCCGTGCCGCGCCACCAGCGCGAATCCGGCGCGCTGCCCGAGCGTGATGTATTCGCCGGCGGGACGATCGCCCGGGTGCTTGAACTCGGACGCGGTGCGAATGAGCCGTCCGCGGAGCAGGAACTGGATGCGCGACTGCAGGTGCGCCAGGTTCGGGATCGAGACCAGCAGCTCGCCGCCCGGACGCAGCACGCGGAACAACTCGGCCAGCGCCCGTGGTTGCTCTTCGAACTGGAGGTGCTCGAGCACGTCGAGGCACAGCGCGCGATCGAATGAAGCGTCGGGAAAGGGTAGCGCCGTCAGGGATCCCTGGGTCACGCGCTCCGACGCGTAGTTCGCGTCGAGGCCCGCGATCGCGATCCGGTCACGGTACTCGTCTACCAGGACACCCTCGCCGCAGCCGGCGTCGAGCACGCGCGACTCCCGCGGCAGCGCGTCGAGATAGCGGCGTACCGCTTCCAGCTTGGCGAGATAGGTCGGGTAGTAGTCCCAGGTGGGATCGAGCGTACGGTGATAGTCCCCGCGCGCCGCGTACTCCCCGCGGCGCAGCGTGTCGGGGCTCGACATCAGGGTGGATTGTACAGGTTCTCCGGTTCCCGGGTTCTGCGGGTTCTGCGGGTTCTGCGGGTTCTGCGGGTTCGAACTACTGTCCGCCGGGTCCGCCACCAGGGCCGCCTGGACCACCGCCAGGACCGCCAGGGCCCGGACGGATGATCTGACCCGGCTGATACGGGTTCGGCACGCCCGGAGGCAACGTCGGCTGTGGGAGCGCGCCCGGCCGTGGCGAGGTCAGGGGACCCGGCTGCGTCGCGGTCGTCGGCATGTTCTGCTGCGGCGGCATCCCGGGGAACTGCGACGTCACCGGGTTGGGCGGCGCCTGCGGCGGCATCGCCACATTAATCGGTTCGTCACCGTCGTCGATCGGCTGCGGCGGACGCTGGAACGGCGGCGGCTGGGGCGAGGAGCTTGCGGTCACCGCCGGCGCACGGCTGGTCGCCATGATCGTGACGCGATCGTAGAGCGCGGCGCCCTGGAGCGCGACCGGGCGTGGCGCGGCGATGTAGCCGGCCGCCGAGCGCAGCAGGATGTCGAGCACCTCCCGCTCCGGCATGTTCACGAGCTGGATGGTGAGGTTCGGGCCAGTCAACTTTTCGGCGTTGACGATCTTCGTCTGGCCGATCCGCGACCACTCCTGCAGGATCTGGCGAAGCGGAACGTTGTCCGCGATGACCGTGACGCGGCCATCCTGCATGGAGAGCTTCAACTCGCCGGCAAAAACCGGCCGGGACAGGCCGACGGCCAGGGCCGCCAGGAACGCGCAGCGCAGGATGGTTCTAGTCATGGTTTGTGGCTCGCCCCCGAGTATACGCCTCTTGAGACGACGACGCGAACTCGGCGGTTGGTAAAGACTTAGAGCTCAGGCGAGCTTCGTAATCCACAGCGGCGAGTCCTTGCGCGGGAGGTCGCAGGCGCGGCACACGTCGGGGCCGCCGCTCTCGAGATGCTCGCGGCGGACCGCCCGGTAGGGCTCGGAGTTCCAGATTTCCTGGATGGTCTGCTTGTTCAGGTCGCCCAGGACCGTCTTGCCGTCGAAATCGGCGCAGCACAGCGAAACGCGGCCGTCCCACAGCACCGTGAAGGTGAGCCATGGGCGGTAGCACGGATAGTTCACGTCCGACTCGTGATTCAGCGTTCCGGCCCAGTTGTGGAGCTCGGTGATGTGGATCTTGTCGGCGACATTTCGCCAGTGCTCGATGAACGCCTGCTCGTCCGTCGAGTTGTTCTGCCGCACGAACGACAGGATCAGCTTGGGCCGGCGCTTGCCGAGCTCGCCGCGGATGCGGACGATACGCTCGATGTTCGCGATGACCTTGTCGTAATTCAGGCCGATGCGCGTCTGCTCGAACACTTCTTTGCCGCCGGCGTCCACGCTGATGTTGATCGCATCGAGCCCGGCTTCGATCACGGCGCGGGCAACTTTTTCGGTGAGCAGCGATCCGTTGCTGATCATGCCGACTTCCTTGATGCCCTTTTCCTTGGCGTAGCGGACCTTCTCGGTCAGGTAGCGGTCGAGGAACGCTTCGCCATAGTTGTGCATCCGCACGTGGGTAATGCCCAACTCGACGCACTCGTCCACGACCTTGCGGAACAGCTCGCGGCTCATCACCCCCTGCGCGCGGTGCATCTCGTCGCGCGGGCAGAAGACGCACTTCGCGTTGCAGATGTTGGTGCTCTCGATCTGCACGATCTCCGGGAGCACCGGCGAGCGGTCGCGCCCGGTCGCAAGCAGCAGTCGCCGGATCGGCTTCGCCTGGCGGCGGAGCATCGATTCGGCGGCGCGCCGTGCGGTGGCTTTGACTTTCATCAGGGGCGAAGTGACGCGATAACGCGGGTCAGAATCTCGTCGAGGTGAACGGTCGGCTCGTATCCGATCAGCGAGCGAATTTTCGAAATGTCGGGCACGCGCCGCGGCATGTCTTCGAAGCCTGCCTCGTACGCCTGGTCGTAGGGAATCTTGACGATCTCGGACGTGCTGCCCGTCAGATCCTTGATGCGTGCCGCCAGGTCGCCGATCGAGATCTCCTCACCGTTGCCGATATTGAAGACCTGCCCGACCGCGCGAGGCTCGTTGATCAAGGCTACCATAGCGCGCACGACGTCCCCGACGTAGGTGAAACTGCGCGACTGCGTGCCGTCGCCGAACACGGTGATCGGCTTCCCGTCGAGGGCCTGTTTCACGAGGGAGGGCACCACCATGCCGTACTGGCCGGTCTGCCGGGGTCCAACCGTGTTGAATAGCCGGACGACGATCACCGGCAGCTTGCGCTCTTTCCAGTACGCCAGCGCCAGGAACTCGTCGATCATCTTGCTGCAGGCGTAGGCCCAGCGATGCTTCGAGGTCGGCCCGAGCACCAGATCCGCGTCTTCCCTGAACGGCACGCTGGCGCTCTTGCCGTACACCTCAGACGTCGAGGCGACGAGGACCAGCCTCTTCTTCTTGCTGGCCATCTTCAGCACCACCTCGGTGCCGTGGACGTTGGTCTCGATCGTCCGGACGGGCGCCTCGACGATCAGTTTTACGCCGACCGCGGCGGCGAGGTGCACGACGGTGTCGCACTGGTCGATCATCTCGGCCACGAGCGGCTCGTTGGCAACCGTGTCGATGGTGTAGCTGAAGCGGGGGTGCGACTTGAGGTGCGCGATGTTGTCGATCGAACCGGTCGAGAGATCGTCGAGTACCGCGACGGAGTCCCCGCGTTCGAGCAGCGCCTCGGCCAGGTGAGATCCGACAAACCCGGCGCCGCCTGTAATCAACACACGCATCTGCTAGTTCGCTTTCGTTAAACGGAGAATCGCGTCGGCCGAGCGAACGGCGGAACGTCCTCCCGCCACGGCTGACCGTGCCGCCATCTCCTGTTCGGTCGTCTTGCGGAACTCCTGATCATACAGGACCCGGGCGAGTGCCGCCCGGATTTCCGCGGTCGAGTTTGCCCCGACCATCGCGCCGGCTTCGACGAACGGCGTGAGGTTGTTCGGCAGGCCGATCACGATCGCCGGGAGCCCCAGGGACATCGCGTCGATCGCGACCGTCGAGTTCACCGTGACGATGACGCGCGACGCGGCGAGCAGCGGCGGCAGCGCGACCGACGCCGGGAGCACGCTGACGTTGCTGGCGCCGCTGGCGACCGCGCGGTAGACGTCCGGCGTTTCGGCCGGATGCGGCTTGATCGCCAGCTGCAGCTCCGGCATCTCGCGCACCGCGGCAATCAGCGCCGGTAGTGAACGGCGCGCTTCCCGCTCCTTCGCGGCAAACAGCACCAGCGGACGGGCATCAGAGGCGCCGGCTTCCGCGCGCGCGCGATCGACCGCCCCGGCGTCGAGCGAGCGGACGGCCGACACGAGCTCGTCGAGCCGCGCGCTGCCGGTGACCTCCACTGCGGTCGTGGGAAATCCGCCGGCCGTCGTCAGGTGGCTCGACGCGTAATCGTCGAAGAGCAATGTCGAGGCGGGGAACGGGAAACCGCGGTCCTCGCGGTTCTCCGGATCCGGCAGCACTTCATCGGGCTCGTGGCGATAGTTCATCCAGTGGCGGTAGATGAAGCCGTGCTGCAACCCGGCCAGCGGCACGCCGGCGCGACGGCATTCGAGCGCGAGCGCGCGGCCCCAGCCGCCGGCCTCGGCATACGTGACGGCGACGGCGGGTTCGATCGCCCGGAGCGCCGCGGCGGCTTCGTCCATCGCGCGGGCCGACCACGGAAACTGCAGCAGCGCGATGCCCGCGAGCTGCTCCCGGATCAGCGGCCAGCAGTCGCAGCCGCGGATGACGGCATGCGCGCGCAGGTCGGGGCTTGCCCACAGCGCGCGCCGGATCTCGTGGCGTTGCGTGAACAGTGCGCGCGACGCCGTCATCGCGCCGGCCGGCGCGTACTGCTCGATCGGGACGATGCCATGCTCGCTCGCCGGCAGCGCGGCCTGCCACCATCGCCGCGCGCGGTAGTTGCTGCGCGGACCGATGCCGACGTAGCGGACGCCGGCCGTTCCGATGCGTGACTCGAGGGCCTTCAGCACCGGGCCGATGTACGACTCGGCGCCGCCGTCCCCTGCGTCGGGGCGCCAGAAGGCGCGGTGGACGAACGCGGCGACCTGCGCGTGGCCCGGTGGCGTCGACGGCTGCCGCAGGCGCGACGCCCGCGCCGCCACCGCGAGTCCGAGCGCTCGCGCATTCATGCGCGCGAGCCAGCCGGCCGCGCGTGGCCAGCCGGCGCCGTTGTAACGAATCTTGCGCGTCGCCGCCGCGTGCGCGATCACGCCGGGATACCCGCCACTGACATGGGTCACGGCCAGCGGCCGTTCCCGATCGACAAGCGAATCGAAGGCCGAAAGAATCCGCAGGACGGTCAGCGCCGCATGCTCTTTGTGAAGATAGAGCTCCGCGAACCACCACAACGAGTCGCCGCGGTAGGTGAAGCGGCTGCGAACGGATCGCCCATCTACTCGAGCGTGCCGCACCGCCTTGATCCAGCGGCGGGCGTCTTCGTGGGCCCGTTCCTCCTGGGTCGGCTCGACGTAGTCGAGCAGATCGACGCGGCGAGGACCCGTGCCCGAATCAATGTCGAGCGCGATCATCGCGCGGACCTCGCCAGCGCGTCGTCTATCTCGGCGATCACGAGCGGTGAATCAATCTCGGCGAGGCACGCCGGCGTGTGGCCGGTGCATCGGGCAGGAGGCAGGCGGATCCGGTTGCACGGACTGCACGGCAGATCGACCCGGACGACCGTGTCGCGCACGCCCCGCGGACCGTACCGCCGCGGATCCGAGGGACCGAAGATCGCGACAATCGGCGTCTCCACCGCGCGGGCGAGGTGCATGGGGCCGGTATCGCCCGTCACGAACAGATCCAGTTGCGCGATGACCGCGGCCGTGGTCAGCAGGTCTGTTCCGGTGAGATCGACTACGCGCTCGGGTGCGAGAACGGAACGATTGTCCTCGACCTGCGCTCGATCCGTGGGCGCGCCCGTGAGAACGATGCCGGCGTCGCGGTTCCGCACGAGGTGTTCGGCGACGTCGCGGAAGCGGGACTCCGGCCACTGCTTTATCTCGCGTCCGCCACTGACATGAATCCCGACCCGCGGCCGCCGACCGAGCGGCTCGAGGAGCCGTGAGGCCTGCTGTCGCCGCTCGTCCGGAATGTCGAGCGACGACGGAGGCGTCTCTTCACACCGCGCGCCCATCGTGGCGCGGACGAGGGCTAAAGCATTGTCTGCCGTGTGCGCGCTGGCCTCGAAGTCGAGCGCGAGATCGAGCAGCGCTCCACCCCCGCCGCTGGCGAAACCCGCTGTGCGCCGCGCGCCGGTCATCGCCAGCGCGATGTTGGTGCGGATATCCGGCTCGAAGTTGATCGCAAGATCGTAGTGACGGTCCCGCCAGTCCGCGGCTTTCCTCATCAGCGCGAGCGAAGAGAGTCCCTCGCTTCCGTCCCGTGCCAGCCACGCGGGACTCAACGTCTCGACACGATCGATGCCGCGAATGGCTCCCGCGATATCACGATTCCAGTCGCCGACAACCAGATCGATCGTCGCAGCCGGGGCGAGTGCCCGCAGTTCCGCGAGCGCCGGCAGTGTCATCAACAGGTCGCCGATCCGTTCAACCCGGAAGCAGAGAATCCGGCCCGGCGCAGCCTCCAGGCGCGGCCGCCAGGCGCGGCGCAGCGCCAGCGGCCGCAACAGCGCGTCGGCCGTCGCGACCATCGCGCGCTCGCGCGGATCGTAGATGTTCAGGCGCGCCATGCCGCGATGCGCGTCATCTTATCGCCACCCGATCGACCATGACGCCGAGATCGCGGTCGTCGCTGGTGCCGAGCAGTTTGAGGGGGTTCCACGGGGTCGTCCGCAGCAGCAGCCGGACCGGCTCGCCGCTTGCCGCCGCGGCCGACGCGACGTCGGCGGTGAGATCGAACGTGTATTCCCTGAATCCCCCGGACACGCGCGCGGTGCCGAGCGTGCGCCCGCCGAGCAGGACCGTCACGTCCGCCGCCAGCGCCGCGGCCGGCCGTCCGCCGTCGCTCATCCAGATCGCAATCGTTCGATCGGTCGCCGTCACACGGTTGAGAATGAGGGAGGACTGCCGCTGCGACCAGCGGAACGTCCGTCCCTCCACCAGCTCCTTGGCGTGGAACCGGATGACGTTGAGATCGTCGTTCACCCCGACGTCGACTCCGGCCTCGACGGGACCCGTCGCCGGAGGCCCGAACGCGTAGAGCGTGTATTCGAAGTCTTTGAACTCGACCGCGCGGGGATAGGCGTTGCGTGCGGACTCGTATTCGGGCACGCGGAAGCGTTCGCTCGACAGCGGCGTCACGCTCCACAGCGATGACAGCAGGTCGGTCCCGCCGCCGCCGAGAAAGAGGACGCGGCGGTAGCGATCGCGCGCGCGCTGCAGGAACGCCGCGAACATTGTCTTGTCCGGCGCCGCGTTCGACAGCACCAGCACGTTGCGTGCGTAGGTATACGCGAGCGGCAGCGCCAACACGTGAACGTCTGAGCCTGCGTCGCGCGATTCCACGATGAGCAGATCGTTGTCGCCGACGCGCGACGCCAGCTGCTCGACCTTCGGGATCATCCCCTCGTATTCGACGTGTTCGGCGACCGGCTTGGCCGCTCGCACGTACTGCACGGCGAGCAGCGCCAGGAAGACGACGCCGATCGGGCCTCGAAGCGCCCGCGACCAGAGCAACCGGCCGCGCACCCCCGTCAGCGCCGCCGCGGCGGCGAGCAGCAGCATGCCGGGCAGGATGATCGGGAGAAAACGGCGCGCCGCCCAGAAATGCTCGGGCACGATCCGGATCTTGTAGAACAGCAGCAGCGAAAACGTCGTCAGCGTGACGACGAAGGCCGGATCCTTCCAGAAGAGCGAGCGGGCGACGACGGCGAACCCGACCATCGCGGCGATGAATGCCGGGAACGTCAGGTAGAAGCTGACGAAGGTCCGCAGCGAGTACGCATCGTAGTCGGTCAGCCGGCCGCCGGGGTGCCGGAAGTACAGCGCGTAGATTGCCGCGACGACGACCAGGACGGTGAGCGCCAGCGGCGTGTATTTGTTGACCGTGTCCGAGACCGCCGGCGAGCGTCTTCCGGTGATCGTGAGCGTGACGCCAGCCGCGGCTGCGAGCCCCAGTGCGGCGTACTGCCACAGCGGCAGGTGCGACAGAAATACGATCGGCAGGTTGGCGTACTCCCGCAGCGGGCCCGTCAGGTACCAGGCACACAGCGCGGAGAGGACCGCGAGCGGCGCGAAGAATGTCCACCGCATCCGCTGGCCCGAGACGTAACCGAGTGCGACGGCGCCCAGCGTCGCCGAGACCGCCACGATCGCGTCGTAGCGAAGGAAGAGCAGCAGCCCGAAGAGTACGCCCGCCGCTGGCGCGAAAAACGGGTCGTCGTCCACTTGCGCGCGCGCCATCGCCAGGAGCGCGGCGAACAGCAGCGCCTGCATGACGATATCGACGTTCGGATAACGCGCGAACCAGACCTGCGCGACGTTGAGCGTCAGAAGGGTCGCGGCCGCCGCGGCCGCGGGCCGTCCGAACAGCCGGGCGCCGAGGAAATAGACGGCCAGCACGCCGAAGACGCCCCAGAACGCGATCGCGCGCAGCGCCCCGGAAAGACCGAAGAGTCCGTGCCCGATAGCGACCGAGGCAGGATAGACGTGCTGGAACTGGCTGACGACCGCGCCCGAGTCAGGGTCGAGCACGAAGTAGCCCATGAAGCGAACGCCGATGTAGCGGGCGCCGCCCTGGTTGTGCGGAATGAACAGATCGCGCAGGTCCGGCGGTACGGCGGCGACCACAGGGTCGCGGTAAACGAACGTGCCGCGCTGCGCGATCTGGATCCCGGCGTTGACCAGGACCCCTGGATCCTTGCCGCCGATGATGTACTCGGACGGCGGGCTGAACCGGAACGACGCGAGCAGCGCCAGCGCGATCGGCAGAAGGATCGCGGGGCCGGCACGCCGCGTTTTGGGACCCAGCCGGAGATCGAAGCGGGCCGCCGCCGCGAGGATCACGCTCAACGCGAGCTCCGCGATCAGCAGCCGCCGCAGGCTGTAGCGGTGCATCGCCGCCATCGCCAGCACCAGCCCGAGCGACGTCGCGACGCTCAGCACCATCGCCCAGTAAACGCGCTCCTCGGCGGGCAGCGCCGCGCGGCGCTCCCGCTCCAGCACCGGCAGGCGGAATATCACCGCGCCCGGCAGCCAGCCGACGACGAGCAGTTGGAGGAAGGTGAGCGCGATCATCAGAACTGGAAGTAGATGAAGTCCGACCCGCCGAAGTTGCCGAACAGCAGGATCAAGTACAGCGTCGCCGCATACACCGCGTAGCGCACGCCGATCCGTAGCCGGGGAACGACGAGCACGTCATCCGCCCACGCCTCGCGCAGGTGCACGGCCAGCAGGGGCAGCGTGTACAGCAGCAAGGGTACCAGTAGTCCGCCAACGTCCGCCGTGCCGGCCGCGAACTGCGTGAAGAGGCTTCGCGTCAGCCCGCCGAGCGTGCCGAGCGACGGCGCGCGGAAGATCAGCCAGCCGAAGCAGGTCAGGTGAAACATCACCAGCCAGGCAAGGAGCCTGGCCGCGAAGCGGCCGGTTCCGCCGAAGCGGTTGTCCGAAGTCACGACCGCGGAGGCGGAGGCCAATCTCTTCTCGAACGGTCTATACGCGATCAGCAAGAGCGCCTGGTAAAGCCCCCACAAGATGAACGTCCACGCCGCGCCGTGCCACAGCCCGCCGAGCAGCATCGTGATCAGCAGGTTGCGCCGCGTCTGCGCCGGCGTGCCGCGGCCGCCGCCGAGCGGAATGTACAGGTAGTCGCGCAGCCAGGTGGACAGGCTGATGTGCCAGTGCCGCCAGAACGCCTGGGGCGTCAGCACGAGGTATGGAAAGCGGAAGTTCTCGATCAACTCGATGCCCATCCACTTCGACGTGCCTCGCGCGATGTTCGAATAGCCGGCGAAGTCGCCGTAGATCTGGAACGCGAAGGCGTAGGTCCCCAGCAGGACGTTGACGCCGGTTGGGTGCGAATCGGCCGCGAACACGTGCGACGCGAGTGGGGCGAGGTTGTCGGCCACGAAGATCTTCTGAAAGAACCCCCACGCGATCAGCCAGCCGCCCTCGCGCATCTGCGCCGACGTGACCAGCCGCGGCCGCGCGATCTGTGGCAGCAACGCTGTCGCGCGCAGGATCGGGCCCGCGACCAGGTGCGGGAAGTAGGCGACGAAAACCGCGAAGTCCACGAGGTTACGCGTCGGCTCGATCTCGCGCCGGTAGACGTCGATCACGTAACTCATCGTGACGAACGTGTAGAACGAGATGCCGATCGGCAGCAGGACTCGCAGCGTGACGTCGTCCACCTGCCACCCGATGGCGCCGAACAATGCCTGCAGATTGTCGGCGAAGAAGTTGAAGTACTTGAAGAACCCGAGCAGCGTCAGGTTGAAAGCGACGCTCAGCCAGAGCACCACCTTGCGTTTTCGCTGGTCGGCCATCGAGCCCATCGCCAGGCCGCAGCTGTAGTCCACGATCGTTGACGCACCGAGCAACGCGAGGAATCGGTAATCCCACGCGGCGTAGAAGTAGTAGCTCGCGACCAGCAGCAGCCAGTTCTGGGCGCGATGCGCGCGCGCTGGCGGCATCAACGCGGGCACGGCACGGTACAGCGCGTAGACGGCCGCGAAGAACCAGAGGAACTGCAGCGAGTTGAAAACCATCAGAGACCGTTCCGCCGGATGAACGCCTCGAGCGCGCTCGCCACGATCTCGTGGCCGCGCGGGGTGAGATGCACGGTGTGTTGGAAGAAGACGTCCGGTCCCGGCATCGCCGCCCGCAGTGGAGGGAGGGCGTCGAAGCGCGGCACGGGGATCGCCGCCAACGCCTCGTCGAACCGCGTCGTCGCTGCGTCTCGCACCAGATTCCCGCCGGTGCCCGCCACCGCCTCCTTCAACCGCCCGTAGTCGGCGTCGTCCACCTGGAACCGCGCCGGCATCAGCATGATCATCGACTTCGCGCCGGCCGCGGCCGCTTCGGTGACGATCGCCTGCACGCAGTCGCGCGTGATCCGCAGCCCGTCGCCGATGCGCGACGCAGGGTGTTCCGCATAGGACTGCAGCGGCGGTTCAGGGGGTGAGATCCAGTTCGACAGGCGATCGGTGACAGCGACGACGCGAAGGCGCACGAGCTGCAGGACCATGCTGCGGCGCACAAGCCGTCGGAGCCCCGTGACCGTCGTCTCGGACAGCGCGTCGGCCGCCTGGCGGGGGCCGCGCAGTTTCGGCGCCGACCCGACCGCTTCCTCGGCGTCGTTGCCGACGAACATCGTGGCGATGACGAGATCCGGTTCGAACGCGCGCGCGACGGTGCGGAAGAACAGCAACTCTTCGACGGGGCCGTAGCCCTGCA